>Ga0208160_1000276_pt1 | contig 24810 bp, 18 predicted proteins | sample CB_VirMetaG_FD_184536 | JGI IMG/M metagenome (GOLD analysis project Ga0208160, IMG submission 184536) | Freshwater to marine saline gradient viral communities from Chesapeake Bay - CB_1504_1 Viral MetaG (SPAdes) (version 4) | ecosystem: Environmental > Aquatic > Marine > Coastal | place: USA... | reverse complement strand
GGAGCCATTTCCATGCATCTTTTTGATGCGGCAATTCTTTATAGAACTTGGCCGCATCCGTCAATTCAATTGACATTGGCCTAAAGCTGATATTACAACTCTAGGCCAGGTGTATTAACTCAAACAGGTTCGGCTTCTTTCACTTCAGCTTCTTCCGTAGGTTCTTCCTCAGGAGCAAACTCAAGAGTCTCAATCAGCTGACCAATTAGGTTACCAGCAAAAACAACAAGGTTGCCGTCGCCAGTAGCACGAGCGGCACCAAATGAATTGATGGCGGAGATCAACTCAGACTTTTTGCAAGCCATAACTAGGCAATAACTTCAAAAAGTATAACAAAAACTACCAAGGAACTCCGGCTGCGGAAGTTGGGTTTATTTTTTGTTGAATTTGATTTTCCAATGCAGTTTCTATCTCCGCAACCTTTTCGGGGCCAAAAGCATCTTTAACCCAGCCAACGGCTTGCTCTTTAGTGATTTGATCGTAAGGCGTGAAATTATTTGGATCTGGATCGCCAAGACCAATGGAACCGTAGGCGCCAGCCGACTCCCCTTGGTCGTAGTGCGTCACGGTGTAGTGAATGGTATAAATCTGCCCATCAGGCGGTACATCACCATCAGGAAGCTTGCGCTCCATATTGGCGATATCCCAGACAGTAAAGGGAAAATCAATACCGGGAGCAGGAGTTGCGTCAGGCATTTCTCTATTGTTTTTCTATATTCTACAACTCTGGCATCTCGTATTCTTTAGTGCTGTTGCAGTAATGCTTGAAAATAATTTCTGAAGTATTTCCAGCCCATGATGCCACTTGCGGCACAGGAATACCAGCTTCTATCCAACGGCTAATAGCGGTATGCCTGCAATCATAAGGACGGTACAAATGCGAAATCAACTCAGCTTGATGGAAGGGCTTAAGTTTCTTGCGGAAGTAACTTTGAAAAGCAAGCCGATCCCATGGGAAGATATACTCTTGTTCTTGTGGAAGCTTTGTTAGGATTTCCTGACATTTATTATTAAGTGGCACCCACCTTTTCTTGTTTGTTTTAGTGCTGTCTTTTAAACCATGCGTTAACGTCCAGTTTGAATGCACCAGGATTTTATTGTCTTTGATGTCATCCCAGCGGAGTGCCCTTACTTCGCCTGTGCGCATTGCCGTTTGAAGCATAAATTCTGTGTACCATGCCCAGTTAACGGATCGATAAGTACGTTTTGCTTCTAAAGCTGCCAGTACTAAACCAACTTCATCCCGTGGGATGACGATAATTTCTTCATCTTTCTGTGGAGCTTTTGGCATTTTAAAACTTGCCAAAGGATTTTTATCCAAGTACCCAACATCTTCTTGCGCGGCCCAACGAAACATTGTCTTTGTGTACATGGCCACGCGCCTTGAAGAGAGCACTGGTTTTTCTCCAAGTACCCAAATCATGATCTTACGTGCTTCGTTAATGTCTTGAATGGGGCAACGACGCAACCACTTACCAACCTGCTGATAATCAGAGGTAAGGCTAGTCGGGCACAAAGAAATAGAACGCTCTTCCAGGAAGGCGTCCCAAAGGGTGGCAAGGGTCTTGGTCATGAGCTGAGTTGAGTTTGCGTCTACACTACAGCACCTGCGCTAGCAAGTCCACCTGTGATCTGGTACCATGAAAAAAGGGCGGTCGTTACCCCGCCCTTCACACCAAACATGGATAGCTTAGCACCAGGGGACTCGCTTGTCGTTCGCACCTGGAATGATACGCCTATTGCACGGCGCAGTATCGACGGCTACGTCAACGCAACTGCCATGTGCAAAGCCAATGGCAAAGAGTGGTCAAACTACTCAAAATCAGAACGTGCTCAGGCATATCTTGAGGCGTTACAGGGGTCCCTTCCAAATGGAGGGGACCTTATCCAGATCATTGGTGCAGGACCTAACGACTCCCGTGGTACATATGTACACCCCAGGATTGCCGTTGATCTTGCCCGCTGGATCAATCCCGAGTTTGCAGTATGGATGGATGGCTGGCTCTTGGAGGAACTGGAGCGTCAAGCACAACAAAAACCAGCGCCGCAACCACCTCAGCCACAAATCTCTGGTACTAACGTACTAAATCTTCTGAAAGAATCAGTTGATTTCATCAAAGAACTTGGCTGCTTTGATGATCGCGACAAAATTCTGTTTTCTGATTTGGCACGCAACAATGCTATGCGTGTTAATTCTGATTTCCTTCTTCCTCCAGGGGATGAAGAGATGACGATTAGCGATGCGTATCTAGAAGTTTTTCAGGAACGCCTTGCCCGCAACAAATCCAGTGTTGTTGGAAAAGCTGTAGCAAGTGAGTATCGCAAGGAGTTTAACCAAGAGCCTCCTACACGAATTCAATATGTCGATGGTGCACCAAGGAAAGTCAAAAGCTACCAGAAACACTGGTTAATTAAAACACTGTCTATGCTCGGAAAGTAAAAAAGGCCCCGTAAAGGGGCTTTCTTTTTGAGTGTGATTAAAGAAGGTGACTAGCGAGTAGGACTAACGGGCTTAACGAACCAACCATTCCTCAACGGAATCGCTGATGTCGCGCATCTTGATCCAACGGCTGCCAGTTGGCTGACCCTTGCGGATCCGGAGCTTACCCATCAGACCTACGCAATCCCACTCGGGGCGATCTTCGCGGGAGATGTACTCCACTTCAGGGTCGTAAGCGGGGTTTAGTTGACGTTCATCGTTTTCGTCCAAGACGTAACTGCCATAGTCATCGCGCAGATACTTTCCGTTCCACTTATTCCAGGCGGCATCACCAACAACGCTAGGATTGCCGGAGATCACGCCGATGGGATCTTCGCCATCTCCAGCAGGGCGAATCTTATTGCCGTCTAGGACAACGCTGATACCACGTCGATCCTTTTTATCAGCGTTACCGTCGCTCCACTCAAAGTATTCGGCGTAGTCGGCGCCACCACCTGTCCAAGCTCCGTCACAAAGACCATTGCCATCGCCACGAAGTAAAAATTCAGTGTCTGCAAAACCGCCGCTATATGCCCGAAGGTGACTGTAAGCGCTGTTGGCGGAACGTCCGCAATCAATCTCAACAACGGGTCTATCATAACTGGTACTAGAATTCTTGAGAATTACAGTAGCTTCTCCAGTGTGGTTGCCAGTTAACTCATGAAAAATATCAGTGGAATTGACGTATGTGCCTGAGTTGGTCGTAGCTTTTAGCGCTCCTTTTGCATTTATCCTCATCCTCTCCGTCGGAGAAGACGCCCCGTCCGCCGTAGTGCTGAACACTAATCGTCCCGGCATGTCGTTAGCGCCAGGGGTGCCGTCTACAAATGCCTCAATAACTGCGCTACGTTTTAGATCGGTGCCGTCTGCGCCACAAAACCAGAACGCCCCAAGGCTGTCTCCAGAGTTAACAATAGTTGAGCTGTTAAGACTAGTTCCTCTTGATTTTCCTAAAACAATATATGAACCATCTGCAACGTTCTGGTTTGTAACCAAACTCATAGAAGAAGATTGGTACGTGGTTCCTTCTAGTTGAATCTGCAATGCCGCAATAGATCCATTTACGGTACGGCTAGAAGACGTGCCAACTAAAAGGCGTCCTGAACTATCGCACCTGAAGCGTTCGTTTAGGTTGGTATAAAAGGCCAATGTGTTGTTGGCAACGCTGTATCGGATTTGTCCTGCTGCGTTAGCACTACCTGCGGAAGTGTTTTGCCCAAAGAAGATCCTGCAGTCGCCTGTGTCGTTAGTGAGATTTAAAATAGGACCAGTACCAGACGTGGAACCATGTAAATGCAGATCAGTAAGAACGCTCGAGGTGCCAATCCCTACACGGCCTGCGGAATCAATTCTTACTGCTTCAATAACACTAGATGTGCCTCCCCTTTTTGTTCCAAGTGTTAGGGCTCCAGCTCCACTACCAGTATGAACCAACCGAATGGCACCTTGAGCAGGTTGAGCGCCATCTCCTGTGGCTTCAAAAGTTATGCCCGAATCAACTCCTGCAGTCGTATTTGTATTTGAGGCTCGCAGCGTAGAGGTTGTTGCAAGCATATTCGCAGACGAATACACCGAGCTACTGGAAGTTGAGGCGTGGCATATACCAAGGGGCGAACTGGTCCCTATGCCTACGAGCCCTGTCGGGGTGATGCGCAGGCGTTCGGTGCCATCAATCGCAAATCTAATGAGCGAATCACTTTTTTCGTTATCACGGTCGGCTTCAAGCAATAAATCACCACCAGCACCAGAGATTTGGCAATCAGGTGTTCCAGCAGCATCACTGTCGGTAAACCTAATTGCTGGGGAAGCGCTTTCGAGATGTAACAATACTGCTGGAATCGCCTTTCCTACACCAACGTTCCCACTCGCATCAACAAACAACCGCCCAGTGCCATTAGTGCTCAGGGCTAGTTGATCTGCGCCGGGGCTGTAGATGCCCGTATTAGCGTCAAAGTAAATGGACGGTGATGCAGCACTACCTACAGGAACTCCAAGAGCCCCAGTCATAGTATCGCCATTAAGGCTTACTGTAGTAGTATCAACGTAGTTCTTTGTTGCAGCATCTTGAGCACTAGAAGGTTCAGCAACATTAATGATCTTATTGCTGTTCATAGTCAGCACATCATTAATGCTGACATTACCAGTACCATCTAGCAAACTATTACCATTCAAATCAAGGTTAGCACCAAGAAGAGCATTACCACTAGGATCAACAGCAAGTGTAGACAAATCAAGTGGGAATGAACCAACAGCAACAGAAAGACTATTACTTTGCTGATCAACAACAAAGAAGTTACCTAGTTTAAACTTACCGTTTTGATCAGTAATAGCAGTCCAAATCTTACCGTCATTCAACTCAACAATTTGAGCAGCATCAACGGGTACACCACCGTTCTCAGGTAGTGCAGAGTAGTTAGTGCCAGAACCACAGTACTCCATGGTATGACCACTAGAGGCAACCATAGAACGTAGGTAGAAGCTAACAGCAGAGCCACTAGCAACAGCACCATCAAGACCAAGGTTCTGAGTTCTATCAGCAGGGTTGGGGCGACTAATAGTAACATCCCATCCAGCACCATTAGCAGTAGCAGACAAGATTGGGTAAGTATTACCACCGATGTCTACAAGCATATTACCTTGTGGACGTGTAGCACTACCATGCCAGTTAGCGCCAGCAACCGGAGCACCAATGGTAAAGGTAATAGCTTGATCAGCTGCATTAGCAGTTGTTGTGGCTGTAAAGATTGCAGTAGTCGAACGACCATCAGCAATCAAACCATAACGACCAAAGTCAGTAGTAGAAGCAGCAAGGTTAGCTTGACCACCATTTAAACACTTAATGTGATAGTGGTTAAAGAATGCATAGCTACTTGTTGCTTGACAATAACCATTGTTAGTAACAAGGATACCAGGACCATCAAGACCAACATGGGTGTAGCTATCACACACCATAGAACGAAGTGGGCTGTTGCTATTAACAACAGAACCATCAATCAAAAGACCACCACCAGTTGGTGCAGAATCAGTGTCTCCAGCACTACCACCAGCAGGGGTGTGTGCATTCAAGTTAGCATTATCAATCTCAGAGTCAGAGAAGTTAGTGCAGTTTTGAATATAAGGAGACTTATAAATCATTGCTCCGGGGTAGAACGAAACGTTCCAACCTTGGCTAGGAGGTAGACCATAAGTACCATCAGGATCAATAGAACCTGCAGCACCTCGTACACCACTAGCTTTAACACCAGTTAAAGTCAGGTTTTGAAGGAAGGTACCACTGTTAACACGGAACAGTGAATTTTCTTCAGTAGCTGGTGTAGGATGAATAATACAACTACGAAGGGCTGTACCAATAATCGACACATCCTTTTTAGTGATATCAATTGGAGCTACTTCCTGATAGACACCAGGAGCAACTACAACAACACTACCATCACCATAAGCTGCATCAGCATTGATCTGATTGATAGCAGCTTTAATGGTTTGCTTGGGACGACTAATACGGTGACCATCATTACCATCATCACCAGCAGTTGCATCAACATAAACAACCTTAGGTTGGTTAGTGAACGCACCACCAGAGGCTACTGCAAGCCATGCTGAGCCATTCCAAACAGAAACTGTAAGGTCTTGGTCATTCTGCAACCAAGTCTTACCTACAGCCCAGTTAGAACCCACAGGAGTGCTTGCCTGCACCAAGGTGTCAAACCGTTGAGCAGCAGCATAAGTAGTAGGGATACGACTATCACTGTCCCAAGAAGGACTACCAGCTTCCTGTTCAGCATAAGTGATGATATCTTCAGCCTTAATGCGATCTAGATCAACCGAACCTGCACCAATACCAAGAGTAATAGTACCATCACCATCATCAGTTACAGTGATACCTGTGCCATCGGTAGCAATATCACTAGTAATAGCTGCATCAATTTTACTATCAATTCGATCATCAATAGCAGCTGTAGAAGCAATCTTGGTATCATTACTTACCCAAGTATTGCCGTCATAAAGGGTGTTATCAAAACGATCCCAATAGTATTCTTTCAGGTAAGCATCTACATCATCGGGAATACCTTGGCAGTTAGCTTCTTGAATAGCATAACGAAGTTGTTCAAAGTTTCGATTAAGGTCATCTGAACGGATAGCAGAACCTGGATTAAACAACGCTCGGATATCATCAATATTAGTGATACGACGAATCCGAACGTTATCAACAGTAGGTTCACCAGGATCAACAGGTACAGCAGGAGCCGGTGGAGCAGTACCTGTAAACTCTACAATGGTGGGGTTAGCATCAGTTACCTGCCAAGGGTAGGTAGCATCAGTCGTTAGCTTTTCGTTCCATTCTTTAGTTGTAGCGTTCCAGAAATAAACGTGGATTTCAGATTTAAAAATGTACGGGAAATCAAATGAGAACTGTGTTTTAGTCCCATTACCCGCTTGAATTGTTTGTACGTCAGCGCACGACATAATTGTTACTTACGAATTGAAAGGGCGGGATTAAGTGTTTCACCAGCAATATTAGCCTCTTCAATCAAATCACGTTCAATTTGACGAGATTCAATTTGAGTAAACATTTCAGCACTCATCTCACTATAAGCGATTTCCTCAGCAGCACTACGTGCTTCAGACAACCTAGTGTAAAGATCATGCCACTTTCTAATTGATACCTGATCAGATTTCAAACCACTTCTACGTGCATCACGTAGTTTAGCAATACTATCCCAATCACCAGCGTCACGCATAATCTCTTGGATAGCACGTTTGAAATGACCACCAGTACCCATAAGACGGAAGAGTTCAGAACGTTCAGTTGCTTCAAGTTTTACACCATCCTTGGTACGGAAGGTAGTGTTGATATCGAACTCCATCTCTTGAAGGAAGCGTTCTTCAGGTGATTGCTCAGCGTGAACCTTAATGGGGCTGTAAGCATTCCAGATACGTTGCAGAAGACCATAACCATTAGCCTTCTCACCAGTCACCGGACTATAAACATAGGGATGACGGTTAGACATATCAAGGTAGCTGTTACGGTTAGAGATCAATGAGAAGAACTCATTATCAACTTCCCTCAAACCTTCACTAAAGATACGAGACCATTCAGCACGTTGTCCAGCAAGGGGACCAAGGCTGTTAAGGAATCCAGCACTCCAACGAGTCAAAGCACCTTCGTTACCGCTAACAATATCAAGCAATGGTTTGATAGTAGACAAAGCAGTACGATCAGTGATAGATGCACCAATCACAAAAGCTGTTTTCTCAAAGAGACGTTCAACAGCTGCTTCACCAAGCATATCAAAGTTATCTGCGATGTTAGCTACAAGAGCCATAGCATCTGCAAGAGGTCCCATTGCTTCATAGGAATACCACTTACCGTCAGCACCTTTGATGCTACGAGGTTTCCAATTGGAGTTCTTTTCACGAGCACGTTGGATCTCTTTGTCGTAGATACCATCACCTGTGATACGATCATTCAAAGCGAGACTAATAGCTCCCGTTACAGCAAGACCACCGAGAGCTTTACGCCCCCTTGTGGTGTACTTAAGGTCAGCGATTTTGTTTTGCTTAGCGATAGTATCAAGGTTCTCTACATCAATGTTACGAGCACGCAGCAGTTCATCAACACGTGCTTCGTTGCTAAGTAGATCATCCAGCTTGACATAAGCTAGCTCGTTAACATCACGTTGGAATGGCATCCAAGGTCCGTACTTACCACCCATATCAATTAAATTCATACCAGTGGTAGGAAACATCATGAAGGGACGTAGACCAGGGATAGTATTAACCAAAGATGTAACACCTTTAGCAAGATTGCTATCAATGTTCAATGCCATTTCAGCTGTAGCATATTGCACAGCTTCATCTTTAAGAAGACCATCAGCACCAAACATCTCGCTGTAGTACTTATCAGCAAGAGGTTTAACGTTCTCTTTAGTTACTTCCTTACCAGAAGATACAAGTTCATCCATAGCACGGAAGCGTGCCTCAGCTGATGCATTAAATGCTCCAGTAAGACCATCAGTTGCAGTCATGGCATTAACACCAAACCGCAATACTGGATCCTTACCAAGATCATTTAACATCTCCATTTGGTTAACCAAGTATTGAAGACCATGGTTACCTTCCTGTGCCTGACGTTGTGCAGACATCTTCAGGAATTCAAGCTCCCGTTCTTGTGAAAGCAGAAGGTCGATACGTGTACCAGATCGTACAGAGTTAGGTTCTTTAGATGCACGCATAAAGACATCACCAGCATAAGGTAATGCTTTCTTCAACGTATCTCCAATAGAGCTGTAAGCAATCCAACCACGTTGAATAGCTTTCATATCTCCAGCCATTGCAGCACCTGCAAAGTGAGAGATAGGTTGAGAGATGATACCACCAAAGTTACCAACCAAAGCTTCAATAGGTGTCTTAAAGGCAGACAACATATTATTGAAGATGTTAGACCACACACCAGCAACAAGCTTGTTCTGTACATCTGGGTTAAGGTTAACAAGACCTTTACCAAGATCAGTAGTCATCTCAGAGATCCACTTATTCATCTTAACAATAGTGTCAATATCACCATTGGTAAGTTCATAAGCGAACAAGAACTCATCCATCAAACGAGGTTGATTGAAAGAGATCTGTCTCAAGGTATCAGCGAAACGTTGGGAGTCTTGGAAGATCTTATTAGCTACATCACCAGCTCCATCAACAGTAGCAAGGTTGTAACCTTCAATGTTACGGAAACCATTCTGAACAAGTTGGATCAGGTTAGCCTTACGGTTCTTGTAGTACTTAGCAGAACCAGACAACTGATTGACATACTGCATCAAGTCAATAATCTTTTCTTGAGCAGCTTCAACAGCAGAAGACCCTTCCATCAGACGTGCACCTTCTGCAAGGTCAGAGATACGTCCAGACAGAGAACCAGCAAGCAACGATTGAGCACGACCAATGTCCATACTGGTGAGTTCAGTACCAAACCCACGCAATGCACGTGCAGCCATAGCGAAGCCTTCCTCAACCATTACTTCACGTCCATCTTCACTACGAAGAATGAATGGTTCAAGGACTTGACGTACTTCTTCTTTACTCATCCGAGGATCAAACAATTGAATTGCCAGATCTTCGTTAGCATCCATTACATCATCAAAGGTGACCTTCCAACCATCACCTTCCATACCAATACGACCTGCTTGCTGCAATTGATCAGCAAGACCAAGAACAATGTCTTGAGCATTGTCACCACTCTTCAGTGCATACTTAAGAGCAGGTTCAGAGATCATATTACCAAGACGACCGTAGACAGTATCTAGGTTTTTAGAGATACGTGCTTGGTCGATAGCAGCACCTACTACACCGAAGTCATCTACAGTACGTACACCAAGTTCTGTGTAGTCAAAGAGATCATGGACACCTTTAAGAGGTACATCCATGTTGGGGCTTTCAGAAAGGTTGTAATAACCTACCTCATCCAACGCTTCCTCTTGTTTGATAGCAGATGCAGTAATAGCATCTTCAGGGTCCATAGAGGAGGGCTTGGGAGCATTAGCTTCGAGCCATGCACGTGCTTGGGGTGTCTCTCCTACAAGACGATTAGAGCGACGTAGAGAAGCTGCTGCATCAACCATAGCTCCAGTGAACTTAACGACACCCTCAGCAAGAGCCGTAAACGGTCCCATACCAAGATCTTCGTAGATGTTCTTCTTACGCTTAAGGTCCGGTGGATCATCCTTAAGTGTAGCTAGTGAATCAGGAATAAAATCCCAGGTATTGGGGAAGTTCTGTTTAAGAGTACCAGTTAGGTTATCCTCCTCATACTCGCTACTAACAGCACCAACGGCAACACCAGCTGCTGATTCAACACCCAGTACACCAGCTGCTTTAACGAAAGCATTATTACCAAGAGACCAGCCAATACGTGAATGTGCTGCAGTACCACCCCTGATACCAAGCCTAGAAAGGATAATAGTTGGTGCTACAACTGATGCAATCTCTCGAAGTGCTTGGAGATGTTTAGTTTGAAACTCAGGTGGTTTAGGTACATTAACACCAGCAATTTTGTTGATAGCTTCTACACCAAAATCAACAAGACCAGCTGGTACGGTCATCGCACCTTCTGTTATTTGACGTGCAGCATCACCAATATCAAAACCTTGTTGCCACGGGAATTGTTGTTCTTGTTGCATCCCAGCCGTAGCGGGTTGCGGGGTTTGAGCTTGTCCAGGTTGTCCTCCCGTAGGAGTAGTTGCCATTTGAGCGGCTTGAGCAGCAGCCTCTTCAGATTGCCGCTCAAGTTCCATCTGGGCTTGTGCTTCCTCAGATAGTTCCATCTCTCCTGGATCAACCCTAAACATCTCTGTAGGATCGTATTCCATAGTTTAATTCAACATGTAATAAAGGTTTGGTCTACCATAAGCTTGTTCATACGCTTGTGGCGTATCTTTCCAATCAAACCTAGCACGTGAAGTGCTGTTACTAATAATCATACCATCTGCTCCAACAATACCGATATGAGGGTAAGGGTCAGTTGGATGATTGTCCTGCATGATAGCAATAGCTCCTGGCATAGGACCAGAGACACGTCTACCACGTTCGTCAAGGACTCGCTTTACCTCAGGTACATAAAGACTATTACCCCAAGGTACATCCATACCAGCAGCACGCATTACTTTATTCAACGCCCAGACACAAGCATTACGTCCAGCATCAGGACCATCGCTTGTATCCATACCAATGTAGTTAAGTGCGCTAGAAGTAAGACGCATGTTACTGTTGCTTGTACGCATAAGATGTGGGTTATTAAGTGAAGCTGTAGAACCACCGTACTTATACAAAGCTTTAGTGAACTTCTTACCGTGGTTAATCATCTCAGTCTTCTTAGGACCGTCAGGCATCTCACCACGTACATAAGCATCATAGTTACCAGGACCTGCATTATATGCCATAGCAGCTGCTACAGGATCCTTATACCTATCAAGCATCTGTTTGAAGTACTGTGCACCATAGGTGATGTTAGCTTGTGGGTTCTTCCAATCATTCTGTGCAAAGAAGTTAGGATGAGACCTACGATTGATCTGCATCACACCAAAGGAAGATCCATTATAGCTAACACTATCAGCTTTATGTGTACTTTCAATTTCACCCAACGCTGCAAGGAATGCAGGATTTACACCTACTGCTTGCCCAGCTTGTTGATAAACCATACCAAGATTATTAGGTACAATGGTTGGGTTAAACGTATTAGCTGAACCTAGACCACGTGCAGAGCGATCAGCACTAGGTGTCTTATAAAGAAGACGTTGGAAGGATGGGCTTACTGTTTGCCCAGTAGTCTGTAGAGACGGGGGTGGTTGCAAAGCAGGAAGACCAAGAGCTGCAAATTGACGGTTAATAATAACCATAGGGTCTAAACCATTAGACATACCGGCAACAGCTAGCACATCTTGAGGGATAGTGAATCCAGGTTTACCGTAATTCCTAGCAATTACTGGAGCTTCTTCTGCAGTGATAATAGAGTTCTTAGTGCTGATAACCCTTTCCAAACCATTCTGTCGAATGTTCTTTTGTAGTTCACTGAACCTACGGTTAGCCTGTTCTACAGCAGACAGAGCACCTTTATTAAGGTTAGGGAATGTTGCAGAACCACCAGGAGCATCAGGTTTACGGAACCAAGGGCTATTGGGATCCCTAGCACCTGCTTTTACTTCTGCATCCAAAGCTTGACCAATAGTAGTAGCAGCTTGGTTGAAGTCCATACCACCTGCTACAGCCCGATCAACACGTGCCCGGTATTCAGCCTTCATACGTTCTTGAAGGAAGACACTAGAAGGTGTGTTAGGTTTGTTAGTACCAAAAGAGGTTACACCATTAGCAGTAGCTTTGAAAGATTCAGCAGTCTCTTTATAGATACCTTGGTTGTAACGTGCTTCTTGTGCTTTATAACGCTCAGCCAATGCCCTACCTACTGTAGGATCTAGGGCTTGTGCAGCAGCAACAGCTTCACGTGTAATAAGACCATCAGGAATAGCTTCTAGCTTTTTAATACCCTCAGCTTTTTGTACAGCTTCAACAGTATAAGAAGCTTGGAACCTTAGGATATCAGCTGGTACTTTACCGTATGTATTACGGAAGAACTCAACAGCAGCATCAGCATTAGATTGAGTTGGGTCTTGAGTCAAACCTTCAAGGATGCGCTCAGAGTCTTTAGTAAAAGTAAGGTCATCCATTTGAAGCTGACGCTTTTCATACTCAAGTTGTGATTTAACCCGAGCTTCTTGCATATCAGCAAAACGACCTGGCCACTCTTCAGCAAATGTCCTACCGTTACCTTTGAGATCCAGTGCAGCTAGTTCCTCCATGGAATAACGGAGGTTACCGTTTTGATCCCGAGTAGTAGCTAGCTTCTCGTATTTATCAAGTGCTCCACTATATCCAAGGTTAGGGTCAGCTGCCCACTGACGGAATGCAGTAGGACCATACCTAGCTAAACCGTCTGGGTTATTATAAAGGGTGCTCTCAATGAGATCATTACGTTGTGCGTAAGTATCTTCAATCTTAAACTTCTTAGCTGAAGCATGTTGGAGTTGACGATACTTCTCGAACTCCTGCAAACCAGGAAGTAAGAATTGATCCTCAAGACCAACAAGGTTATTCCTTTGAAGGACAGTACGTAGAGCAAGAAGGTTGACACGATCCATCAACTCAGGATCTCTACGTGCATTAGCAAGAGAAACCTTCTGACCTTTATAATCAATAGTCAGGTCAGAACCCATCAATGCTTCAGCAACAATAGGTACCTGATTAGATATGATAACCGAAGCTTGACCTTTGTTGGAGAAATGGGTTAAGGCTGGGTTACCAAACCTAGCTGTTGCAATTGCCTCAGGATCCGCACCTTCTGCTTCTTGTGTTTTTAGAATACCTTCAAAAAGCTCAGATTGCTGTAGAACTTGAGATTCAAGGTTCTTAAACTCAACCTGTTTAGCGTAGTCTGGATCAACAACAGCAGCAATATATCCTGCTTGGATATCCCTTTTCTCTTGCTCAACTTCACGTTTAGCAGTCAAATCAGCCGCAGTTTTACTGAAGCCAGCAAGGCTACCAAAGATCTGTTGTGATGCTTGAGAAGTTACATCAGCTTGTCTTTGGGAGGTTTGAACATCAAGTTGATTTTGGAGAAGCTCAGCTTTCATGTTCTGTTGTTGAACATCAAAGTTACGCTGCTCTGCTCTTCGAGTGTACTCCTCGTTATCTCTTAGTGCTTGGAGATTAGCCTTGCCTTGTTCATACTCGGCAATTCTATTCCTATCCATGTTACGGATAATTCTATCCGTCTCTTCCCGCATTCGAGCGATCTCAGACCTATCGAGTCTAATAGGGTTAAACCCGGAATCAGGACGTGTGGGGTTGTGTCTTAAGCGTGCCATTAGTTAACCAAAAGGATTGTTGAAAAGGTTACTTTGAACGGTACTAAGAGTTCTCTGTTGATTCCCCATATAGTTGATATTAGCAACTTGCATAGCGCCTTGAGCAGCAGCACCAACACCACTAACCAACGGACCCCAGACACTTTGCTCAACAGGTTTAGCCACAGCACCGGGAAGAACTTTCATAGGCTTAACAAAGATACGCTCAGGTGCCATTGTCGGAGGTGGCGCATAAGACAACCGTTCAGGTTTAATCATCACTTGTGCAGCAGCATTCAAATCAGCACCATATTTTTGCAAACTAATTTGTTGCATGTTACGTTCTGATTGAGAGATAGCACTAGCAATGTCAGCATCCAAGACACGCATATTGAATTGAGCGTCTGAGACGGCACTTGCAGCAGCATTATCAATGCTTTCCATTTGGATACCAAGCTTCTTCTCAAGGATAGAAGTCTCAACACCAAGTTCAGCCATCTTCAAAGCTGCTTGACGTTGCCTACCAGACAAGGTAGATGTCAACTCAGACATACCACGGTAGAAGTCAGCCATGGTTGCTTGAGCACCTTTACGCATTGAACCACCAGCTTGACGTAATTCATTTTGACCTTGAGCTTGGAGGTTCTCTACAAGAGCACTTTGCTTTTTAAAGTCAACTTGTTGTGTAAAATCCTTCAGGTTTTCTTGGATCTCAGTGGCTCCAAAGATACCTTTATTGGAAACACTTTGCATCTCCAATTGCGTCGTCCTACGGTTCAACACGTTCTCAGTCAACGTCTTTTGAAGACCCATTATTTGATCTTCACGAGAGAACATCTGCTGAGTAAAGAGACCAGCAAGAGCTGCACTCTCATTAGCAAAGGCTTGCTTAGCTGCTAGATCATTGAAATTCAGTTGTTGATCACGAATCTGAATATCTTTCTGATATTGACGTAGTGATTGGAGATACTGAAAGTCTTGGATTTCATTCTGACGTTGCCAGTTTTGCTGAGCAATTTGAAACTGGTAATCACGTTGAGCGTAGTAATTAGCTTTATCAGCTCTAAAGACTTCTCGGTTATACTTATTGGTTGCCTTAGCAATTTCTTTTTGCTGTTGAACCTGCTTTTTATAAGCTGCTTCCTGTGCTGCGTTTTGTTTAGAAGCTTGGGATGCACCAAAGATGCCACTAAAAAGACCTGTTGCAGCACCAATGCCTGCGAATATTGCTGCTGCCATAGTTAAGTCCTCCTATAGAAACGAGGTGAATAGTTACCTTCCCACATCATTGAAACCAATGATACAGGATATGGGAAATTACTTGTCACTTTTAATTCAAAATTTGTATTACGTTGGTGGATAGGTACAATAAAGCGGTGTTCAGGTTGAACTGGATTAGTATCTGATCCATAGTAATTAGCTTCTGCTACGTGTTGAACATCAGACCACTCATTAGATCCAGTAGAGCGTAGCTTAAATGTAACAGCACCTGTCCTACCAACAGAGAACTTAGCTCTAGATATAGTTAGTGTTGCTGTAAAATCGGTAGAAGTTTCGTTACGTCTAAAGTAAAACTTAGGTAGAGTTACATCAAACTCATAGTTATAACCTACAACGATACCATCAGCATAAGGTACAAAATTACCTTTTACTTCAAAGTAACGATAACCAGTTCCAGGTTCAGTACGTTCAGTAGCTGCTGCCCAGTAACCAGCATCAGACTCTAACAATGCTGCAGTGTTACCGATATCTGCTAAAGGTTTAGTAAGAAGCATTGCAGCTTCACGTTGTTGGAATGGTGTAAAGGGTACGTAGATCTTGGTTACATCATTCGGTTCATCATACACCACCGCATTGACACCTACAGCAGGCTGTACTGGGCGTGTAAACATATCTAGGCATGGATTACCGTTAACAGTACTAGAGCCCGCTACAACCTCTCCTGTGGGTATCTCATCAAGGGTGATGGTACCAAGGGTATACTCATCCTCATGTTGAGAAACAATCACCACTGAGTCATTCAAGATCTTAGCACTTTGAATAGTGCCAGGTAGTTGCCATTTAGTCCATGCTTGGAAGAGGTCTTTTTCTCCATTATTATAGTAACGGAATAAGTAAAGATAAGACGTATCCCTATCAATAAGCATGATCACTGAGTTCTGTGGACTTACAGTGAGATCATTGATAGACTCTGGGATCCACTCAAGGACCACCTTACTGATATCTACAACAGTTGGGTTCTGCTCTACATCACGAAGTTGAAGTGTAAATAGTTTACTGTAACCAGATACACGACTGACAAATGCGGATGTAGTACCGACATCAACTGGTGCAATGTTAGTATTCATCTCATAGTTAGATATGTTCCTGACAATAGTTGATGTAGGAGTCAAGACACTGCCATCTGTTGAAAAGACTTGGAACTGTTGGCGTTCACTGAAGATAATAAGACCTTGTGGAGATGGTAGAACATCAGACAAAGTAACAGGTCTAATGCTAGCAACATTCAAATCAATAGGATCTGATGCTGTTTGTGTAAGAGCCGATTTAACAAAGAAGTTGAATGGATCATTAGCTCTACTAAGGAAAATATTATCCTCAGAAAGTACACCAAATCTATTACTGTAGAAGAAAGTACAGGTAATAGGAGCACCTATAAATGATGGGATAGTGCTGGTTATATCATCACCAGTTGCACGGGCTGTCCATGCAATAGGTTTGAATTCAAAAGTAGTAGCACCTGTTCTAACCAATTGATACGGCATTGTAGAAGCATCAAGCCCAGGTGAGGCATCACGTGCCCTAGCTTCTTTCCAATAACCACGCCCTTTTACACCATCATAAGCTACAAATTCAACGTGATAATCATCCTCAGCTACAGCACTATTGAGGATCTTTACTGCATGACCGTTGAACGATTCAGTAGGAAGACGTGTAACATTCTCTGCTTCATCTTGGAAAGCAAAGAGAGAGTCATTAGTGATACCACCTTTTGCTGTGATAGTAAAGGTAGTGGGTGTACCTGTAACAGCTGAGTAATCAGTCTTAACTTGATTAGTACCAGTAGAACGCTTGATAACGATACTGTTTATGTAACTTTCTATATACCATGTTCCATTAAAATCAGCATTACCAGCAGTGTGTTGCCCTTTAATTCCTTCAACAATTTCATCAATTAGATGATGACTAAGATTGATATTACCTGAATCATAGATCAACATATCATCGAATGTTGTACTAGATTGAGCTGTTGCAGTAAAGGTAATGCCTTGAATAGTAACAGAGTAATCGAAGCTAGCTGTTAAAGTAGTGAGGATAACAGTAGCTACAGTATTAGCAACATAGGTACCAGCCGCTTGCATAGCGGTATTTACTGCCTTATTGGTAATTACTGTTGTATCCTGAACACTACGGAAGTGATAATCATTTTGTCCAGTGCCAGTTAGGTAACTGGTACCTGTGTTAGTGACAGTACACCATGTACCATTAGCTGCTGTCCAAACATAAATATTGGTACCTTTGATAGCTCCAATATAAGAACCATCAGCATCACGTTCAATGAAGAACCAAGCAGCACCTTCTAGCTCAGTTTTAGTGAAGTTAGAACCATCTGCTTTCTTAAGTACATTGGTAAACCTCATCCCAGTTCTTTTCAAAAGACCATAGGTAGGATCAGGATAACCATTAATGCACTCAGTAAGCTGACCGTTTAACTTCTTATCATCGTTTTGCTTAGAGACACCACCAAGAAAGTTAGGTGTTAATTGGGTTACAGCAGGCATTAGCGGTACAGTGTGTGATAAGGTTGATAACTTTGATAGTAGTTCTGACCTTGGGGACTACCAAAGAATGAGTGATCTCCTTGGGTACACTCATACTCCAGAGCCATAGCTCGTGCAAAGGCTTCCTTTTGTTGAAGCATTTGATACTGATTACCATCTCCAATAATACGACTAGAGACAATAGAAGCAGCACGTGCTACAATAAATGCTTGAATAGGAGTAGGAATATTCTCCCAATCAAAGTACCAAACAATATCTACATAGACAGTTTCATCAGTCCATTTGTATGAATGTGCTGTTCTATCGTAAAGCTTCCCACCACGATTGATGCTATCCCGATTCATGTTGATTGGATAGTTTTGATTCAAGTCCATCTGTAGGACATTATTAGGAATCAGGATTTCGTTATTAGAATTAGGTGTGATGGGATAGTCATATTCTTTATTGAATGTCCATCCCTCTGCCTGTACTTCACGAGACACTTCTCGAAGGGTGTTGAGTGCAATCGCAACGTCCGGGTTGGTTGGAGTTTCAACTCTACTTGTAACAATAGATTGAGTGAGAGCCCGTTCAGAGACAGTCTGTGAGATGTTCACAGTGTACTCATAAGTAACAGGGTCTGTAGCAGGTACAACTTCTACACCTGCAGTAGCAATGGACGTACCACTAGCAACACCAGTACCACCAATATAGGTACCAACTGGAATGTTAGCAGTAGTTGTTGTAAGGGTTGTACCAGAGATGGAACCAGTAAACCTATCAACCTCATTGATTACAAGAGTTTCTTCAGTTGTCAACGTTGTAACAGGAGCCTGACCAACTGACGCCAGGATCTGATTAACAGCTTGTAGCTCAGTGTTGGAGCCAGTAGTAGGGAAAGGCATAATTGATAATGAGAGTTATTCTCAATAAAGAATTAAAAAAAAGGAGCCTCCGAAGAGACTCCCGTAATTCAATAATGGATCAGAAAGCGGAAGGAGCAGTAGCACCCACGTACAGCTCAACAGCTGCAGCAGGGTTCAGATAGTCACAACCGCAAGCCAGACGACCCAGCATCACATCACCTTGATAGATGACGGACACATCGCCGCTGGTGACTTGCACCTGAGGACCGATGGCTTCCACCATACCGGCTGCTTCCTTCTGGAAGATCAGACCGCAGGACTTGGAACCAACCTCAAGGGCAGTACCATAATCGTTGTTGATACCAGTAGAAGCATCAGAGGCGTTCTCCAGGGCTTCGCCAACGAAGTCACCAGTGTTACCAGGATCGGTCACACCAGTAGTACCACCATAAGCAGTACCATACTTACCCAGGAACGGAATGTTCATGGACTTGTAGATCTTGATACCAGCGATCTCGATGATACCATTACCCTTCTGCAGGGCATCACCTTGGACATCACGGTTCACCAGACCGTTAGTACCAACAGCTTGAATCAGCTCATAGTACTGACGGGGGTTGAGCACAGCCACACGACCGTCGCTAGACACACCCTTCTCATCCAGAGCAGCAGCAGCATCATAGAATGCAGCCACCAGATTAGCAGCCACATAAGCATCAGAATCGTTAGTGGTAGAACCCACACGAATCTGAGTACCACCGGGCTCTACATAGTTGGTAGCGGTGATGGGGCTAGCCTTACGAGCACCACGAGTGATAGCACGGAAAGCAAGGCGGTCATACTTCTCAGCCAGAGCATAACCGATCTTACGGCTAATCTCAGAACGGAGATCATAATGTGCCAGAACTTCATCCAGCTCATACACGAAAGCAGAGCTAATCAGAAGATCATCACAGGTGATAGTCTTCTCAGCCACCGGGGGTGCACCATTGGTATCACCCAGGATGCTGTTACCAGGAGTATGGAACTCCGACTTAGTACGACCCGTGAAGATGAACTGCAGAGATTTGCCGTTCTTCAGGGTACGCTTCATGATCAGGTCCCGAGCAATAGTATTGTTCTGGAAACCTTTGAACATTTCACCCGAAAACAGTTTCAGGTAAAGGGCACGGCGATCCGCGCCGAAATTATCTGAACCCGGTACAGTCAGTTGTGCGGGGTTCACAGAAGATTGAAAAGCCACAATAGTTAAGAGAGAGTTGTTTACATCTCCCTATGCGCATAGGAATTACAACGAATTTTCAGGATTCATTGTCATTCAAGTTTTTTGAAAATTGTCTGTCTCTCCAGACCGTCATGACTAAAGGTTATCGGCGTACCGGCCAATAGTCAATACCCAGGTGAGGATTTGCACCATCACATTATCAGTTTATCTTTCTGGTGTTCTTACTTTTGAACTACTGGGGACACCACATCGTTGTGGATTTCAGCCCGATTAGTGTGCGTTAGCACGCACTGCGGGAACTATTTTTGTTTAGGTGTGTAAGCAACGCCGCGATACTTCAGCTTCTGCTCCTTTTCAGCAGCTTTCTGCTCCCGTACACGGGCATCCAATTCGACTTGTGTCATTGTTAGGAAAGAAGTGTCTGAGCCCCGTTCCATGCTCAGGCGGTATGCGTTCCCGAACGGTAAGACAATGCATGTTTTGCGGAGCAATCAATGCAGATAATACCGAGCGGGAATGAACGTACGTTGCTTACTTACCTACTTCTTCTTAGCAGTCTTAGCTGCCTTTTTAAACTGAGCAGCCGTAGGAGCACCTTCGCTTCCTGGCTTCCTCATCTTCTCACCAGACCCTTGTCTGATACGCATCCGTTTAGCATGGATGTTTGCATAGAGACCACGTTTAGCCATTAGCCAATCACCGGAGCAGTGAGTGCCACAGGAGTTGTGTTTGCTGCAGCAAGGTCAAGCGGGAAGTTGTGAGCGTTACGCTCGTGCATCACCTCAAAACCGAGGTTAGCACGGTTGAGAATGTCTGCCCAGGTGTTAATGACGCGACCATTGTTGTCAAGCAGGGATTGGTTGAAGTTAAAACCGTTCAGATTAAACGCCATAGTACTAACACCCAAAGCAGCAAACCAAATACCAACAACAGGCCAAGCAGCCAGGAAAAAGTGAAGGGAGCGGCTGTTGTTAAAAGAAGCGTACTGAAAAATGAGGCGGCCAAAATATCCATGAGCAGCCACAATGTTGTACGTCTCTTCCTCTTGACCAAACTTGTAGCCATAGTTTTGACTTTCCGTTTCAGTAGTCTCACGCACAAGCGAGGACGTAACCAGCGAACCATGCATTGCACTAAATAGGGACCCACCGAACACGCCAGCAACACCGAGCATATGGAACGGGTGCATGAGAATGTTATGTTCGGCTTGGAACACCAACATGTAGTTGAACGTACCAGATATGCCGAGAGGCATAGCATCTGAGAAGCTACCTTGACCGAACGGGTAGATAAGGAATACAGCGGTAGCGGCTGCAACTGGAGCTGAATATGCAACATAGATCCAAGGCCTCATTCCTAGTCGATAGCTAAGTTCCCACTCCCGTCCCATGTAAGCATAGATGCCAATGAGGAAGTGGAACACTGTGAGTTGGAACGGACCCCCGTTGTAGAGCCATTCATCAAGTGAATTAGCTTCCCAAATTGGGTAGAAGTGTAGTCCGATGGCATTGCTGCTCGGAACGACGGCTCCCGATATGATGTTGTTTCCATAGAGAAGAGAGCCAGCTACAGGCTCACGAATACCATCAATGTCCACCGGAGGTGCGGCAATGAAGGCGATGATAAAACAAATGGTGGCTGCAAGGAGACACGGAATCATCAGTACTCCAAACCAGCCCAGATAAAGACGGTTGTCGGTCGAGGTGACCCAGTTACAAAAAATGTCCCAAGGCGATTCTTGGGACTGAGGGGCTGCGATTGTTGCAGTCATAATTTGAAGTTAATTAAGACGAGTTACTTTGACTTGTCCAACTCCAGAACCAGTGAGACCGATAGCATCAGCCGCACCTTTACTTAGATCTAGGTTCCTACCAGGAATGTAGGGACCACGATCATTCACCCGAACAACGGCACACCTCTTGAAACAAACACGAAGTTTAGTTCCAAAGGGTAGTGTCTTGTGCGCAGTAGTAAGGGCATGTTGATTATACCGCTCACCGTTAGCAGTAAGGTTACCATGGAAGCCAGGACCATACCAGCTAGCGATCACCGATAGAGTAGTTAGAACAGGAATCATAATAATAAAGCGAAGAACTTTAATATTGATTGCTCCTACTACCCGTTAGCCCACTCGCAGAACCAACGGGTTGTGACGGTTACTTTTTCTTACCGCCGCCTTTGTGTCCTTTCTTTCCGCAAGACATTAGAATACTCCAGGAATCAGTTGACCAGTGGTGACATAAGCACCGATTGCTGCGATGACACCAAGCATAGCAAGGCGACCATTCAGACGCTCAGCACGTTCGTTATGAGATTCGAGATAGTTAGGGTCCATGTAGATAGGGGGTTCTTTAGCCCAGATGTTAGTGTCGTTCATCAGAATTGAAGGTCAGAGTTTTCCAGTTTACGCATAACGTCCTGACGATATGCAGGATCTTTATCGTAACGAGGGTCACTCATAGCTTGAACAAGCTCAGCTTGACTACGGAAAGCAGAACCCTCTTTGCTAGCACTACGTCCAGTCAACAGGTTACCGTCTTTACCAACAGCATCGTTGTACTTACTAGCCAAGGCTTGAACAGCAAAAAAGATAGCACTGGGATCACCACGACCCATTACTGAATCGTACATTTGGATCTCCCCTTCAGAAAGACTTTGACCAGCCCATTCAATCATAGCTTGATAGGCTTTCTTACCACCTACCATTTCAAACAGTTTGTCTGCTTGTTCTTGAGTCAGGATGTTGTCTTCAGGGTTTTCCTCAGTCTGATCTTCTTCTTCATACTCTTCTCCACTATCATCATCATCTTGTGCTGATTCATCTCGTGGTTCACCTAGTTTCTTTTGAAGTTCAATGTAAGCTTGTTCAAGAGATTGAGCATCTTTGAACTTACCAGCATACATCTGTGTACGCTCACCTTCAGCCGCTTCGGCTACAGCCAGGGAGTCCTGTTCATCAGCGTTCAGTTCACCTTGATCTGCAGGTGCATCGTTATAAGTTAGGGTTTCACTCATGTTTGGTGGTTATTATTGTGGTGGTTGTTGCATCATTTGTTGAGCCATCTCTACGTTTGATTGTTCACGACGTTGCTCAACTTGTGCTAGTTGTCCAGCTTGTTGTGTCATAGCCATCTGCTGCTGTTGCTGCATAGCGGCTTGTTGTTGTTGCTGAACTTCTTGCATTGTCTTAACCAAGTTCAATACTTCAATACCTTGAGAAGCTGCAAGACGTTTGATAACTTCTTCAGGATTGATGTAAGTTTGAATGGCTTCAGGTCCCATTGTTTGAGCAATGGTAGCAAGGAATTGTCCAAGACTTTCACGGTCTTGTCCACGACCAAGTGCATTAATACCAGCGACAATAGTCGGCTTAACGATATCACCTTTAGGTAGACGAGGTATGTCTCCTACCTTTTGTGCAACACTAAGTTTACGATTAAGGTAAGGTACAAGGAACTCTACAGTAAGTAGAGAAAATAGTCCACCAAGTTGTTGTTCAAGTTCAAGTTGAGTGAGGCGTACTTCTTCAGCTGTAGTGCGCTCACTTTGTCGTACAGTAAGCACAAGAAAAGCATCACTAAGACGTTGAGATAGTGTGCCAATCATTTGATAGGCTGTTTGGAAGTCAGCTGTCTTACCAACTTGTACAACACCGATATCATCAGGTCTTCCTTGGATAATCGCACCGTTGCCTGCCTTAGCCAGCGTGGCTGGTTTGGTAGTGCTTGAGGGTGATACAGTGAAGACAACTTTAGCGGCTGCTGCAGAGCCTTCTACGACTGCCTGAGAGAGTGCTTCAAGTGACTTAAGGTCACCGATAAACTCTTCTACCCTACCACGTCCATAGACTTCACCATCAACGTGGTTAAACCTAAGGACCAACCAAGGGCTTGATTCTTTTGGAGCTTTACCTTGAGACCCAGGAAGCTCTTCACCATTTACTTCTTGATGCCAAATCCAACGATTGTTATCAAGAGTACAATGGGTATAAACATCTACCTCATCATCTTGAGCCCGTGAATCCACCATGGGTTCATTAGGTTGAGTCTCAGTATAATTGGGGTAAAATTTTTTGAGTAATTTTTTCGAGACTGTCTCCTTTGTTACGATCTCAATAACATTACCGTTGCCATCTCTATCTACTACATAACGGTTCAAAGGATAAAGTTTAAGTCCATCCTTACCCATAAAGATAAGAGCATTACCAGCTACAACAAGATGCTTTAGTGCTTGGTGTACAACAACACGATCACCAGAAGCTGCAATAGCTTCCATGATAGTGCGCTCTACTTTAGCAAACGACAAGTCAAGTTCTGATCTAATTTCAGGACCTAGTTCTTGACCAAGGTTGATATCATTAACCTGTAGTTTAAAGAAGCTGGTTTGAGGAGGTAGTAGAGCTAGCATCAATTTAGATGCCAGAGTGACTACCCCTTTAGAACCAACGCTTTGCCACGGAGTTGTTAGTTTGATAGAACCTTTGGTATAAACCTCATCCTCTCGAATAAGGTAAGGTAGAGTTAGATCTGCTGCTTGTCTAGCAGTGTTAAGGAACTGGGCACGGTCTGAAGACAGTCTGTCATAACGTATTTTAGCAGACATCAGACGTTAAGTACTGTAGGTTGTAGTTGTTGTTGAGGGGTCATTGCTGCTGCAGCCAAGGTAGGTGCAGTGAAAGCAGTAGTCCCTTGAGAAGTGGTAGTTCGTGGACGATACTTAAATCCTTGAGTACCAGCCAGTTGAGGTGCACCATAGGTAGCACCAATCTGGAGGTTAGCAGGATTAATCATACGATTTTGATTGATCATAAAGGCACGTGCAGCTTCCTGTTCCTGTTGAGCAAGAAGATCAGCTTGTTGTACCCCTTGTTGATACCGCGCTTCTTGTTCAGCAAGCTGTGTGCCAAACATCTCACTCATTTGCTGAGCTTGTAGCTGAGCTTGTTGAGTGGTTTGATTAATGAAGTCTTGCATGTACTGATCGTTCAGGGCGATCGTATCTTCTAGACCAGTAATCTGATTGGTCAGCGCATCAATTACTTCTTGATACTGATTGACTGGAGTTTCTTCGGTAGTAGTAGTAGGTGTGG
>Ga0208160_1000272_pt1 | contig 24991 bp, 30 predicted proteins | sample CB_VirMetaG_FD_184536 | JGI IMG/M metagenome (GOLD analysis project Ga0208160, IMG submission 184536) | Freshwater to marine saline gradient viral communities from Chesapeake Bay - CB_1504_1 Viral MetaG (SPAdes) (version 4) | ecosystem: Environmental > Aquatic > Marine > Coastal | place: USA... | reverse complement strand
ACCATCACGGGCTTTCGTCGGTGGTGGCTGTCCGAGTGCCGGCAGCACGGGAAGCCCGACTACATCGTGGTCGACCACCTGCACCGCTGGTCCTACACCGACATGGACGCGCGCACGGGTGAGAACCAGAAGATCGCGGAGGTCACCGCATTCCTCAAGGACCTCGCCATCACCCAGGAATGCCTCGTTGTCCTGCTGAGCCAGATGAACCGGGAGTTCGACAAGCGCGGCGCTGACTCTCGCCCCATCCTTTCCGACCTCTACGGCTCGAAGGCCATCGAGCAGGACGCGGACGCGGTGCTGTTCCTGCACCGTCCCCAGATGGCCGACCAGCGCCTGCAAGGCGCGGAGATGGCGCAGGCCATCGTGGCGAAGAACCGAGAGGGCCCGCTGGGCACCTACGAGATCCAGTTCTTGCGCGACCACTTCACGTTCCTCGGGGACAAGCGGGTGATGCTGTGAACCTGCACCCCAACTACGCGGCCATCTGGCCCGGGTCGCTGACGCTGCTCGATGCGATGCTGGACGGGATGAGCCCTGGCGATGCGCTGGAGCATGTCCCGGCCTCGGAGCTCCCCAGGACGGACGAGGAGCTGCGTATCTGGGACCAGATCAGCACTGGAGAGATCCCCACACCACCGGCGCCCGCTGAGTTGCCGCTGTTCATGCGTGAGGCTGAGGCGCGAGCCCCACGCATCCTCCAGGACCCCACCGAGTTCGAGCGGGAGTTGGCGCGTCAGGTCTACACCTACCAGGACATTGCGGACATGCTGGTTCAGGCGCGTCAGGAGGCCGCCACCTACCCCGAGGCGGTCGAGACACGGGAGAACCGGGCAGGCGCGCTCAGGAAGGCGCTGGCGGGGCGTCAGTGGGATGCTGGCAGGACCTACCGCGCCCCGGTGTTTCGCCCGATGGAGGAGCCGCCCAAGGTCCAGGTCTCCCGCGAGCAGTGGGAAGCGATCGACGCCATGGACGCGGACCTCCTCGCGCAGACGATGGGCCTGGCTCGGGTGAGGGGCGGGATCGAGTGCCCGCTGCACCGTGGAGAGCACGAGGCCAAGGTCTACCGCTCGAGGCGGGGGGCGATGCACTGGCAGTGTTTCCGGTCGGACCAGGGCGGGGGATCGCTCGAGCTCTACGCTGCGCTGACCCATGGGGGCGTGCCCACCGAGAGGGAGCAGCGGCGAGCGGTAGCGGCTGAGATGGTCGCGAGGGGGCTGGTATGAAGGCGGTGTTCTGCTTCAACGAGGACGACGCTGCGAGGCGTGGTGTGCTGAGGAAGCGGATCAGGGAGGTGTTGGCATGAACTCGAACCACCTCTACAAGCGCCAAGGGCACACGCTGGTGTGTGAGTGTGGACACTTTCCCGGCGAGCCACGAAGCGAATGCACGAGGCCGGGAGCCCGCGCGGCGGTCATCGCTCGACTGCGAAGCCGTCCTGTCATCACCGACCGTCCCGCTGCCGTCGCGAGGGCTTGGGCTGAGCACCGGACTGGCCAGAAGACGGGCTAAGGGAGGGCATTCGTGACCGCATTGGTGATGCTGCACCAATGAAAGGTGACCAAGAAACCAGCCTCGGGCTAAGGTGGCAGCATGGCCGGAAAGGAAGACCCGAAGCTCACTGCAGCCTTTGACGAGGTCATGGCGGGGCGCCTGAACAACAAGCAGGCCGCCGAGAAGTACGGCTGCAACGTGCGCAGCCTGATGAACAAGGTGCGGCGGGCCACGAAGTCCGGCCGTCATGTTCAGCCCCCCGCCCGCGGAGCCCAAGTGCTGGGCATGGACGGCAAGGCGGTCAGCACCGGCAATGGACGGGTAGCAGTCAAGTCCGAGAGCCTGGACGCCGTGACCAAGCGCCTCATCCGCCAGGCGGTAGAGCGGAACCTCCAGATCGCCGCCTACTCGGACCTCGAGGACAGCTCGGGCAACGTCTCGCTACACGCCCTTTCCGAGGCAGACCCCACCCGGGCCAAGGCCGCCGCGTTGGTGGTGGGCATTCTGACCGACAAGTGCCCCGGCATCCTCGGCATCGACAAGAACACGGACGGGGCTCGGGACATGCCCGACCTCACGACGGCGCAGGGCATCGCTGAGGCTGAGGCGATGTTTGAGCAGCTGCCGCCCGACATCAAGAAGGCGCTCGTCAAGATCGCCTGAACATCCCAGGAGCAACCATCATGAGACTGACCCCATCGTGCGCAAGGTGGTGAGGCGATGAGCGATACGCCGACGCTGGTATCGTTGACCCCTTCCGACGAGCAGCCATGCGAGCGCGTTGTCTCGGTGCTGCGTCAGGCCCTCAACCTCGCCGAGGCGGGACAACTGCGGGCGGTGGCGCTTGCTGGCGTGGTTCAGCATGGCCCGGCCGACCGTCGTGGCCACTACTCGTGGGCCGGGGCTGACGACGCCCAACTCAGGACGATGCTGGCCGGGCATCTCGCCGTAACTCAGGCCGAGGTCGTCGATCTGATCCGTGCCGACCTGGTAGACGTTGAGGACGAGTGAGCGCCAGCCTCGCCATGATGGCGGCCCTCGCGCTCGCTGAAAACCCGCTGTGGGTCTACCACAAGGCCAAGGCCGCCCCGTTTCAGCGGGACTTCCACGAGAGCCAGGCGCGTAAGCGGATCCTCCTCGCCGCCAACAAGGTCGGGAAGTCCTACAGCGGTGCTGCCGAGGCGTGGTGGTACTTGCAGGGCTGGCACCCCTACCGAACCGTGCCGCCCCGTGGCTCGCTGGGCTGGCTCTTGTGTCAGGACCACACCACCGGTTGGCCTTCGATCTCGCGCTGCCTGCGGGAGTTGGAGCCGAAGGGCGCCCTCTCGGACGAGTGCAAGTACGTCGAGGGTGTCGGGTATCTGTACCGCGGCAAGAAGATGCTCGTCACGGCGTGGGGCTCCATCCTGGAGTGCAAGTCCTGCAAGCAGGACCTCATGGCGCTGGAGGGTCCGCGCGTTCACTGGGCGTGGGTCGATGAGCCGCCCAAGAAAGGCCACTTCGACGCGCTACGAGCTCGTCTCACCTTCGACATGGGCGACCTGTGGATGACCCTCACGCCCGTCAACCGCCCCACCGAGTGGCTGCGCGACATTGTGGAGGGCGACGAGGAGGAGGGCAAGCCGCCGCTCGAGGACGACTGGCACGTCCAGCACGTAGAACTCAGCGTCCGCAACGCTCCCCACCGTAGCCCGTCCAGCATCGAGGCGCAGATCGCCGAGACGGACGAGTGGGAGCGCCCTCAGCGCATCTACGCCAAGTGGGAAGGCTTGGCGCAGGGTCGCCGGCTGTCCCGCTTCTCTCCTCGCCTGCTCATCGACGACGAGACGGTGGCCGGGCTGCCCATCAACAAGGGCGACCTCGTGCGGGTGGGCATCGACCACGGGCAGGGAGTCGGCAAGCAGGTTGTGAGCATCGTGGCCCGCATTGGTGGCCGGTTCTATCTGCTGTGGCAGTGGGCAGCGACGGAGGCGGGCGTGGGCGCAAAGGAGACAGCGCAGGCGGTGCTGGACGGGCTGGCCTCGTGGGACTGGACGATTCACCACGTTGACCGCATCTTCGGCGACATCAACACCGCGGGGCTCGGTGTTCGCGGCGCCATCCAGTTCAACCAGCTTGTGGAGTACGAGCTCGCCCAGCTGCTCGGCGTCTCTCAGTGCCCCAAGCGCGTCGAGAGCCCGCACAAGGGTGGCGGTAGTGTCCGGGCAGGGGAGAGCGCCATCAACGCGCTCATGGGCGAGGAGCGATGGCTGGTCCACGAGGAGTGTCTCCCCTTCATCCGCTCGGCTCGGTACTACACCGGGACCGAGGAGGACCTGAAAGACCCGCTCGACTCGGCCCGTTACGCGGTGCTGGACCTGCTGCTGGACCCGAGGCTGCTCACGCGGGACGAGATCCCGATGCTCGTGGTATGAGCCACCTGCTGACAACGAGTCAACAGGCTTGACGATATAGGTTACACTCCGCGCGTGAGCGACTTCCGCAAGCTACGCCCGAAGCCCGAGGACGAGGCTCTCCAGGAGATCTGGGAGCACGTCACCATGCGTGTCGCCGTCCTGACGGGCAACTGGTCCCAGTACGCAGACGAGCGCTTGGCCGACTTCTTCGCCCCCGAGGTGCTGGAGTTCCTGCCGCCCGCTGAGGTCTCGCACAATCCCGCGCTGACCATCAACCTGCAGCTGTCGACCCTCTACGACGACCCGCCGGTGGTCGAGGCTGAGGGAACGACCGACGAAGAGCTCGAGGTGCTGATGCCTCCTGAGCTGTGGGCGCAGTCGCAAGAGTTGCTCCAGTTGGTCGTGGGCACCAACGACGTGCTCGTCCTCACGGGCTTCACCGAAGGGCGGGGGCTGTGGCACAAGGTGGTGCCGCTCAACAGTATCGAGATGTCGCCCAACCCCCAGATGCCCGACCAGCCCAACTACGTCAGGCACCTCGAGGCGAGCATTCGTCCCAACACCAGTCCGCCGCTGAAGGAATGGACCTGGACGACCTACGACCTGCGCGACCCGGCCAACCCGGTGTTCAAGGTCGAGGTTGAGGGCGAGGGGCACAGCCCTGGCGATGCGCTGGAGGATGTCACCGAGATCTACGCCCCAGGGCTCGGCGGTCGCTACATCTACACCGATGCAGCCGGCGCTCCGATCTGGACGTGGACCGCGTACCACCGTCGGGTCAGCAACGCGCTCATGCGCCCATGGGCCGGCTCCGAGGTCTTCAACGGCACGCTCACCGGCGCAGCCCTCAAGACGTACTGGGTGGCCGGCGTTCGCGATGGGGCTCACCCGCAGCGCTGGACCTTGGATGCCGAGCCGGTGATGGCTGGCAACACGTCGATGACGGACGGGAAGGCCAAGGGTGTCAAGGTGGTTCGGATGAACCAGATGGGCGTGCTCCAGTGGCGGTCCGTCGGAACTGACAAGTCGGGCTCGCTGGGTCAGTTCGCCCCCGCCATGGACCCGAAAAGCGCAGGCGAGGCCATTGCCGCCTACTCGGCTGAGCTCGCGGTCTACGCTGGTGTCGCGCCGCAGGACATCTCCATCAGCGGCGGCTCCACGGGGATGAGCGGCTACGCCATCGCCCTGAGCAGGGACGGGCAGCGCAAGGCTCGCAAGGCGCTCGAGGTCCCCATGATGCGCGGCGACAAGATGCGCCTGGCCACGTCGGCCACGCTGCTCAACGCCCTCACGGGGACGAGCCTCCCCGAGGACCCGGAAGACTACCGCATCATCTACGCGGATCTCAACCTGAGCCTGGATGAGGTCAAGGCCTCGCTCGAGGAGGCCAAGGTGATGCGTGAGCAGGGCGTGCTGGGGCAGGTGGACCAGTTCCTGCGCTTCAACCCGGGCATGACCCGCGAAGAGGCGATCGCGCGCATCATCAAGAACGCTCAGGAAGAGGCGGAGATCCAGCGCCAGATCGCTGAGGCCGTCCCCGCCCTGCCCGTTGACGAGTCCCCCGGCGACGACGCCGAATCCCAGGAGTAACCCCCATGTCTGACGAGACCCCCAAGGTCCCCACGCCGCCTGCTGCTGCGCCCGCCGCTCAGCCTCCGGCCGCCCCCGCTGAGCCGAAGCTGCCTGCACACACGTCCGCTGCCGAGTTCGAGCCGACGCAGGCGCCCGAGGGCTGGAATCAGTCTGCTTGGGAGCGCTACCAGCGCACGCGCTTCGACCTCAAGCAGGCCAAGGCGCAGTTGTCGTCTTTCGGCGAGTTCAAGACCACGGCACAGCAGCAGATCGAGGCCGCCAAGCAGGCCGCGGCTGAGGCTGCCGCAAAGGCTGAGAAGGCAACCAGCGCTCTCCAGATGCAGGCCAAGCGTCACGCTCAGGACCTCGTGCTTCAGCGCGTGGGCGGCAACTTCGGCCACGCTTCGGTTCAGAACCTCGCCCGCTCCGAGTACGACCGGTACGCCCAGAGCACCTCGGAGCCCGAGGACTTCGGGACCTGGCTCAACAGCGAGGCCGTGCGCGCTGACCCCCTCCTCGGGGTCCACTTCCCCAAGGCGGCCGAGACCAACGACGAGCTCGAGGAAGAGACCGAGCAGCCGGCCGGTCAGGGCCTGCAGATCGTCGACCCCGCTACCGGCAAGGTCATCGGGACTCTCGGCCAGGGCGGTACGCTGCACACCGGCACGGCTCCTCCTCCGGGCAAGAGCGGCTCGAAGTGGACCAGCGCCAAGATCAACCGCTTCCGGGCGAAGGGTCAGTGGCGCGCAGGCCGCATCGGCGCGGACGGCAAGCCCACGGGCGGGTCGGCTGCGTGGCAGCAGTTCATGATCGACGGCGGCAAGGTCGAGGGCTGACAGCACGTCCCGATTGACGACACGTTGTCACTTGTGCTAAGCAGTCATCAAGACCCCGCGTCCCCGCGCGTGAAAAACCGGGTGTAGGTCAAGGCAACCAACCTTCCCTAACCCGGAGTTCATCGTGGCGAACGAAGTCACCCACGCACTGCTGCAGACCAACGGTGGTCAGATCAGCGCTGTCATGACGGACATGCTGATCGCTCAGCTGTTCGACCCCACCGACCTGCGTCAGTTGATGCGGTTCGACGACCTCGACGGCATCGTCGGGTCCGACACCGGCAACATCACCCAGGACGCTGTCCCCCAGCCCGCCGCCGCCGCTACCAGCGAGACGGTCGGTGGTCAGTCCAACACGGCCTACACGACCAGCCAGTACCAGCACACCTGGGCTCGCTACGTCCTGCAGTACGAGCTGACGGACCTCCTGGGCATCAACGGCGGCCCCGTCCAGATGCAGCAGGTGATCGACAACCTGAACCAGTCGATCGGCCTCACCCTGACCGACCTGCTGTGCGCGCTCTTCCCGGCGCTGGCCAACGATGTCGGCCCCGGCACGGGCAACGACCTCACCGTGGACGACATCTACAGCGCTCAGTTCCAGCTGAACAGCCAGAGCGTGCCCGGCGAGTTCGCCTGTGTCCTGCACCCCGTGCAGATCAACGACTTCCAGACCAGCCTCCGCAGCGAGACCGGTGCTCAGCAGTTCGTGCCCGCGACGGCTGACATGCTGGCGCTCCGTGGTCCCGGCTTCAAGGGCTCCTGGAACGGCATCAACTTCTTCCAGTCGGACAGCGTGACCCTGGTCAACTCGTCTGCCGACCGGTCTGGCGCGATGTTCGGCATGGGCTGCTTCGCCTACACGCTGCGCTCCTGGCGTCGCCTGCTGCAGGGTCAGCTGGCTCCGGCCGAGATCCTCGCGGACTTCGGCATCGGCTTCGTCGAGCGCGACCGTGACGCGACCAACGCCATGACCACCGCGATCCTCAACATGTACCCCTCGGTGGTCGAGGCTGAGGACCTGCGCGGCGTCGAGATCATCAGCGACGCGTGATTCGCTGACAGGGTGCTCGGGCTGTGATGGCTCGAGCACCTTGCCCCTCCCCTTCACGCACCCCAGGAGCAACCCCCCATGTCCAGCGTCACGCGGCTCACGCAGCCCAAGAAGCGCAACCGCGACAACACCCAGGCCACCGGCCTCCCGGTTGGCGGTCGCGCCAACCGCCCCGCGCACCCCTACGTCTACATCCACTACGCGCAGTCGTGGTCCTGGGTGGGTCTCTCGGACGAGAAGGGCACGCGCTACGGCTGGCTCCCTCGCCCCAAGCGCATCGTCGGCCAGCCCGGATGCAACGGCGTCACCGACCCCCACGGCGGCGAAGTGACGATCGAGAACATGATGCCCGCGCTCAACCGGCACACCGCCAAGGGCGCCAAGGTCATCCACCCGACGGACCCGCTCCTCGGGGACTACCTCTACTACGACGAGTTTTACGACACGCAGACCGGCGGCAAGTGGTTCATCGAGCCTGGCCAGGAGGCGGTGGTCCTGCCCACCAAGGAGATCCTCTGGAACAGCGACGACGTGATCCCCGCCGTCATGAACTTCCGCCGTCACCTGCGTGACTCGGGTCTCGCCCTCCCCTTCCTGCGGGAGTTCTACCTCAAGCAGATGGCCACCGAGCGCCAGAAGCTCAGCCGCCTCTACGAGGTCGCTGGCAAGAACCCCGGGCTTCAGCACCGCGTCGAGGCGCAGGAGGGGCGGATCGAGATGATGGAGGAGGACTACAAGGTCTACACCGGCATCCTCGCCGAGGAGACCGCCCCCGTCGTCCCCAAGCGCCGCGCCACTCGCCGCGCCAAGCCCGCACCCACGGAGACCACCGATGGCTGAGACCAAGCCCAAGCGCGCCCGCGCCCCCCGCAAGAGCCGGGCGAAGAAGGCCCCAGCCAAGAAGCCCGCCCCCGCTCCCGCTCCCGTCGTGGAGCCTGTGGTCGAGGCCGCTCCGGTCGTCGATGAGACGCCCGTCCAGGCTTCCGCTGATGTGGCTCCGCCCACCCGCCGAGAGCTCAAGGCTGCGATGGCTGAAGCCCGCGTGGTCATGCTCCGGGCCATGGATGCTGCGCTCGAGGCCGCCCGATCGGGCCGCTATGGTGATGCTGCCGAGCAGTTCGCTATGGCTGGTGTGGCCGCTGCCGATGCCCACGCTGCCAACTCGGAACTCAAGTGAGCACCACCGCCAAGAAGAGCGCCGCTGCTGCGCGCCGGGCCGCTGCCCTCGAGAAGGACAAGCAGGCCAAGATGAACGCCCTTTACGAGAAGCTGGGCGTTGCCCTGCGTCGAAAGGACCTCGCTGCTGCGTCCGCTCTCTTCACTGAGGGGGCTGCGCTGTGAGCATGTTCGAGACCGCCGAGGAGCGCGCTGACCGCCGTTTCCGCTCGGATGGCGGCTCGGACCCGTTCGCCCACATCGCCCTGCCTGATGGGCTGCGTGGCTCTCCTGACACGGTGGACATGCGCCACCTTCCCAGCGGGGGCGAGGTCCCTGGCATGCGGGCCACGATGGACCGCTTCACCAAGCAGCTCATCGACAACGGGAACGACCCCGCTACGTCTCGACGGATCGCGCGAGAGCAGGCGCACCGCATGGAGCGCCGCCTCGGACGACCCAAGAGGAGCTCTTGATGCGGCCCGCAGCGGCACGCCTCGCCGCTCCTGGGATGGTTCGCTGACGCGGGCCGCATCTTCTGAAATGGGCGAGAGCCCGGGAATAGGAGAACAGAAATGGCAAAGGTACAGAAGGGCAGCAACCCGTTCGTGATCGCCCGTCAGGTGCATCACAAGTACGGTGGCGAAGCCATCACGATGAGCGGGGCCCTGACCCTGACTCGTCAGGACGCGCAGGTCCTCACCCTGGACCCGGGCGGCGCCGCTCGGACCGTGACCCTTCCGAAGGAGGAGGGCAACGAGGGCATGTACTTCGAGATCCGCAACGCCGGCGAGGCTGGCGAGGATCTCACCATCAACAACGACGCGGCTTCTGCGGTCGTGGTCATCCCCGGCGGCGGCTGGGCCAAGGTCCAGGTCAGTGCGGCCAGCGCATGGCAGATCGCCGGTCAGGGCGTTGGCCCCTCGGCCTCGGGCGTGCAGGCCCTGCCCTTCACCTCGCGCCCCCAGGGCTACAACGGCCTGAGCCCGCGCTTCGAGCTCAAGTGGATCGCTGGTGCCGAGGGTCTCCCGGACCTGAACGCGACCGCCGCGTCTGACCTCATCGATCCCCGCTTCGAGATCCTGGGCACCAACGCCAGCGCCGACGACGTGACCTACTACGCCGAGGGCGGCATCAAGCTCGAGACGGACGGCGCCGACGGTGACGAGGTCATCGTGCTCCCCCACCTGGACGCCGGCCAGTCTGTCTGGACCGAGGTCACCTGGGGCACGGACAAGAGCGTCGTGTGGGAGGCCCACATCAAGACGGGCTCCAACATCACCAACGCCATCATCTGGGCCGGTCTCAAGCTGACCAACACCGAGGTGAAGGCCACGGACGACGATCAGGTGTACTTCCGCTACGAGGACGACGTGGCCTCCGGCAACTGGGAGGTCGTGGACTCCATCGGCGGCACCGACACCAGCACCGACACCAGCGTGGCTGGCGCGGTCGACACCGAGATCTACCTCAAGATCATCATCGGGAGCGACCGGGTGGCCAAGTGCTACCTCAACAACACGCTGGTGCGGACGACCTCGGCCCTTACCGATGCTACCGACTTCATCCCCTACATCGGCGTCGCCGCTGACGGGGCTGCGGCTGCCAAGCACATCTACGTCTTCGGCCAGGCGATCTCTCGGGTCATCGGCTGATGAGCCACGCCTGCGAGCGCCTGGTGCATGCGGACATGCCGCGCACCGGGACCGTCTACACGAGCAAGGTGATCCTCCGAAAGGGTCGCCTGCCGCGTGCGGTCATGCGTTTGCAGGACGGCTCGGCTCGACACCTCCCGGCCTGGTGGCTTCGGCTGCACGGCTGGGGGGAGTCGCGCCTCATCGTGGCGACGGTGAGAGACCCCTACACCTGGCTGCCGTCCTGGTACGCCTGGTGTGTACGCAACGAGCCCGAGGCGCTCGCTCGCATCGGCCGAGGCTCCATGGCCTGGGCGGACGTGCTCGAGGGCGCCCTGGAGCCTCACGAGGGCTGGGGAGACTTCCCCCTGCTCATCGGCACGCGACCCAGTGAGATCGGTGCCGAGTGGGCCCCTGACGCTGCCGAGGGCGGCATCTGGTCCTGGGCCACCCGCTACTACACCCAGAACGCCCTTGGCGACTGGGAGGCTGACGTGCTCATCGGTGAGGACATCGCTGCTGACCTGGCCCGCCTGGGCCTCGTGGACGACCTGCCCCCGAAGCACGTCACCCGCAAGTCCGACCTGCCGACCCTGACCGCTGCTCAGCGCGCCCGCATCGCCGAGGTCGAGGGCCCGCTGTGGGAGCAGGTCCAACTCAAGATGAGCAACCGGAGGGCTGCCTGATGGCCATCGTGCATCGCTACCAGCTCCCCAGGCTCATCGAGATCGGCGTTGCGGAGTCGCTGGATCTCATCGTCACGGACGAGGACGGGACGGCACTCACGCCCGACGCTGGCGCTACGGTCACCATCTACGACGGCGCCGAGAAGCTTGTCACGGCCGGTGACGTGACCGAGGGGTCTACCAGCACCTACACGCTCGCAGCGGCGACCACGACCAGCCGCAGCCCCTCAGACGGCTACATTGAGGTCTGGTCTGCCACGGTCGACAGCACCGCGCAGATCTTCCAGCGCGAGGGCTACATCGTCCGGCGGGCCTACCACCCGACCATCACCGACACGGACCTGACCGACCGGCACACGGAGCTGTCCAACATCCGCACCAAGCGCGGGATCGACAGCTTCGCCAAGTACCGCAACGAGGCCAACGTCGAGGTCCAGATGGCCCTGCTGAATCAGGGGCGCCGGCCTTGGCTGATCTTCGACCGCAGCGCAGCGCGGCGGGCCCACCTCTTCATGTCCCTGCACCTCATCTTCATGGACGAGAGCAGCGTCATCGGAGACGGCCGCTATCGTGAGCTCGCAGCGACCTACCTCGAGCGGTACAGGTACACGATCGAGAACATGAACTTCCGCTATGACTCGGACGAGACGGGCACCATCTCCGAGGCGAGCCGCGAGAGCGCTGGGACCAACCTCATCATCACGGCTGGCCCGCGTAGGCGGTGGCGATGAGCGGCTACCTGCTGAGCGATACGCTGGCCGAATACGAGACCGTGCTCGAGGGCGCGGACCTGGGCCTGAAGGTCATCGACCGTATCGGGCCCATCACGACCCACACGCCCAACACGCTGGCCAACAAGGGCGTACTCGTCCGGTCGGACACGACCAACAACCGGGACCAGTACCGAGACCGGCACCTGGCCCGGGTCCTGGACGACATCACGGTGGAGTTCCTTTACCAGATCGTCGCCACTAAGCAGAAGGCATGCCGCGCCGAGGCCATGCTTCTGGAGGAGCAGATCCGTAAGCTTCTCACCTCGCGGGCCCCCCAGCTTGCGAGCCACACCACCTTTCGGGGAGCATCACGAGGGCTGCATCCGCTGGATGCGTCTTGGTGGTTCTGCTCGATGACCTTCACCACGTCCAGGGACGCAGCCCTGGGAGGAGCCTGAGATGCTCCTACTGATGACGGTCCTCGTTGGCGTGAGTCATGAGTTCGGCCCGCAGGGCTCGGGCTCGTTCAACGGCCTCGTCCTCGGTGGCGAAGACGCCGCCGTAGTGCGAAACACCATTGACCATCACGTCCACTTGGTAGGGCCGTCGTCCGCCACGGGACCTGCGCGAGACTCCGCGTGCGCGCTCACGACCAGGCCGGGCGACGTTCTGGGCATTCTCGGCCGGGGTGACGGCGCGCAAGTTGCTGCGACGGTTGTTGAGGCGGTCGCCGTCGATGTGGTCGCAGTACAGGGCACTGTCCTCGATGCCAAGAAGGATGCGCCCCAACTGGACATCGCCCACTCGTGCGTACCCGTTGCCATCGCGGTGGATTCGTCCCAGCGCACGGACCCGGCCAAGGTCGGCGAGGTCGATGACGCAGATCGCCACCGGCATTCCGTGACGGTTGGTCAGGCTCAACTCCACCGATGCGCAGTCGGCCCCGACAACGGTATTGGTCCCACTGTCCCGCAGGGGACGCATGACCTGCCCTCGCCTATGCTGCACGTAGTGGCCCTGACACAGGCCCTTGCAGGTGGCGCCAAGGCCACACCCAGGGAAGGTGCATACCTTCCCGACGTTCGGCCTGTACGGCTTGAGCGGCTTGAGATCCTTGCCCTGCCACTGCTGCTTGTAGTGACTGCGGCACAGCCCCTTTGTGGACGCAGCGCGCCCGCATCCCTTGAAGCTACAGAAGTTCTGACCCATGCCTAAGTGTAACACGGCGGCGAGCATCGCACAGCTTGTGCGGGAGGTGTACCATTAGTGAGTCTACCATTGTAAGGACCAAGCGCGACATCCAGGTGGCCTACACCGACGGTGTCAACACCTACACCGTGGCCTACGAGCCGGGTGACTTCAACCTGGACATCCCCAAGGCCTCGGTCAACCTCTTCCTGGACCGGGGCGTCATCGGCTCCACGCCGAGCATCCGTCTGGGCGATGAGGCCCCGATGACGTTCAGCCACACCGCCTACGAGCGGGACTGGCTGAGCGCCGCGGGTCACGCCACGCTCCTGGACCTGGCGGTCATCTTCTCCAGCAAGTACGTCGCCAGCAACTGGACCAGCACCATCGGCACCAGCAGCGACGCGACGACCTGGAGCGTCAACCTGACCCAGGAGGGCAGCGACTTCGGCGAGAGCGACATCACGCTGCAGCTGCCCTACTCGACGATCCGGGCCAGCCGGGCCGATGGCGACCCCAACACCACGTCCATCTCGGGAACCAGCCACGCGCTGATCCCGACCGTGCTGTAGGGGGACGACATGGCTTCGACGATGAAGGCCACGGTTCAGTTCTCGATCCGTGGCGCCGAGGTGGTCAGCGATGGTCCCCTCAAGGGCGTGAACCGGCGAGAGCTCGAGCTCTTCCTGGACATGGCCAACGGCACGTCCGATGGAGAGTGCGACCTCGTGTACTCCGACCAGAAGACGGGCATCGGCGCGAGCGTGACCACGGTCTACGACCTCGACACCAGCCTGGCCGACCTGAGCGGTGGCGCTCTCGACTTCGCGGAGGTGGTCCTGATCGCCATCCGCAACCGATCCAGCACCGCCGCGAACTACCTGCTGATCGGCCCCGACGCTACCAACGGCTTCGGCGTGGTGGCGAGCAACAAGGGCTTCTGGGCGGATGCGTCCGACCGCAACGTGGTCCCGGCTGACTTCAACAGTCAGGACGGGGATGGCTCCTGGGTCATCCTGCACAGCCGAGGCGGCGTCCCGGTGGCCGCTGGGTCCACGGACGAGCTCGCGGTCATCACCCAGGGTGGCACCAGTAGCAACACCTGGGACCTGCTGATCATCGGCCGCTCGGCTTAGCCGCTGCTCTCCCGAGAGAGAAGGCCCGCCCTAATCGGCGGGCTCTTCTGCTCTGGCCATACGCTCACTCCTCCCTCAACGGTCGAGCCAGCCACGCTGACCGGCTCACCTTGCCACGTTGCCGGTCCAACTCCACCGCCTGCGCCTTGGTCAGGCGGACAGTGACGCGGACGGTCTGAAGGTCCTCGGTGGCCTTGGGAGGGCGGCCTCGCTTGGGTGTCATGTCAGGCCCAGGAGATGTAGGGCGCAGCGTAGCCGTGCATCTCCAGTGACCATGCTCCTGCAATGGCGCCTGTTTCTGGTTCGATGAGATCGCCAGCCGCACACTCGTCCTCCGTGCTTGTGAGGACGACGGCGAAGCGCCCGCCAGTGTAGGAATCGACGGCCTCGATGATGTCGGCGATGCTGAGCATGTTGTCTCCCGGGTTGATGCCTACTTATACGGCGCCACCTAATCCACGTCCACAACTATTATCCGGTGTCGTGCAATTAGTTGAGGAGCCAACACCCGCGCCAATTCCTCGACACGTCGGTTACACTGGCCCCACATCCCAGGAGAGTTTCGCTATGCAGGCGTCCTACTCCGAGACATCGCTGGTCTCGGCCCTGCCCGTTGAGGCAGAACCCCACGCAACCGAGATTCACGCCATCGAGGCCGAGCTGGACCGCATCTGGCCCGGCTACGACCGGCTGCCCAACGTGGTCAAGACCCCCCACGGTCCGGCACACCTTCCCGGGTACAAGCTCAAGGGCCGCCCGTTCACCGTGGGCGGAATGCCGGCTGCCCCGTACACCCTGAGCCACGTCAAGCGGTTGAAGTGGCTGCTCAAGCGGCACAGCCTGCTCATGCGCGGGATGGACTACGGCGTCGTCGTGTCCTCGGGTGCTGGTCGGCAGGAAGGCAAGTGCTTCGCGCACCCCATCGAATCGGCCCCCGAGCATCACCCCGAACCGCCTCCGCGGGTGTCTCCCGTGGCGCTCCCTGCTGCCCCTGGACCGGTCGCCCCTGTCCTCTCGGCTCCTCGCCTGGCCTTGGAGGTTGGGCGCAGCCTGGAGGTCGTGGAGGCTGCGCTGGAGGCCATGCCCAAGGGTGCTGACGCTCGCGAGTGGGTCGAGCAGTGGGGGCGAGGATGAAGCCCCGTGACAACTACCGCGAGATCCCGCCCAACTCCCAGCGCTACTGGACCGTGGACCTGCAGGAGCCCAAGGGCCTGCACGGCTTCCGCTTCCCCGGCTGGGCCATGGCGGACAAGGTGCAGCGGCTCACGTCACAGGCGTTGCTGGAGTGCGAGGCCGAGGGTGCTGCCCAGCTTCGTCAGCTGTCCCCGTGGATGGGGCTGGTCCTCGGCTCGTGCTGGTGGCACCGGGGCTTTGACCTCGTGACCGAGCACCCGGGCTGGCGTGCCGACGACAACGCCTTGCTGGAGTACGGCGAGCAGGTCGCAGACGAGCTGATGGAGCACGACTACCGGCTCCTCGAGGTGTCCGCGCTGTACACCGCGTGCGGGGCGGCGATGCGTGACCGCCTCAACGTCGTGGCCCGAGCTCGGGAGCGTGCGGATTTCTCCGCTTCGGGCGAAGCCGCTCCCCCCGAAAGCAGCCAGGCGCCCAGCGCCGAAGAGCGGACGACCGGTCAGGGTGGCTCGACTACATCGCCACGGACCTCGGCATGATGATGGGTCACCCCTCCGCGCTTCTGGACATGCACCTGGACGACCAGGTGGAGGCGCTTGCCTGGGCCTTCGCGCGTAGCGAAGACGAGAGCCTGGGGGCCGTCTCTCAGCACCCCTCGACGAAGCGGGACGCTATCTCCCTGCACAACGCCGTCCACGCCAAGAAGAAGCCGGAGACGGATGAGGCGGCGATGGCTGGCGTGCAGACCTGGATGGACACATGACCTCGATCCCGCTGGAGTGCGTCCACTGCCTGCGCAGGGGTGAAGCCCTCGTGGACATCGACAAGATGGACATCACCAAGCCCGAGGAGGCGCTTGCCGGCGCCATGCCTCGTGGGTGGTCGCTGGTCACGGTGTCCAGTCCCGTGGGCGCTCGGGTCAAGGTGGCGTGTCCCTCGTGCAGCGTGGGGGTTCACTGAGTGGGCATCCGCGTACCGATCCGGCTGCGGTCCGTTGAGGACTACATCGTGCAGGCTCATGGCTCGTTTCGGCAGCTCACGCTGGCCGAGCGGCAGGTCCTGCGTCGGTGGGCGGATCACATCGTGGACCTCATCCAGGCCAACTGGCCGGTAGACACGGGGCTGAGCCGAGACGGCTACTTCGCCACCATTCAGGCCAGCCGCAGGCCGCTCCAGATCATCATCCAGGACGACGTGGGCTATGTGCAGTGGGTGCGTCGCAAGGGGGAGAAGCAGGCGGGCCTTGACTTCCTTTGGCGTCGCCTCATCCCCCAGATCATCCGGCAGGTCTCCCCAGCCCTGCTCGCCGACATGAAGACCGCCATCGACAAGACGGAGGCCGAGTTGAAGCGCCAGCAGCAGGGCCCCGGCGTTCAGGGCTTCCTGCGCCTGTTTGGGGTGACCAATGGCTGACGTGAAGATCACCACCACCACGCCCAGCACCAAGACGCTCGGTCGCAGGCTGTCTCAGGCTGAGCGGGCTGTGCTCAAGAAGTGGGCGAGGCGCTTCCGTGAGGGCTTTCAGAACCCGTGGGTGGGCTGGAAGTACGAGGGCCGACCGGCTGACGCCCCTCGGCTGGTCTCCTACGATGCGTGGACGGAGCGCATCGACAGCACGATGAGAGGCCCGCGCATCACCATCCTCAACGAGGCGCGAGGCTGGCGCAGCGGCAAGCCCTACGTGGGCTACGTCCGCAGGAGCAAGAACTCCCCGCGCGAGGTGCAGCGCCTCACCGACCATGTGAACAGGCAGCTGCTTCCTCAGTTCGTCGCGGAGTTGACCCGCGAGATCATGAACGGCCTGACCAAGCCTGGCCCCAGTCGGCCGATCCGAGACGGCGACACCGGCACCGAGACGCTGGACCTGGAGATCTGATGGCCGACCAAGAAGTAAAGATCAGCTACACCGCGGACACCACCGACCTTGAGAAGGGTGTAGAGCGCGCCCAGAAGGCCACTGCGGATCTCGGCAAGTCCTCGCGCGAGACTGCGAAGGAACTCGACAAGCAGGAGAAGGAGACCCGGGACGTAGCGAAGGAGTCCAAGGCTGCGGCTGACGCCATGAAGAAGACGGCGGCGGCAGGCTCGGCGCTGGCTGCTGCTGTGGCTGTGGCTGCCAAGGCGACGTTTGAGCTGGCCAACGCTGCCAGCGTCATGGTCGACGACATGAACATCCTGAGCCGAAGGGTGGGCCTCTCCCAGGAGACGCTGCTTGCTCTCGGTGATGCGGCCAGCCGTGGCGGCTCGGGCCTCGAGCAGATGGAAGCCGGGCTCGCTGCCTTCGTGCTGCGGGCGGGTGAGGCTCATCGTCTGGGCGGCGCTTCGGCCAAGGTCTTCGAGGACTTCGGGATCTCCATCGAGGACAGCAGCGGCAACCTGCGCGACATGGACGCCATCCTCGCGGACACGCTCGACGCTATCGGCAACCTGGACAGCGAGACGGAGCAGGCGGCGGCGGCGGCGGCGCTGTTCGGAGCTCGCGGTTCTGAGATCGCGGCGGCGCTGGGCAACAGCAGCGAAGCCCTCACCGAGGGACGCATTCGTACCGCGGAACTCTCGGCCGCCTTCGACAACGCCCAGGGCGCCTCTGCCGAGATGGACCTGGCGATGCAGGACCTCAAGATCGCTACGGACCAGGCAACACTCGCCTTCGGTGCAGGCCTAACGCCCGAGGTGGCTGAGACAATCAGCCTGATGTCTCAGCTCATTGTGACGCTGGCTGAGGCCTCCAAGGAGGTGACGGGTATCACCAAGGCGTTCGGCCAGTTCACCGGCCTGGGCCAGATCGAGGAAGCCCGCAAGGCGGCGGTCACCCTGGCTTCGGCGCTGGAAGATGACGCGGACGCCATGGCTGGATTCGCAGCCGAGATCGATGCCGCTGGCGATGAGTTGGACACGCTGTCCGAGGTTGCCGAGGGGGTCAAGGCCGTCAGAAAGGAGTTCAAGAAGGCCGACGCTGAGAAGGCCATCCGCGAGCAGGAAAAGGCCCTCAAGGACCAGGCGGCAGCCGCTGAGAAACTCCAGGACATCATCGACAAGACCAGCGACCCGCACAAGCAGATCGTGCAGGAGTTGGAGAAGCAGCTCGAGCTCATCGACGAACTCGAGGCGAGGACCGGCGACGTTCAGCAGGCCGACGCCGCCCGCGCTGCGGCCCTGCGGCAGTTCACCGAGGAGCAGGCTGCCCTTGAGGCCAAGGCGGCCGAGGAGAGCGAGAAGGCCGCCCAGGAAGAGCTCGACCGGATGCTCGAGGACCTCAAGCTCATCCGTGAGGCCAACCAGGCCAACATCGACGCCCGTCGAGAGGCCGAGATGCTGGCTCAGGAGGAGGCTGCACAGCGGAACGCGGACTTCCAGACGGCGACCATCTCGGCAGCGCAGGACACGCTGGCGGCGATCTCCATGCTGGCGCAGGCCGCCCAGGACGAGCGCCTCGCCAACGCTGAGGCCTTGCAGATGGAGCTCGACCGGCTCGCTGAAGAGGGCATGTCTCAGTTCCGCGCGGACATCAATGAGCGCACGGATCTCAGTCGCGAGGAGAAGAAGCAGGCCATCAAGGCTGAGCGGGAGCGACTGAGCGAGGAGAAGAAGGTGCTCCGCGAGCGCATCAAGGCTGAGAAGAAGGCCGCGCGTGAGGCCTTCATCGCCAACAAGATCGCCGCCCTCCTCCAGATCACGGTCAACACGGCGGTGGCCATCACGCAGGCCGTCGCTCAGTTGGGCCCGATTGCTGGCGCTATCGCTGGCGTCGGTATCGGCATCCTCGGCGCCGTACAGGCGGGCATCGTGGCCCGTCAGCAGCCCACGTTTCACCAGGGCGGCATCGTGACCGCTGACCTGCTGCCAGGCGAGGCGGTGCTGGATCGGTCGACCACGGAGCGGCTGGGCGCCGAGGGCATCCGAGACCTTCAGGCCGGGGGCGATGGTGGGGGAGGCTCCTCGAGCAGGGTCTCCTTGCAGATCGGCCGTCTTGAGGCCCGCGAGATCATCCGAACCGACCTGCGTAGTGGGGGCCAGATCGTCGCCACCGTGCGTGCAAACCGGCAAGGCGGCCCCGAAGTGGGCATGTCTGGCCTCGGAGTGCTTTCCTGATGGCCACCATCTTCCTCCGTCCTGACCACCTCCACGTTCCGGCCAACGTGCTGAGCTCCACGTCCGAGGCTGGCCTGACCACCCAGCCGGCCACCCCGGCCACCGCCAACAAGGGTGTGCTTCGGCTCCGTCCTGCGGGCGAGCCCCTGGCTGCGGTGGATGCTGACATCCTGCTTCAGTCGGGAGGCAACCCCACGGGCCCGAGCGTCTCCCACCCTGCGGGGTCTGGGGCCGCCCAGCTGTGGAAGAACACCTCGGATGCCTCCACGGAGTACCGAGGGTTCACCGACACGCCCGTCCTGGCCCGTGTCACCAGCCCCGTCTCCGCTTACGTGGCGAACCGTCGGACGTGCTCGGTCCCCCGCCAGCTCTCCGACGGGAGCTTAGGCTTCCTCATCCAGGGAACCGGCTCGGTCTGCAAGTTCAACCGCATCGACAACGCGGGTGTCCTGACGGAGACCACGACGGGTGCCTCGTCTGACTTTCTCCGCGACCAGTACGGGCTGGCCGTCCTGGCGACGGGTCGGCTGATCGCCCTCGTGGCAGGGAACATCGGCCACCAGTGGGACACCTGGTACTCGGATGACCTGGGAGTCACCTGGGCCCTCCTCTCCACTAACGCCCTGGTGGGTGACACTTCCTACGGGCACAACAACGCCTCCCTCGAGGTGGTGGGCGATGTCCTCGTGGCGGTGATCGACCACCACGGGACCGGAGACAAGCTTGAGGTCTGGACCTCCTACGATGGTGGAGTCAACTTCGTTTTGACGGGGACCCACGCAACGAAGACGGGGCCCAACCCCCAGACCTGCGTGACGAAGACCGGAAGGGTCCTGATGGTCACCAAGGGCACCGTCAACGCCGAGGTCACGGAGATCATCCCGGGCGGTGGGTTCGGTGAGACGGTCCAGGGCCAGGTCGGGGACTACGACGGCATCCAGGCCATCTGCTGCCGGGACGATGGGACCATCTTCGTCTGGGGCTTCAACACGACGGCATCGAATGCGGCCAACATGGAGATCGCTGTCTCCGTGGACGATGGCGCCACCTTCACGCTCATCGACTCGGATGCCGTGTTTGACCTCGGCGACACTCCCACCGCCAACGCGTTCGCCTCCATGGTCGTGGGTTCGTGGCACGAGCAGTGCGTCATGCTGGTCACCACCCAGGCTGACACGGGCTCCGACCACAACGTCCTGGCCCTGATCTTCGGCGAGTACGACAACACCAGTGAGGTCGTCCGCTCGGATGCCAAGCCCTACGGCCACACCTACGTTCCCGTCGACTATCCTGACGCCCTCGGCTGGACCGCTGCAACGCTCGGAGCCGGCGCTACGATCACGAACCAGCAGACGCTCCGGCTGATCGGAACAGCGGCGGACAACACCCTCTACAGCGCGCCGGCAACCTTCTGGAACCCTTCGGCCGGAGATTCACGTCGTCTCCGCTTCCGTCTTCGGGTGAACACGGGCGGCAGCAAGACCCTCCACTGCTCCAAGCTGAAGTTCGCCATCACGGATGGAGTGAACCAGCAGTTCGTCCAGTGCAAGTTCGACACCACCGGCTTCGAGGTGACGGATGGGCCTGGGAACTCCCTGGGTTCTGTCTCCCTGACGATGACGGAATGGACGGACATCAAGATCGCCTTCCAGCATGACTCCACCGCTGGCCAGGGCCAGATCAGTCTTTGGACCAAGCAAGACGCCGACCAACTTTGGACCAATCAGATCAATGGTGCCACCGTGGTCGAGGACGTGGGCGCGTCGAACATTCTCGCCTTTGGGGGCGAGGCCGGCTCGTACGCGGTCAATTGGCAGATCCTTCTGCTCGAGACCAGCGACAACGATACTGGCATGGCTTCAGGGTTCACCAACCCGGGTGACCTGACGGGTCGGCCTCTCCAGGCGGCACACCCCATGTACCTGACGGACGGCCTGCTCCTTGCTGGGATGAACGGTGCAGGGATGCCGGGAGACAGCTACACGCTCCAGACGGCCTACAGCTACGACAAGCGGAACCTCTGGCGCGAGTTCCGGCCCTCTCGCCAGCTCCGATCCACGTCGGATGGAACCGCCTTGAGGGTGGTCTTCGACGCAGGAGTGAACAACGTTTTCACTGCCAAGCACGTCGCCATGTTCGGCACCAACGCTCGCACCATCACGTTCGAGATGAACGCCACCGACTCATGGGGCGCACCGTCCGTCTCTCAGGCGATGACCACCCAGATCGCCACGGGGACCACCAGCACGGGCAACCGAGGGCCGGGCTTCATCGGCCCCTCGTCTGGGACGTGGATCCCGGGTCAGTTCAGGTCGGACGGGGACGCCCACCGCTACTTCATCACCGTGGCTGACGACACATACGAGATCACGGACAACGACCAGCAGACGATCTACGTCGAGGGGGTCGACTTCAGCGGAGTCCCTGCCTCCACCTTCTACATCTTCAGCGACAGGGCTGGCGCGGTCATGGGCCTCACCCAGCGCTACCGCTACGCGAGCATCCTCATCCCTGCCCAGGACACGGCTGACGGAGACCTGCGGATCGGAACCCCTATCTGGGGAGAAGGCCACGAGCCCGACATCGCGTACAGCCACAACTTCTCGGACCGGACGGCGCCAAACGTCTCTCTTGAGGAGAGCACGGCGGGCTATCGCTTCTCTTCCCGCACTGGTCCTCGTCGCTACCAGGTCCTGATCCAGTGGGACCCGATCAATGCGATGCACTCCGGGCACGGGCAGCAGGGAGCAAAGATCGCGGCCTTCTACGCGGCCATCGAGGGGTCGAAGACTCCGATCGCCTTTTGGCGAGACACCTCGGATATCGACACCCTGAGGCTCGTCCGGGTCGAGGGGACCCTTTCCCGACCCAACCAGCGCGGTGAGCTCAGCACCGGGCTGGCCCGTATTGACCAACTCATCCTGAGCGAGGAGCTCTGACCGTGGCTGGCACCCCACTGGTATGGCTGCTCACCGTCAGCCTCCCTGATGGGACGGTGATCCGGGCGGCCACGCGTCCCACGACCCTGACCAGCGCATCGGGGCAGGTCTATGCCTTCGACGCCATCCTCACCTCGGACCCGGTCTATGGCGAGGAGGTGGACCTGTTTTCCTTGGACTCCTCAGCCAGTTTTCAGCAGGCCCAGGTATCGGTCCTGACCTCCGAAGACCTTGCTGTGAAGGCGGCAGACTGGCGCGCGGTAGCATCAGGAAAGGGCGAGCTTGCCATCATGATGGGGGACACAACGGGCTACGAACAGCGGCGCATCCTGCTGGCTGATGGGCGCATCCAGAACCTCCAGATGGGCAAGGTGGGCGAACTCACCGTGCTGGTGCTCGAGGGGCTCGGCAGTGTGGCGGGTGCCAATGTAGGCGGCGATACCATCGACATGGGCGATGTCTGGGCCGACCCGCTGACAGATACCGTGGCCGGCGCGATCTCCAGCCTTGTGGGGCGTAAGCGGGTGTTCGTCTACGGGGACGCCAAGCGGGTCCCTGCCTACAAGGTAGGCGCCGTGTCTGGCTCAGACCGCTTGGTGCTGTGCGGCCACCTCCTGCCAGACCTTGGCTCGATCTCAGTCTACGAGGACGATGGTGGGCCCGTGGTCGCCAACCCGTTTACGGACAGCAACACGGGCGGATCCTACTCCTACGTCTCGTCAGGAACCGTCTACAGGGCCGCGAACGGCGGCTACACCTGGGACGCTACTCGCGGCGGTACGAGGGCTTACAACGACTTCTCCAAGCCTGCACTTAGGGCCTCGGGTGTTCTTGCCCGCCTCCTTCAGGACTCTGGGGAGAAGGTGGATTGGGATGCCATGCAGCCCACCCTCAAGCGCCTGGACCGTTTTCAGTGCGGGTTCTGGGTTGACGAAGAGGTCGGGGCGCTGGATCTCATTCGCCAGCGGCTGGCACCGGTCTTCCCGATTGTGGAGGTCATGGGCTCTGAGGGGCTGTACTTCGCCTACAGCGATCCTCATGTTCGAGAGCCTGAATGCACCCTGACCGAGGGGCAGGAACTGCACCGAGTTGGGCCGATGACCTTTTCGGACGCGGACGCCACCTACACGAGCTTCTCTCTCCTCTACGACTACAACATGCAATCGGGAGCGTATGATGGTTCGGCCACCATCGATCACACGAACGATGCCCTTTGCCTGCTGGCCTATCAACTCGGGGGCAACAAGGTCAGGGCAGAAAAGCCGCTGAAGACGACGGCCGTACATGACTCAGGTACAGCCTACGGGCTGCTTCGCGCTCGAGCATCCAGGCTCGCACTTCAGCGCCGACAGTTGACCTTCTACGCTGTGCCTGATGTCTTGCCGCTGCTCAGGGCCGGGATGGTCTTCCTTCTGAATACCGATACATGGGGCATCTCGGACCACAAGGCAGTGATCCGGTCCATCCAGTATGGAGAGGCAGCGGCAACGGTGGCTGTCGACCTGATCGACAGGACGCCTAACTCTCGCCGCTGACCCTCAGCCAGCGCTGAGCCAAGTGACCTCGACGGTCTCTTCGCTGAGACACTCCACCTCAACCACGCCGGGCGCTGAGAGGGTCCAGCGGGAATGGTTCGTCAGGCACCCGTCTCGACACACGCGCACCTGAGTAGCCCAGACATCATCCGCGCCGAGGTCGATCTCGATGCTGTCGTGCTGCGGTCCACAAGTCGCCTTCTCGCGGTAGCCGTAGACCTCGACGGCGGGGGTGAGGTTGTCGTCGGCGATGGACTCGCGACAGCCCGTAAGGCTTGACAAAAGCGCGATCAACATGGTGGCTCCTGGACGGCGTATCAGCACGCCTGCTCATAGGTTATCCTCTCATCGTCTCAGCGCTGCCCTACTTGAGGAGTTTCCATGGCCACCAACACGGACCTGTTCGACGCCACCAAGCTTTGGGCCACGGCGGTCGACACCAGCGTCGGCACCACCTGGCAGGAGTTCAAGCTCAACACGCTCATCAAGTCCAGGCGGGTGACCGTCAAGGCGGATGGCGCCATCTACTACGCCTCCAGCGAGGATGGCGCGGCGGATGGTGGCGCCGTCGGGGCGGTCCGCTCCTCCTGGACTGCCGCCCAGGTCACCAACGGCATCGAGGTCGATCTCTACCCGGATCCGGCCAAGCGAATCACCAGCGTGTTCGTGGCGGCTCAGGCGGGCACGGTGTCCGTCGAACTGGTCCAGGAGTAGGCCATGCGCCAGAAGGTTCAGCCCAGTGGCGGTGGCCCGATTGCTCATGCGGGCTCGGATCAGATCGCGTCGACCCTCGGGCTGGTCACGCTCGATGGCTCCTCGTCTTCTGGCTACTCGACAATCGCGTGGACGCTCTCGCGCCTCAACAGCGACGGCACGACGACGGACAGCACCGACCTGCTGAGCAACGCAACCGTTGCTGGCCCGACCTTTACGCCGGTGGTGGCTGGCGTGACCTACGTGGCGACCATCACGCTGGACGCAGACTCCGATGCGGTGGACTCGGTAGCCATCAAGATCCCGCCAGCGCTGACGCTCGACCTCACCGGGGCCACCGAGAGCAACACCGGCCAGAAGGGCGGGAACACCTCGCTGGGCACCACCAACCGGATCGAGGTGGCGGCTGTCCATGGTCGGCCCGATAGCGGCGTGGACGCCTACGCGGCCACCAAGCAGCTCACCGACAAGCCCGCGGGCGCGGTGGGCATCCGCGTCTCGATGACGTGCTCGACACCGGACGCGGCGGCGGCGATCGGTGGCAACGCCGGGCTCTACCTGCTGGTGTCCAACACGGCGGCGCTGATGGCCTCTCGTGGCTACTTCGCCGGCTGGTACTGGACCAACACGGGCACGATGTACAAGGCCGGCAAGGCAGCGCGCGTGGGCGCTGCGGCAACCCAGGGCGGCAACCTGGACGCCCAGGCCGACGT
>Ga0208160_1000271_pt1 | contig 25035 bp, 34 predicted proteins | sample CB_VirMetaG_FD_184536 | JGI IMG/M metagenome (GOLD analysis project Ga0208160, IMG submission 184536) | Freshwater to marine saline gradient viral communities from Chesapeake Bay - CB_1504_1 Viral MetaG (SPAdes) (version 4) | ecosystem: Environmental > Aquatic > Marine > Coastal | place: USA... | reverse complement strand
TGCATGGCACGGCTTGAAATGTCACGGTGACGCGTCATGGCAGGCCAAGGATCGTTCGGGCAAGCTCGATGAATGGGAAGAGCCGAACTTATCAAAAATCATTGCGAAAATTGGAGGCTGATATGAGTTTGAGTCCTGCGGCAAAAGAGGATGATGAAGTACGACGCTTGAGCATGATCTGGATCGAAGCAAAAGAGAAGGAACGTCAAGCGGTAGAGCAACGTCGGGCGGCAGAAGATGAATTATCGAAGTTGCTTGATGTTGATGAATCAAAAGACGGTACGGTTAACCTGCACCTTGGCCCGTACCGAGTCAAAGTTGTAAGCAGATTGAATCGCAAAGTGGACAGCGATAAATTGCAAGACGTTGCCCGTGAGGCTGGTTTGTCTGATTACTTGCCAACTCTGTTCCGATGGAAGGCAGAGATCAATATGAGTAGCTGGAGAAGTGCTGATGAAAAGATCACGAATCCGTTGCTTGAGGCAATCACCACAGTTCCATCACGTCCATCTTATCAAATTGTTTTTGGAGAATAATCATGAGTACATTAGATTTTGAATCGTTCGATCTAGACGTAGAAGAAAAACAGCAAATCGACACATTGCCTGAAGGCTGGTACGACGCAATGATCGAAAATGTTGAAGTTAGATCCACAAAAAGTGGGACTGGCGCTTATTTTGCGGTAACATATAACATTATCGGCAATAATTACGCCAACCGCAAAGTATGGGGAAATGTGACATACAAAAATCCTAACGCCACTGCCGAAACAATTGGCCGAAAACAGTTAAGTAAAATGTCAGCCGCAGGCGGCTTGACCTCATTGCCTTCCGATACCGATGAGCTTATCGGTCTAACGATGTCGATTAAAGTTGGAGTAACTCCAGCAACTGATCAATATGCGGCTAGGAATGAAGTTAAAGATTGGAAGTCGTCTGGCGGTGGATCACCACTACCAAAAGCTCAGGAAACCAAATCTAACGCGGCACCTTGGGCTAAACACTAAAACAGGGGGCTTCGGCCCCCTTCTATTAGGAGCATCATGAGCAAAATTGTAGAACGCATTGACGAATACCATGCAAAAAATACTGACACTCAGCGCGGACACATGGGCGGATCAATCCTCGGTCATAAGTGCGAGCGTTACTTGTGGTACATGTTTCGTTGGGCGTTTTCAGAAAACTTCTCTGGCCGCATGCGCCGCTTGTTTCGTCGAGGGCAATTAGAAGAGAGAACGATAGTATCTGACCTACGAGCAATCAATATAAATATCCGTAACGTTGGTGACAATCAATCTCGCGTTGAGTTTGGCAATCACATTAGCGGTAGCGTTGACGGCATCATTTACGGTGGTGTGCCTGGTCATGAAGAGGAAAAGTTTATTGCTGAGTTTAAGACTCACAACAAAAAGTCTTTTGATCTTGTTTCGCGAAAGGGCGTACAGGAAACTAAGCCAATGCACTATGCGCAGATGCAAGTGTATATGAACGGCATGAAGATTCATAAAGCGTTATACGTTGCCGTGTGCAAGGATAACGATGAGATGTACACCGAGATCGTTGAGTACGATGAGCAATTCGCTGAACGGTTATTAAAAAAGGGCGAATTCATTACATTGGCAAATGAAGCTCCGCCAAGATTATCAGATGATCCTACTTGGTTTATGTGCAAAAGTTGCCCAGCCAAACACATATGCCACGAGGGGCAACCTACCAAACAGGTCAATTGCAGAACGTGTGCGCACTCTACTCCAAAGCCTAACGGCACATGGGACTGCGACAGATTCAAAGCTGAGGACATTCCAGAGGACTTTCAACGCACGGGATGCGACTCGCACGTCCTACATCCTGACGTTGTGCCTTGGACTCGATTAGAGAGTAGCGATCCGCATGAGGCAGTGTGGGAGATACAAGGAAACTTTATCAGGAACGGGGAGAGCGATGCTAATACATACGCCAGCACTGAATTGGTAAGCAATCTTGATGCATGCCTGAAGCCTGATCAGTTTATGGCCGACTTACGTTTTGATGGCGGAAAGATAATAGGATGAAACCAGTCTTAGACGCTTGTTGCGGCGGAAGAATGATGTGGTTTGATAAAGAAGATGATAGATGTTTATTTGCAGATCAAAGAAATGATGAATTAAAAATAGATCATTGGCCCTCACAACTAGGCAGATCGTCTAAAAAAATTAGACCAGATCAAATACATGATTTTAGAAATATGCCGTACAAAGATGAGTCTTTTTATCATGTTGTTTTTGATCCACCTCATGTAAAAAAAATATGCTCAAAGTCTATTATTGCTTTTGTTTATGGATCATTAAATGAAGAAACATGGAAAGAAGATTTAAGAAAAGGTTTTGTTGAATGTTTTAGAGTTCTTAAAAAAAATGGAACATTAATATTTAAATGGAATGAAACACAAATACCTTTAAAAGAAATTTTAAAACTAACGCCAGAAAAACCTTTGTATGGTCATAGGTCTGGTAAAAAAGCAAACACTCATTGGATAGCTTTTATAAAAAAATAATTACTAAATGCTTCGTAAGTATCAACAAAGAGCGATTGATCAACTATACGACTGGTTCCGCGCTAACAAGTACGGTAACCCGTGTATCGTATTGCCAACCGGCAGTGGCAAGTCGCACGTTGTCGCGGCGATATGTAAAGATGCGATAACGCAATGGCCTGAGACTCGCGTGTTGATGGCAACTCATGTAAAAGAATTGATTGAGCAGAACGCAGAAAAAATGTTACTGCACTGGCCGGATGCACCGTTAGGAATATATAGCGCAGGAATTGGGCGTAAAGAAGCCCATGAGCAAATCACGTTTGCTGGAATACAGTCTATCAGAAAGAGAGCAGGTGACCTAGGGCATATAGACTTGATGATCGTCGATGAAGCACACCTGATATCGCATAACACCAACACCAGCTACAGAAAACTAATCGACGGCCTGAAGATAATCAATCCAGCGATGCGGATAATTGGATTGACCGCCACTCCGTACCGGCTAGGGCATGGCATGCTTACCGATAAAGGCGGCATATTTACTGCGTTAATTGAGCCAACAAGCATTGAGGCGTTAGTTGAGGATAAGTATCTAGCTCCGCTAAAGTCTAAGTTAACTGGAGTACAGTTGAACGTATCTGGAGTGCATAAGCGCGGCGGGGAGTACATAGAAAAAGAATTACAGGCCGCAGTTAACAAAGATCACACCAACAACGAAGCAGTAGACGAAGTTATTAAATTAGCTGGTGACCGTAAGGCTTGGCTTTTCTTTTGTGCTGGAGTTAAGCATGCTATGGCCATCAAGGATATATTGCTTGATCGAGGCATTGAGGCGGAATGTATCACGGGAGAAACCCCCAAGCCTGATCGGGAAAAAATCATAAGCGAGTTCAAGTCTGGAAAGATTCGAGCGTTGACTAACGCCAACGTGCTAACTACTGGCTTTGACTATCCAGACATTGATCTTATCGTAATGTTACGTCCAACTATGTCTCCAGGCTTGTACGTCCAAATGGCTGGGCGTGGGATGAGAATTAAAAGCCACACGGATCACTGCATGGTGTTAGATTTCGCTGGAGTAGTTCAAAATCACGGGCCTATTACTAACGTTAGATCACCAAATAAGCAAAAGGAAGGGAGTGGCGAAGCTCCAGTTAAAGTATGCCCAGAGTGCGATAGTTTACTTCCTCCGGCCGTTAAAACATGCCCAGATTGCGGTTACGAGTTTCCGCCTCCAAAAGAAAAACTCATGAAACTACATGATGTAGATATCATGGGCAAAAAACACAAAATGATATCTATTGGCACTTGGCATTGGTCTAAGCATGTATCTAAGGCAAGCGGCAAGGAAATGATCAAAGTTAGGTATTACTCAAAGCAAATCATGGATCCTATTGTTTCCGAGTATTTTGCGATAATGCACGAAGGATATGCCGGAGAGAAATCACGCCAAAAGATTATTGAGATAGCTCATAAATCAAAGATTGATGCTTCATCAATATTTTATATGGCGGATGATTTAGACGAATTATGTTCAATATTGAATACGGGGCGATGTCCAAATGAGATATCATACGCGCAGGAAGGCAAGTTCTACAAAGTCATTAACAGAGAGTGGGCGAACTGAACACGTTGAGCAACGGGAGTTTGTAAGCTGGTTTCGCAAGACCTACAAAGCCAAGATAATAGCGATACCAAACGGCGGCCAAAGAAACATCGTAACCGCCGCACGTCTCAAGGCCGAGGGCGTAACTCCAGGAGTCCCAGACCTGTTCGTACCGGAGTGGCTACTTTGGATTGAAATGAAGAAAAAAAGTGGTGGCGCTGTATCCAAAAGTCAAATAGAATGGCACAATTATTTAAAATCTATCAACCAAAGTGTTATAGTGTGTAAAGGGTGCGAAGATGCTCAGTGCCAAGTCGAGAATTTTTCTAAGGAGATGGAGCATGAACATGTCTAAATCATATAGATTTTCAACATATTTGAAGGAAATGAGAACCAAGCACAATATGACGCAGAAAGACTTGGCGGATAAGCTCGAAGTACATCATAAGACTATTAGCAGTTGGGAAAATGGCAATAGTTGCCCGAATATAAATAAAATATTAAAAGCAGAAGAGCTGTTTAACGGCATAGCTCAGGAGCTTACTTACGCAGATCCAGAGCATAGCATCCTTGGGGCAGATAAGATTAACCTTATCGGGATCGGGGCCATGATTCTAGTAATAATATTCTTTGTGGCTATGTACTTTGGATTGGCAGAAGTGCTTGGATGGTGAGCATCAATTTACGCAAGTTTAAGAAGCGCATAAAGCACATAAAGTTTGGGCCATACTATCTGGTGGCCACTGGAAAAGAACGCGCTGGAGAGCCTCTATTTACGTTTATTGACGGGAAAATATATACAGCTTCAGAGGCGCTTGCTTTGGCCAGAAAATACGGATATGATTCAGTTGAGAGAATTTATGAGGCATTCAACTCTCTCGGATGATTTTCTCCTCCTCCCCTCAAGCCCCGCGTTTTGGGGCTTTTTTTATGGATTCCATGGTGAATCTAGCCTCTTTTTTAATCCATGCCTTCGGTATATGCATTTTGGCGTTTGATTCTTTTTTGGATATGGCGGATGCAACGCATATTGCATTGTCGTCCTCGGCCACGATAAACCCCAAGGTGTAGCAATCGTGTAGCTCAGGCTTTTTGGTTTCTTCCCATCCTGAGTCAGCTACGGCATCCACCCACTCTATATAGATACATTTATGGTCTGTAGCAGTCGACATCTATGTCACAATCCTCAAAATACCTGTCCATCATAAGCTCCTGCATCACCGCTTGCCGGATCTCTTCCTTAGCTCGATCAGCGATCAAGGCTGGGCATTGATAGGTTACATTGTACACCGGAGCAGGCCTGGTAGCGTCCAATATCTTCTTGGCCGCAACAACGCTACATCCTGAGCAAGCCAGTGCTATAAGCAAGCTCAGGATGCGGATTACCATTATTTTTTCTTTTTGCCAGCCCCACGCTTTACTGAATAAGCGATGGCAACAGCCTGTTTTGGCGGTTTTCCAGCCTTAATTTCAGCCTCAACGTTCTTTTGAAAGGCTTTTTTTGATTTGCTTTTTATTAATGGCATTAGTATCCCTTTTTAGCTTTGGTTTTGCTGGGCTTTTTTTTAGCCATTTTCTTCATCATGCATTCACCGGCGGCCATGCATTTCTTAGGGCTTGGGCAAGTTGGGCAAGTTTTCATTTTGTCTCCTTAACGTTTAACTGCGGATGAGCCTACATAGAAACTAAATACCATTATAAGCACTTGGTCATATGTAGTCCTAAACATGGCCGCTTGTTCAATAATTTTCCACTCAGTCCATGTTTTTGTCGTGTCAATCAGCCCAAATAGATACTTGCCGCCAGACTTCATTTCAACTGGCACTGCAATATCTATTGGTGCAATCATTGGCGCAAGGCTGATAACAACCACCATAGCTAGAAAAGCCAAAACCAATATGCGCCTGGTTAAACTTGAAAACCTATCAGAAGTTCTTACTTGAAACTCTTTGTTTGATAACTCTGAATGGAGTTTAGCTCGTTCAAGATCGAACGTGAGCTTTTCCATCATCATTTTATGTTGGTCTGCTTTTGCCTTTTGCGCGTTAGCCAGTAAACCGGAGACAATGCCCATGAGATTACCGCCAGCCGCCAATAAAACTTCCGGCCCCATTCCAAACATAACTGCTTCCTCTTAAATCGTTTTAAATATCTAATAGCTTTACTTAAACTTTTAGGATTGTCTTTAAAAAGCCCAAGCCCAGTATTACATTTCTGACAAATTAATCCTCTAATTTGATCAGATTCGTGGCAGTGATCAACAGATAATTTACCTCTCTCTGTGTCTTTGCCGTCTATCCCGCAGATCAAGCATTTATTGTCTTGCCTAAATGCTATCTCAACGTAATCTTTAAAAGTAATTCCGTATGCATTCTTATAACGAGAATTACGCCTAGCTACTGGATCAGCCAATTACTTTTTTTTAGCTGTCTTTTTTGCTTTTTTGAAAGCGGCGGCAGTTGGCGCGCCTTTAGTACCTGGCTTTCTCATTTGCTCTCCAGATCCAGCCTTAATTCTTTCACGCTTGGCGTGAATGTTTGCGTAGAGTCCTTTTTTCATCATTTACTCTTTTTGTGTTTGTTAGCAAAATTCCTTGCGGCCTCAACACTACCAAAGCCCCAAGCCTTTAACGCCAGCGCCTTACGAGTTGGTCGACCTTTTTCATCTTTCATTGGGCCAGCCATCCCAGCAAACCTAGCGGCAAAAGATACACGTCTAGGATTGGTTCCAGACTTAACTGGAGCCTTCAAATCTCCGCCATCTTTGTTCTCAAAGTATTTACGGCCTTTTTCGTTCAGGCCACCTTTTGGATTTTGATAGACTTTTTTAACCATTAGACATCTCTTTCAAAATGCGGGCAGTCAACATCGGAATAATGGACTCTTAGGTTTAGATTTCTTAGCTATTTTTGCTAATTTTTTACGTTTGCTTAACTTTTTTCTTTTAGGAATTGGTTTTGGTTTTGAATCAAAAGATTTAACTTTGGCCATTACTTGTCAGCCTTTCCGTCAATCTTTGCGTCGATAGAATCTAACTTATCAATAACTCTATCGACAAATCTTTCAAATTCTTGGCGTTTAACATAGCTTCCGGCGACCAACACTTCCACTTCACTGAGTCTTGTTTGAAGCCTCGATTGAGCCTTCTGTATGTCTCGTATAGAACTCCATATGCTGTTTATAAGAAATCCCAGAGATGTAGTGGCTATACCAAAAACCCAGTTGAATAAAGTTTGATCCATCAGTATGTTCCTTCCCATACTCTTAATTTACTAAAATCGCCAGATAGTATCTTGCGCTTAATAACTTCTTTGGCCGCCTCATGGTCAGACCAACTAATGCCAGCCTCCTTGAGCCATTGCGCCATTATATGCAAAGGAATGCGTCCTACCAGTCTTTTATCGCCAGTTTGCCCAAGTCCGGCATCTTTTATTTGCTTGACAGAATCTAAAACTGGTTGATTGTCATACACTCTCTCAATGGTAAGAGTATCTCCACCGTCGTCGTGATGAACTATTTCTTTAATTTTCAAAACAAACTCCTAAAAAAAGGGGGGCATTTAGCCCCCCCGTATCAATTAAGATACTGTGTTGTCAAATACGCCGCCGTGTGCTTTCTCGTTGTTACATACGAGAGTTAGCTCGGTTACGACTTGACGCTTGGTGTTGTCACCAGTTTTTGCAAGCTCAGTGTTTGTAGTTCCGCGAAGAACTGCAACTGACCACATGTCATCTTGCATGATGAACACGTCGCGTGAACGGTTCTCACGAGATGGAAGGAACTCAATTGTTCCCCAAGGCGTGACGTACACGTCGAGTGATTTAACAACTTTCATGTCACCAGCCTGAACTGCTGAACGCTGATTGTTGTTACCAGTAAATGCAAGAGCTTTGTTCATCTGGAATGCTGAAAGATAAACAGTGTCTGGCTTGCCACCAGCTTCCCAAATTGACTGCATAACACCGTCAAAACGAGTTTGATCAAACGCTTGAAGCGTAGTCGTCTCGTCTGTACGAGCGTCAGTTCCGTCACCAGTTGGATCTGCACCTTCGTTGTCGCCAAAGTCGGTGTTAGAAGTCAACCATGCAGGAGCGCCAGCAAGTTCGCGAGCAGTTGAGCTGTTACCAGCAACGCGAGCATTGTTGTCGAAAAGTGCTTTCTCAATGTCAAGTTTCTGCTCTTTAGCAGTCTTGAGCATTTGATAAGCAATCTCAGATGCGCGACCAGCTTTGTTCAAACCTTTGTCAGTATCAGGAATGACAACTGCGTTCTTAAAGATTTGAGTGTAGTTACCACGACGTACAGTTGCTGTACGTGAGTTAGCAGTTGTGTCATCGCCTTCAACGTGAGCGTTAGCCGCAGAAGAGCGAAGAGCATCTGTTTGCCATTCATGGTAAGTGTTGGTTGCTTTTACTTTTTTTGCTTTAGAGTAAAAAGGTGTATCTTCCAATTGTTACACCAAAGCTCTTTATCTTTGGCTCTCCTCGTTTCTGAGGAGTATCGGACTATATCTTCATCCCGTAGGATGTCGCGCACTCGTGGAGTTTTACTGTCCGTTCTGGACTCCATACTCTAGTCTCTGAACCTTCACCGTATTCCTACGGCGCTTGGCTTCTGATTGGCTTATTGTTTCCAACTTAGCGTCCCAGAAATTCACGCGATTATCAATCCCGAATTACTTCAGGTTGGCCCCAAGAATTAAAGGCGATACGTCATAAATGATATTAGAAAGATCCTCTCTAATACCAACAGCATCATAGCTGTCAAAAGTGTTACTTGGTTGTGCCATTTTAATTTACCTCAAAGTTATTCATTAACAATAAAGCTAAGTGCATCTTCGATGCGACCGCTCTGTTTAAATTTGGCCCGTTGCCGTTCCATTGCTTTCTGGCGCGTATTTTCAACTTTCTTTGCCCCAGGCTTTATGACTGGTTTCGCGCCTTTAACTTTCGCCTCGGCTTTCGACTTGCCATCCATCATATTCCTGTACTTCGTGGCATCTGCTAAGATCCTAGCCGCCCTGCTATCTATTAGTTCCTCCATATCTTTATGGGTGTAACCATAGTATTCAGTAGCTAACTTATACATCCTATTTTTCAGAGATTCAGATTGTTTCGGATCTTTTAACTCAGGCACTAATTCAATCAATTTAATTGCCTCTTGCTGAGTATAATAAGCCTTAGCTCTTTTTTCGGCTTCTTTTGCATAATGAATTTCTTCTGCAATTTTCCGCCTTTGAGCGTGATATTTCTGAATGTCCTCTTCATATTGGGCTTTTGCTTCCACATATCCTAATGGATTTTCGTCGAAGAGAGCCTTTGTAGGTGCTTTTGGTTCTTGCAGAATTTGACCAGATTGATACATCTGTTCTAGTTGCATTACGTTCTGCCGTCTAGCATTGAGATCGCCGTACATTGCCTCAAGTTCTTTTTTAGACTGGGCAACTTCTTGCATTCCCTTTTGGATATACTTTTGGCCTGAATAACCTCGCTTTAGATCCTCTAGGCTTACCTGTTGTTCCACGCCATCAACCTTGACGGTGTGCCAAACTGGTTCCTCAGAATCGGCTTCGTCATCAGCCTCTTCGTCACTATCCTTCGCTTCGACTTCTACTTCCTCTTCCTCGCTGTCGTCGACCTCAGCGTCATCTACCTCATCCGATACCTCTTCTGACGCTTCCATTTCTGGAGTGGCATCTTCGGAATCAGTAACCTCTTCTGTCTCTACTTCTTCTGGCTCGTCAGTTCGTACAATAAGTCCAACTGCTTGCTCAATACTTCCGTCAAATTGGTTTTCAGTCGTGTCAGACACGGTGCTTATCTCCCTTAGTTGTTTTTGTCAAAGATTTTTTCGTCAGTTAAAACTGAGTTAATGTAATCATTGACCTCGCTTAATGCACAAATAACGTTGTGCGCCTTTTCTCGATCCTTTTCAGTAGAGTTTGAATTTAAAAAAATTGCAACTTGCTTAGATTTGATAGCCTCCATAACTGAGATAAAAGTCTCGTCGCCTTGAAGCTGTCTAACCTTTGATGCTTTATCTTTAATATTCATTAAAACCTTCCGCCAGTAACAGCTTGAGCAGGAGCTTGATCTGGATATCTAGGAGCCTGTTGAGCCTGTTTTATAGCCTCAACATCAACTTTTGCTCCATATTGCCCAAGTATTTTAGCGGCCTCAATAAGCAAATCTTGATCCATCTTATCGCGCTCTCTGTCATCCTGCGCAATAGCTTTTTGAGCATCGACTTGCATCTTGACCAAATCTGTCTGAGCTTTAACCTGAGCTTTGAGTTGCTCTGCTTGCACCATTGCATTTCCTGGATCAAGTGGCTGAGGCCTCTGTGATGCTTCCATCATCTTCATCTGAATCAACTGTTGCTCAAGTTGTTCGTTCATTGGCGAGAAGTATCTGTCACTGTTTCTAATGCCAGCAACGGCCAACATATCCGCCAACGTATTGCGAATTAGTGTCATCGTTACCAAGCCATTGCCTGGGCCATATGTCTGCCATATCTGCATCTGTAGCCCTAGAGCTTGTTGCAGTGCGGCGGCTTTTTGATCGTCTTGCCCAGTTCCAAGGCCAACGTTACACATAACGTCCATATTGGTGTTCCATGAGCGTGGATCAATAGGCACAAACTGGCTATTCATACGCATTAATTGCTCTTCGTCACTGTTCTCTACAAACAGCTTTAACATGAGCTTAAATAAGCGCCTCATGCCGCCTTCTGCCAGATTCCTTGCCATTACCTCTACCTGAGCCGCGCCGCCTTGTGCGGTCAACTGAGCCGCCGTAGCGGTAGTATTTTGTAGGGCATCTGGATCTAGGCCCATAGCGGCCCTAGAAACGCCTGTCTTGCCCTCAATCATCTGATCCATATACTGGATAGCCGTAAGTGTTTGCGCGGCTACAAACGGCACAGAAATGTCCTGAATGGCGTTTGGAGACTTCATGCGGATAATACCGCCAATCTCGTTATTCAAAAGATCGTCTACATTGACCTGATTTTCTACAAATCCAATCCTTGGATTGTTAGTCAATGCCACGTTATCCAGCACTCCGCGAAGCATAGCTGTGGCCGCATCTTGATCGGTCATGATCAAATCTGCAACAGATCGGCCAAAGAATGCGTGTGGCTCTGGATCTATCTCAAATATTGCAAATGGGACTTCTGTCCAAGGCTCATAATCCAATAGCTGATAATCGTTACCGCCAAGCGTAAATTTATATAGCTGTGCAACTCCAGTGCCTTCAATATCCATCTTCATGTAGGCTTCGGTAATCGCCACCAGCTTCATTGACAAGTCTGGCGTTTGATCATCCTCGTCCATCTGGTATCCGCGACGCTCAAAATCTTCTTGCTCTGAATATGTGTCACTTGAACCAATTCCGGTTAGCTTTGATACTTGATCAAAATCGTATCCCATGTTTACAACGTCAGATACGCGCATTTCGGTGCGGTGAGCTATGACATAGAAGTCATCAATTGATCGAGCGTTTCTGTCCACCATAAATTCCTCTGGCGGAACTGATTCGACCTTTAACTTCCCTTTTTCATTCTTTCGTATAATCGTGACAGAATGTTCTCTAGCTTCCATTTCCATGCCCATTTCATCAATGGACATAGAACTTTCTTCGCTATGCTCAATAACTTCAATGTCATCTTCACTAACAATTGCGGTAAATTCATCATCGGTTAAATTCGTATAAGAGTATGTTTCAGATTCTGTATATTTGTCCCAATATACTTTTAAAACGCCAACTTTCTTAACTAATGCGTCATGAAATGCGTCATTTACGATGCGATATCCGCCAAGCTCGCCAAATGCCCAGTGCATATACTGAGTGGCCATTTGAGCCGTTGCTATATCCTCTGGCCCTTTTGGAACGTACTCAACAGGCTTATCGGTAGATAAGAATACGCGCATAAGGCTTGGCTTGATAGCTCGAACCGTGTCGCGTACTTTAGTCGCAACTACTTTTGATCTGCCGTCCTCTTGGCCAATATCCACTTCGCCATCAAAGTAGCGTTGTGCCTTAATCCTATCTTCTGCTATTTCGCTTTCAATGAAGTCAACAGCATCTTGCACAGCATTCTGCACAATGCCTTCAATCTTCGTTTTATCCATGCGCTCTGGCTTCATTTATATTCCCTTATGGCATTATAGATTCTACGGCTGACTCAACGCCTTCAGCAACTCCGCCTGCTTGTTGCGCCGCATAAGTTTGTATGGCCCTAATTAATTGATCTTTAGCTTCTGGCCCTAATTTTGGATTTGCCAAAACTTCTTCAATCATTTTATTTACTCTTGCGCTTTGAGATCCTCTGGCCATTCCTTTGCCAGCTATAGATGCTCCCTGCCCTATTCCGGCGGCAATCGCTCCAGTAGTTAAATCTCCGGTATAAGCTGTAGCCGCCCCTGGAAGAATTGCCGGCTTAAGGGAAGTTAATGAAGATCCGCTAAATCCAAATTGTTGCAGGAACCTTCCCATAGACTGTGCGGTTGTTTGTTTAGATGCATTTCGTATTGCTTCTATTTCTTTTTCATTAAAGAAAGGTTCATAACCTTTTTCAATTCTATTTAACAACTGTTTTAGCCTACCTTGCACCAGTTTATATGCGTCTCCGCCTTGATCGATTGCATTTCCAGCAATATTCAACTCAGTCAATATTTTGTCAGCATTTGATGAGCGTCTCCACAACTCATTGGCCATTTCAAATTCTGGCCCAAGTTGAGATGCAATTCTATTTTTATATTGTCCCCAGATGTATGAAAGCATTGCTTTTTCTGAGCCTACTGCGTCCTCAATTGCATTCTGGATACTTTGTCTATCAGACATTGCTTGAGCGCCGGTAACATAATTCTGGCGATCTCTTGCCTTCAATGTGCTTAATATTTCTTTTGTTTTTTCAAAATCTTTTTTAATTACTTCTCTTCCAGCATCATCTATAAATGTAAATCCATTTTGTTTTGCAAAGTTAAATGCATCATTCTCCAATCCTTGAAAAATAGTTGGATCTATTGTTAGATTTTTATTATCACGAATTCGAGAATAAAGATTAGATGCTTCGTTTCTTAATTCGGAAGAATATACTTGATAAGGATTTGTGCCTTTAAATCTTTGAAAACCTTTTGATGCGCCAGCTTTCAGACCAGCAGGAACAATAGCAGATGCAACGCCTATGATTGGCTGTAACCATTTTGGAATATCTCCTTCAGTCAATTCCAAAGCGGCTTGCTCTCCGCCTGCGGCCGCTAAAGCTGATGGAATTTGTCTTACTCCACCTACTCCTGGCACAGCAACAGATCCTGCGGCATACTCTGCGCCTCTTCTGGCAAATCTTTCTGCGCCAGTTTGTGGAGGCATTTCTGACGGTCTCTTTTCAAATTTCAATGTATCAACATTAAAAAATGGAACCTCTAATGCTTCTTTTAAAAATTCAGATCCCATTATAGGCTTATCACTTGTTGGAAGCCCAAAAGCGCCCATAGCTGAACTAACAGCGTCAACAGGTAGCCCAGCAAGATTAGCTAGTCCAGTAGTTACTCCACCAAGAATTTGAGTTCCAAGGCCTCCACTTGGCATATTTTGAGAAATTTTAACTGCCTCTTTAGCATCAAATGCGGTTATATTTTGAGATACATCTGATCTTGGATCTTTAATACGAAAAGTTTTTGGATCTCTTGTTTCAGATTGAAACTTTTGAATCGCCATATCTTTTGTATCAGCCCATACTTGAACAGCCTGTCCGGTGTTTGGATTTTTAAATTTATATATAGGCATTATTGAACTTCCTCAATTTCGTATTCAACACCGTCTTTTGTAACTGTTCCAGCACCTTGTGTAGTTGTGCTTTCAGAATATTGAGTTTTTTTGTTTTCAAGCCAATCTTGCATTTCTTTGTAACTATTAAACTCTTTTAATTTGCCTTCGTCATCTACAAATATAGATGATGGTTGTTCAATGTTTTTTAAGCTTCTTTGCTCTTCAAATGGGCCATAAACGCCAGCATTAAGCCTGTTGTTGTATCGATCAATTACGCTTCTTTGAATTTTTTGTCTTATATAAGTCATGTACAACAAAGCGGCTGGAGTTGTTTCAATTGTTCCTGTAAGAACTTGCCTCAAAAATTCCCTTTCATTTGGAGTATCAAGTCCTCTTGCTCCAATTCCAAGCTCTCCAATTGCGCCAAATACATCAGCACCAAGTGTTGCGTTAATCAACTCTGCGTCAGTTAATCTGTTTACTCTTGCTTTATCTCTATTTCCAAATCCAACCAAGAACGCATCAACACCTTTTCTAAATTCAGCAAATGGGCCAGTTTCAAATCCTTCTTTGCCTCCGCTAACTGAGCCACGAACAATAGCGTCAGCAGTATTGTTTAGAGAAGAAATTCTTCCAATTGCTTTTTCTGCATCGTCAATTAATTTAACGTCTCCAGGAGCAAATTCTTTGGCCATTTCTTCATAACCTTTTCCAATGCTTTTGTCCCCAACATTGAGATTCACGGTCGGAGCAGTTGATTTAGTGTATGGGCCACCTATTATTTTGTTAGTTGTCTCGCTAACTTGAATTCGACCACCTGTTAATGGATCGTGTCCAATTGCTTTGTATTCTTCTGCAGTAAACTCTCTAAATGTTTCTTCAGGCTTTTTGGTAAATTCAGCATATGCTTTATCAAAATCTAAAGTACCAGTAGCTACTGCCTCTGCAAGATCCCTTCTGCCTTTGCTCAATAACCAGTTAGCGCCATCAATAGCGCCTTTGCGCTTTTGAATGCTTTGCATTTGACCTTGCAAAAATTGCCCCCATTGCTGGTTCGGGAATGTGCTTAATGAGTTTAGACCAATAGCCAATGCCAATAAAAATTCTTGGTTACCAAAAGTCTTTTGATAATGATCTTGAGAACCATAATTTCCAGAAAGTCTTTGTTGGGCCTCATTCAATTCGTCAGCTTTTACTCCAGTGTTTTGGCCGTTATATAAAACATCACCGCTACCATCTTTTGCGTAATCAATTAAATCAGATTTGAGGCCAACGCCTCCGCCTGGTTTAAGCCCCATTTGGTCTGTAATCTGTCCTTGCCCTCCTCCGGCCGCTTCCATTGCAGACATATATTGATTAGGTGATCTTGGATCTATTGATCCAACTGTTGGGCCATTTTGCGCTACTTGATTAACAGGCAATCTGTTTTGGTTTTGATAGCTTTGAATCGAGCGCACAGTATCCAATATGTTTGGAGAACCAGAAATTCTGTTATTTCTTCTATTTATAACGTTATTTGCAAATTGAGTAGCATTTTCTGCCAAATTATTCTGCTCTGGACTAATATCCTGTACATCTGGAGTATTAACATTTGGAAGTTGTGGCCTCAAAAAAGAAACGTCAGGAAGTGGCGGCCTTTGCATAGGAAATTCAGGCGGCATTTGATTTGGCTTAATTAATGAAGATTGAGTAGGCAAAATAGGATTGCCGTTTTCATCAATTTGTACACCATTATTTTGTTGTTCAGCCAAATTTACGCCAGTCAACATTGGCGGAAGAGAAGCATCAAATTGCTCATTATAATAATCACTCCCTAATCCAAGCATATTCATTCTTGCTTGCCTTTGAGCATCTATTCTTCTTCTTTCTTCAGCTAATTGAGCCAGCCTAATTCTTCTTTCTTCTTCCGTCATCACTTAGCCTTTTAAAAATATTTATTCAAAAACAGTCCTAGTCCGCTACGAGTATAGTCATCTGGACGAATTTGGTTTAATCCAATATCTTGATATTGATCCAAACCAAAAGTTGTTGGGGCTTCAAAATTATAATTAGGAGCTATTCCTTCTTGTCCAAACATCAGTCCACTTGTCTGTTGCGGTGCATTTAGGCCTTGCTGAGGAATATTTTTTTTATCCTTCATAAATGCATCTGCGGCCATTTTAAATCCAGCGCCATTTGCCTGTTCTTCTTCAAATTTAGCATGAGGAATTTGTCTTGGCTGTATGCCTAACAATCCAACTGGCTGTTGTTGTGGAGCCATAGCTTTATTGGCTCCTATGATGTTTTTACCAACACCAGGTTGATTTGGATCTGTGTATAACCCGTAAGGATCAAAAGGATTAATCATGTCTTATCCTACAGAATAAATTTTTGAATAATTAACTCTTAAATATCCATCATCACCTTTAACAACAAATTCTGGATTAGTCTTTTGAACTTCTTGAGCCAAAACTCCAAAGGTTGGAAACTTATCCGCACCAATGGCTTTACCAATCTTGTTCCAGGCCCATTTGTACAGATTCATTCCGTTAGGAAGTTTTCCTATTTGCTTAATGTCTTTTTTAAGCCTTACGTCTGAAAAAGCTCCAGCTTGGGCGGCTATGCCTGCTATTGTAGATAGCATATTAAATAGCCCAGGGCTTCCGCTCTGTGTTGTTGTCCCGCCAGTAGGAGTAGCTCCAATTGCGTTAGATAAGTAATTTATTGATGTCGCAGGTGCGTTAGTATATCCGGCGTATTGTTGTTTTGCCGCGTCTATCAATGCCTGCTGAACGCCTTGCTGTAGAGCGCCTTGTTGCATGAGATTTTGCTGTACAGTTTGCCCCATACCAAAGCCAAGATTTGAAATGTTAGCAAGCTGGTTAGCGGCGGCTAGTCTTTGTTGTTGCCCTTGCAATCCTGAGCCAACGTTATATTGTTGAGCCGCCATTTGGTTCTGAATATCGGCTAATGCGGCCTGTTGCGCGTTTTGGAATCCAGCCTGCCTTAATCCGGCAGACGATTGCGCCAACTGAGAGGCAACATTTCTGCCTAATTCTGCCTCTGCTACGCCATGTCGAGATCCGCCAAAAGCCCTAGCGGCTTGCGCTTGTGCGCCAAGACTACCAAGCCCCATTTGAGCGCCACGAAGAATATCCGCTTCGTTAGCCATGATTACTTGCTCAGTGTAAGGATTCATGTACGGAGCAATATTCGTAGTTGCTAATTGCCCAGCCTGTACTTGCTGTGGCGTGTATCCCATACCTTGTGCCGATCCAATTCCAGCGCTGTATACTCCCTGCGCGGCGGCTTGATTTACATTTGGAACTCCTGCGCCAGCCATATTATTTCCTTTTATTTAATATTTTGGACTACCTTTAGTAGGATGAAACCACTTTCCATCGATAAAATCAGCCGCCATACCGTGTTCTTCTGTTTTATAAACCAGATCGTCACCTATAAGTTGCCATCCTTGCGGAATAGGGCTGTTGTAAGCTAATGCTCCTCGAACACGAGGATCCCATATTGCCCAAGAATTGGGCGCCTTTAAACTTGCTATCGTTCCAACTGGAGTGTATTGAGAAGTATTTTCGCTCACAGGATTAGCATATCCAGCGCTACCTTCAACGTTATAAGGATCAACAAACAATTTGTTGTATTGAGCAACCTGTCCAGGCATCCTTGATTTATACTCAGCTAGGGCTTGTTCATACAATGGCGCAGATGAATATGCTCTAAGACCACCTTCAAATGTTTGTGGCTCTGGAGCCATGCCTTGCATTGCAGTTACAGATCCTCTAGGAACTAATCCGAACGCTTCTGCGGCTCCTATGTTTGCATTAAAAGCCGCCTCTTGAGTAGGATTAAAAGCGGCAATATCAGGCCCAAAATACGGCTGATATCCAACCTTTTGTGCAGTTTCTGCCCTTTGTAAGTTTCTCTCAACATAGGGCCTCATAAATGCTGGCATTTCAGTTGTTTGAGTTCTGCTTCCGCCTTTTCCGCCGCCGCCCATTTAAATCTCCCTTTTAAGCGTTGTAAACTGGTATTCCCAGCCTAACTTGTCTAGTATCTTTTCCCATCCAGGCCTTCCAGCTATTGTCATAGCGCTACATTTATGGGCCTTAGCAAACTGAGCAAATGGCTCATTTAGCTGTAAAATTTCGTTAAGCGTACCACCAGCTAAAAAAACGTGAAAGTGTTTTTGTCTAGGATATTCAACAAATTCTGTCACCGCACAACTGTTCTCAAGAGGCCACAACTGATAACGGTGACCAAGAACGCCAAGAGCAATATCGTCGAAAGTGTGAGTATCGCCAGAGTAAGCCAAAGCGTTTTCAATCCAAACTTTACACCTGACAAGCTCCTCTGTAAGAGTATTTCTGGCATTATTTGTCATTAAGCTATGCTTTTTATCATCAAAGTTACAGATGGAACTGCTGGGCAAAATGTTTCTGCCGCGTATGATTTCAAGGCTGTATCTAGGTCATCTACGGCAAACATTGCCTCTAAATAGTCATTTGCAGATACATCGAATATGGCCGCCCTTGCTATGGTTTTTGCCTCATCGTTATCGTGCATAGTTATTCTCATGGTGGAACCAGTTACGTCAGTTCCGTTTAACCTTGGCCAAAACCAAAATGTTTTTGCATTCGCTGACTGAGAATTTAGTTGTGCAGTAAAGTGAATATAGTATTTTCCTGCTTTTTGAAACACTATTCTACTGCTGGGACTGCCTACGGATATATTTTTTGAATATGCCGTTTGGCCCCAAGTTATAGCCGTTGCGGTGTCAACTGTTCCTGCGGTTTGATCGCTAAAATCTAAAAATGCGCCATATCCATAGCCCATGTATTCATTGTCGCCATAGGCAAGAGGAACCCATTCCCCGTCAAGAGAAACAACTGGATGCTCGATTGAGCGATCCCACATGAGAACGCCATCTTCTGCGGCTGAGTCTCCGTTGGTTAAACTTCTTAGAACATCTCTTGTCCTAGTTAAGAATGCATTTAACCTTTCGGCCCATATCTGCCAATTTCCGGTATTTGGATTTGGCGGTAAAGGCGAACTCAACGGTTACCTCCCGGCTTGGCTTCAATCCTCATTACGCCAGACCTCCAAGCAGTATTTCTCGCGCCGTCAACGCGCATCCTGACCTGCCTCCCGCTAAACCTAACGTCAGTAGGATTTGACATGGTATACGGCCCAAACGACGATTCTGAGTCATTTGGATAGAACCTAGTTTTAAACGTTACGGTCACGTCACCTTGTGTTTTTTCGTCAGGTATGAGGCTTGTAACTTTCATTATGTTATCGCCAGCCCCAAGGCTTATTGGGCCGGTTTCTGCAAAAACGTCATAAGATCCATGCCCCAATTGCTCGCTTAACTCTTGGTCGTAAAGGTTTCCACTCGCGTCAACCCATATTGGATTTGTAAAAACTCCCCTATCAACGCCGCAAGTTCTGTCGATTTCGCCTATTTCCCAGTGCTTTTCAAGGTAATCAAAAGCTACATATTTGTTGTTCTCTAATGAGTCATTGCTTGGATAAAACCACCATATTTCGCCGTACTGACTGTTATGCACTGCGTAGGTCTTGCTTATTTGGTTTTTGTTTATATCAGCAAAAACATAATCAGATACGTCACATGGAATCTCTCTTGCTATAGATCCATCGAAGATAAAGAAGCCTCTTGCCCCCATCCAAAAAGCGCCATCGTCAATTGAAGCTATAGCCTTTCGAGATACAAGACCGCAAGCGGTTCCAACTCTTTCAAATCCGTAAACAAACGGTGGCCCTTGGTAAGTAGCAGAATGAGCGTCGTTATCAGTTACGATCAAAGTTTTACCTCTAACTCTAACGGCGGCCATAATTTGGCCATTTGTCTGCAACTCAATGTCGCCAGCCTCGTTTGTCGCGGCAGGAGTCCACGTCGTGTTATCTTCCCTATCGCACCACTGTACTTTTCTTGGATTGCCGCCAGCGCCAAGAGCAAATAAAAATCTTTCTTCTGTAACTATCAATCCTAAGTTATCAACAGGAGCATTTGATATTTGCGCGGCTACAACTCCAGTATTAAGTTGCCACTCATATAACTTGCCATCTTGAGGAGAACAGGCAACGAGATACTCGCCCCAGTTATCCAATGACCAAGTTGTGGCCTCCTGAAATACTCCAGTATTTGGCCTTTCAACTCCGTAATATCCAAGTCCATAATATCCTCCTCCATATCCAAGATTAACTGCGGCATCTTCTGATCCAACAGTTAGCCCGGATGGAGTGATCTCAACTACGGTTCCAGACGCGGTAACGTGAAACAATTTTGCATAAGTTCCAGCAACTATGTGACTGTCATCTGAGTTATCAACCCAAGTGTGCATTCCTCTGGCGGCGGCATCAAATCCAGAAGCAACTCTGGTAGACCAACCGCCCACAGGCCTCATCGAGCCGTTATGCCAGCGAACCAAACTAGCATCTCGCCATCTGTTTGATTGCTCAAATTCTGTGCCGTTTCTAAAAACTCCGGCCTGTATCTGTAGTGGTATTAGAGCCATTTGTTACTTCCTTATTAAATCTATCACATGACCTAACATATCAAACTCGTGCCATTTAACTGCCATATTGTAAGATTTAGGCATAGCGTGATGATTGTTGTGATATGCGCTATCTAACAGTATAGGTATCGGCAAATTCATCGATTTATCGTTAGTTTCAAAGTTTCTGTATCCAAATTTATGCAGTATTACGTTAGTAAATGAAGACATATGGAATGCGTAAATAACAGGCAAAACAAACAAATACAAAGTCGCCTTAAAGTCAAAAAAGCTAGAAATAATGATAATTGACCAATATATTTTGTAATAGTGTTTATTTGTGTTTTTGTGTATTTTGTCCTTTGACAGCCTTTTTATTGTCTTTTGGCATATAACAGAGTTTTTGTCCGTACCTATCCAAAACCAAGTCCTTAACCATGAGCTTGCTGGATGCGGATCTCCGTCTTGATCAGCGTTCTTATGGTGAGTAACATGGTTTGCCGCCCATACCATTGGCGGCCCTTGCAAACACATAATTGATAAAAAATTTAATATTTTCTCAACAAAAGCGCTAGTTTCAAACGATTGATGAGCTAGATATCTGTGACAATAAATTCCTATGCCCAAATGAGCAAACAAAAACACTCCTGCGGCAGTTAACCATAAGAATTTAGCGTCAAAATATAGAAAAATGCCTACTATCCCAATTAGATGTATGAGCGCCTGAGATATAAGTAATTTATGGTGTTGTTTCATGTTATCTAAACCAAGGCCCGACAATCCATGTAACTATGCTACGCCTTATGCCAGACGTTACTGGCTCGACTCCATGATTCATAAAGCTCGGAAACGCTATAACAGTTCCTTTGCTTTGGTTAGGATATATCCTTTCTGAACCATGTTGTAGATAAAATTTGCCGCCTTCAAAATCATCATTTAAAAACGCCAATACAGTTATTTTTCTGCACTCTTTTTCACTTGGATTAATCCACGAGTCAACGTGAGTCTTGTAATGTCCGTTTTGATCGTAACGTAAGTATTCGCACTGATTGCTCCTTGTTACATCAAATTTCCATGATCTTTGGTTAATGTTAAATCCAATGCCTGTCAAGGTTGCGCCTATGCCAATCTCATTTGTAATTGCTAATTTGTTGACATCTCTAACATTGAGATCAACAGATCCATCTTTTACACCACCAATTTGAGCTTTTTGAAAACCTTCTGTTTGCTCAAACTTTTCTATCATCAAATCGCATGATGCTTTTGATATGGCATCGTCCACATACCAAAAGAATATTTCATCGTTTGATGTATCTTTATTATCCATGTGCGACAAACATTTCCTTTTGTCAAACTTCCATTCTGCGTTTGGGCCGTCTTGGTCAACATAATGTAAAAATACTTGCGCCTGCCATTCGCCTTTAAATTCTTCTCTCCAATGTGGAGCGTCGCATCCTCGATATATAACCGCATCACCAACATTCATTAAAAACTTTTGAATGTTTTTTATTCTGGATATTTTTCCATTTTGGCCAATAATTCCTTGATCAGTTTCAGATCCTTGATCTGCCATAAAAATAGGCCAAACTTCAGAATCAAATCCAAGAGTAATTGTTGCGCTTATTTCGCACGATGGCCTGTCAGTATGACAAAGCATAACTTCGCCTTTTTTATAATATCTAGCGTATGCGTATGTTGGAAAAAGTTTTTTGCCTGTCTCTAGTTCCATTTTTGGCAAAAATTCTTCTAACAATTTTTCAAGTATAGGATCATTTTCTAGTGGTGCGCTTATTGTGCATTGAACGTCTGGAACATAATTTCCAGATTCAGAATGCTTTCTCAAGTAATCAGTTAAATAAGCACAATTATCTGGATGTAAGGCATTCTCAACCAACTTAAAATTACGCATAAATCCTTTCTATCATTTCATCAATTTCTATATTAAAAATTAACTGAATCATCTTTCTTGTGTTTTTTCTGACGTAATGTATCAATCTTCTATCTTTGTTGCCCTTTTTGATGTTTTCTTCTGCCTGAATGTCAGGCAATACTGAATGTATTTTTTGAGGATTGAGTATCCATACGTCGCCGGGCTTGGCACAGAATCTGTAAACAACATCAAGATTTTCAGGTTTTACGTTGTAATAAGTGTCGCCACCATCGGTTGTCCATCTGTCGTCGAATTCATCTTTGCCCTCCCAGAACGATGTAATTTCATTGTTTGTGCTTAGATAAAAGTTGATAACAGACTTATCTTTTGTATGCAAATGAGGGCTTAATAACTTTAAGTCGCTAATAGATGAATCAATACAAAAATCTCTTACTTGCGGTAAGAGATTTAAGTAATCGTCAACTTCTAACAAATTTCGCCTAATTAAACTTGGTCTGTTAGATATTTTTAGCTTTCCATGCTCGCTTAATATCTCTCTATCCCGATCCTCTGGAATTGGAAAACTGATATCTAGCTGTTTGGCGTACATCAAACAAATTTTATACCAAAACAATCCTGATTGGCGGTAACCGTTGTATCAGATGATTTAATCTTTAATTGAGTTGGATTTGTAATCGTTTGTCCGTTTACTGCCAACGATCCATCGCAAAACATGATTTTCGTCCCAACTGGCAATGTCTCGGAGCTTCCTGCCGCCAAAAACCATTTCTCGCAATCTGGCAAATAGTTGTTATTTGCTTCTGCTGGTACGCACCAAACCTCAGTATCGCCAACAATCGTATGGCTTACCGTTCCTGAAAACGTTAAATCATCTGGAGTAATCCAAGATCCAGTTGGCCAGTCTGGTAATGCCTCATTTGTAGACATTACGACGTTATTTACCATCGAGCCTTTAGTGAAATAGTTAAACCATTTTCTATTGGCGGCATAAGCTGGAAAATATGGCTCTGCATCTTTAAATATATTGTTATATACAAGAAAACCAAATGCTCTATATACTTTCCTCTGCATTTTTATACCTCCACCGATGGAGTTTGCTCTTCTGGAGAGTTATTAACCAAAAGGTCTGAAACATTAAAAGTTTTAACCTGATTAACCATGTTTTTATATGAATTAATCTTATCAGGACTATTCTTGAAAGACTCTTGCCTTTCAGCATCTTGGCACATAGAAATTCCACATTTAGCCAATTCAGCCATTACCTCTTCGGTAGTGTTCGCGTCAGGCCACATTAATACAGGCTGGAACGCAAACGATCTGTAATCATCTGGATTATTTGATTGCGTAGTGTCAGAAGCAAATGAACAAATTAATGATCCACTTTCTTCGTCAAAATCTATTATTTTTACTGTAACTGTTTGCATAATGTCCTCTTTTAAGAAACTTGACCTAATCTTGTTCCGGTTGCTGGATATGTAACGTATGGATTGCCTACTAAATAATAACCTCTAGTGCCGCCTCCAGCGCCGCCGCCAAATGGAGTGCTTCCTCCAGAACTTCCGTTTGCGCCTTGCCCTCCACCTGAGCCTCCCGGCCCACCTGATCCGCTAGGGAAACTTCCGCCAGCCCCACCACTTCCGCCAGAAGTAAATGACCCGCTACTCCCCGGCGATCCCGGATATGGAGTTTGATTCCCTGTAGTTGCTGGCCCTCCAGCGCCTCCAGAGCCAGCGTTATATCCTGCGCCACCGCCACCTCCGCCTCCGCCAAGAGGCGTAATTCGTGTTGGTGTTTTAGGTGCAGGCGGAGCTACATATTCCCATCCTCTTCCTCCGCCGCCGCCGCCGCCGCCTCCTGCTAGTGTGCCGTTATTGGTCATTACAGTTGGGAAACTTACATATACAGCGTTTCCTGCGTTTGAACCTGCGCCTGCCGCTCCCGGAAATCCTCCGGGGCCTCCAGATCCTCCGTTTCCTGCCATTCCAATTACAGTTCCGTTATTTACAACGGTTACAGTGTCGCCGGGATTAAAACTTCCGGGAATCGAAAGAGCGTAACTTCCAGTAGAACTTGATCCTACATATACTCCCGGATTAATCGTCAATGTAATATCTGTAGATCCGGCAGAGTATCCCGGATTAGCAGAAACTGTGTTATACAAATTGTAGTTTTGAGTATTTCCAGTAATTGTTAACGGCAATCCAACTCTATTTTGAGCGCCATAAAAATTACCGATAGCTATTTGCCCAGAAGTAGGCACAGCAGTATTGCTTGGTGAGTCTGGAACAAGACCTCCACCTCTATAAAACTCACTCATAGAGTGAGGCGCAGTATCTGAAAACTCAGAAGCTATTTGGCTAATACTTAAAGTTCCGCTACTTGGTAACGCCATTTATTTATCCTTTACATTGTGCCGTATGCGGTCACGTTTCCAACAACTGTAAGATTGCCGGAAGCGTCTAACTTCATTTTATTTGTTCCGCCAGTTGCAAAATACAACACGCCAGCAGATTCTGTAATCGTCCAATCTCCAAAATCAATTGTAGGTATATTTACAGTTCCTGTAAAAGTTGGACTTGCAGTTGGAGCTTTTGCGTCTATCTGAGTCTGTATTGCAGACGTAACTCCGTCAGTATAATTTAGCTCAGTAACAGTTGCGGTAATGCCATCTAACGTATTTAGTTCTGCGGCTGTAGCTGTAACTCCATCAAGAATATTAAGTTCTGCGGCAGTCGATGTAACC
>Ga0208160_1000270_pt1 | contig 25091 bp, 27 predicted proteins | sample CB_VirMetaG_FD_184536 | JGI IMG/M metagenome (GOLD analysis project Ga0208160, IMG submission 184536) | Freshwater to marine saline gradient viral communities from Chesapeake Bay - CB_1504_1 Viral MetaG (SPAdes) (version 4) | ecosystem: Environmental > Aquatic > Marine > Coastal | place: USA... | reverse complement strand
TAACGAAAAGCATTACGCCAAGTGGGAACGAAATCGTAGTAAGCCTGATTGGTGGACTACACAACACAAGGAGGTTGCATGAGAGAAAAAATAATTGAAGGACTTGAAGCACATATACAGGGTAAAATGTATAAACATATTACGAATGTGCATGTACTATTAGAAAAACCAACAGGGGTTGCAGAACATCCTGACATAGTTGACACGATTGAAAGTGAGTTATCAATGTTAGCTGACTGTGTAGATAAACTAGAAGTTTTAAATAAATTTTTTAAGGAGTAATAATGAAAAAAGATATTATATTATGGGGTCTTTGGATTGTTATTTTGGTGGGCGGTATTACATCTGCTTACGAAACAAACAATAGCATAGATAAAAATTATAAAAGTTTACAAGGAGTAAACCGTTCTTTAAAAGAACTTGAGAAAAAAGTTGATTCAAAAACTTACAACTTTGATAACATTAATATTATTTTACAAGGATTAAGGACATCTATCAATGAGATTAACGCTAGGCTTGATAGCAACGATGATAGATTTCGTACTTCAGTTGGCGAAATTAACAACATATTGCAGGAGTTAAACGAATTTATTAACTCACCAGTTGAAGAACCTGTTGAAGAGCTTGGAGTTAATGCAGGGTTTGGTGAACTTACAGGTACACTTGCAACCGGCAATGGTGGAGAAGGCATCCTATCTGTTGATGTGAGTGAGCCTGTTGAAACTACAGAACCAGTTGTTGTTGCAGAATACATTACACCTAAGACATGTACTGTTCCCAAGACCGACTTAAATATGGCTGACTTTTTAGGTAATGTATCTTTATCAAGACCGTTAGAGTTTACTGCTGAGTTTGACTTGGTAAACGGAGAGCCTACAAATTTTGAATTTGTTGGTAGTTCTAATCGTGACACAAGGAAAGCTGTAACTAAGTACATCAATGCTATTGACTTTGGAACAGAAACTATTAATGGTTGTAAGATACCTTTTAAATTTACATTGTAAGGAGTACTATGAATTATATAGCACAGCAACAACAGTACGAAAAAATATTAACGAGAGACGAGTACCGAAAATTTATTCAATATGTTGATGAAAACTATGAAGAAATGTATGGTAATAAAATAAGTTATACTGTTCGTAAAATAAAAGAAAAGTTTCTTGTTTCTCTTGATGAAAATACAGTTATAGATTTTAATGATATTTTTGCTTGACAAAAAGAACATCTTGGATTATAATAGTTCCACAAAAAATGCCAAACCAAGGAGGTAATTTATGGCAGTAGTACAAGGAAAAGCGTATTGGGCTAGTGTAACAACACCTAATACTACCTATGAACCTGTATACACAGTTGACTTAGTTGTTGATGATAGTGTTGCAGATACTTTTGAAGCCAGAGGTTTCAAAGTTAAAACTTTATCCATCAAGGATGAGAGTGGTGTCCCTACACCTGTTGGTAGAGCTATCACTATAAAAAGAAAAGTAAACGGACCCGATGGTATGGTCAGAAAGGCACCTAAACTTTTCAACAAAGATAAAGAACAGATTGACGAGATTATCGGCAATGGTTCTACTGTGAAAGTGCAATACAACGAATGGGAAACTTCAAATAAGTTTGGAACATTCAAAGGTTTGGACTTTCAAGCTATGCAGGTACTAGATTTAGTTCCTATGAAATCACAGGATGGCTCTGAGTTAGACCCATTCGGTGATGGGGAGGAATTTTAATGATAGTTACTATAAAGAATGATGATGGTGAATTTTTATTTGACATCAACAAAATAGATGACGAAGCTAAACGACAAGAAGCAGGAGTAATCGTGCAGAAGGTTGGTAATCTTAGTGTTGTTATCGAAGCCCTTGACTTCGCTTCAAGAACTCACAGAGCTAACTTAGAACAACTTCTAATGGCGTGTGATGAAGCAAAGATAGAGCAAACAAATGAGGAAGAAACTTCTGAGGAAGTCTAATCTCATTTTATTTATCTCCACGGGCACTCTATCTTGGGTGCCCTTTTTATTTTAACAGGAAGTAATTATGGAAACACAATTTGTAAAATATCACTTGCCTTGCCCTGATTGTGGGAGCAGTGATGCATTATCAGTCAATAAAGATGGGTCAGCTAAATGTTTTAGTTGCGATAAGTTTTATCCAAAGTTTAGTAACGGAGTTTCATCAATGGAAAATTATGTCAGTAAAAACACACAACCACCAAAGCAGATAAATGTTCATGGTGGTATATTTGCAAAGCTAACTGACAGAGGAATATCCAAAGAGACAGCAGAAAAGTTTGGAGTAAAGGTAGTGTTTGATGCTAATGGAGAATTGGCTCAACATCATTATCCTTTTTATATTAACAACGAACAAAGTGCAAACAAAATTAGATATGTAAAAGATAAAAGGTTTTCTTTTGAAGGAACGATACAGGATTCAGGTTTGTTTGGACAAAATCTTTTCAAAGAAGGTGGTAAATATTTAACGATTACTGAGGGTGAGTGTGATGCTATGGCTGCCTATGAACTTCTTGGAAGTAAGTGGGCAGTCGTTTCTATCAAGCGAGGTGCTCAGTCAGCAGTTAAAGATATCAAAGAAAATATAGAATATGTTGAAAGTTTTGAGAATGTTGTTATCTGTTTTGACAAAGACAAACAAGGTATTGAAGCTGCTAAAAAGGTAGCCTCTATTCTCAAACCTCGTAAAGCTAAGATAGTAACTCTTCCAAACGGTTACAAAGATGCCAACGATATGCTCAAGCAAGGCAAACATCAAGACTTTACAAGAGCTTGGTGGGATGCTCAGATGTATACACCATCTGGTATTATTAGAGTATCGCAGAAACAAAAAGACTTTCTTAATAGAGAAAGGAAACCAAGCGTTCCTTATCCTTGGGAGGGTCTTAATAAAAAACTTATAGGTTTGAGAGCCGGTGAATTGGTAACTCTTACAGGGGGTACAGGACTTGGTAAGTCTAGCATCACAAGAGAAATAGAACACTGGTTAATAAATAAAACCACAGATAACGTAGGCATCATTGCACTTGAAGAAGATTGGAGAAGAACTGTTGATGGTATTCTTTCTATAGAAGCTAATGCTAGATTATACATAGACCATGTGAGAGAAACATATCAAGACGATACTTTGATATCTATGTTTGATAAAGTATTTGCAAATGATAGAGTTTTTGTTCATGCTCATTTTGGCACCAATGATTTGGATGATATCTTTTCTAAACTTAGATATCTCATAGTAGGTTGTGACTGTAAGTGGGTTGTTGTAGACCATTTGCATATGCTGGTGAGTGCTATGTCTGAGGGTGATGAAAGACGAGCCATTGATAATATTATGACTAGGCTTAGAAGTATGGTTGAAGAAACAGGAGCAGGTATAATTCTTGTATCTCACTTACGCAGAATAGATGGCAACAAAGGACACGAGAATGGTGTAACTGTAAGTCTTTCTCACCTCAGGGGCTCTAATAGTATTGCTCAACTTTCTGATTGTGTTATTGCACTTGAAAGAAATCAGCAGTCTGAAAACGAGCTTGAAGCTAGAACAACAAGACTTAGAGTATTGAAGTCTAGATACACAGGTGATGTTGGTATGGCTACAGCCCTTGTTTATGATAAAGATACAGGAAGATTATCTGAATATGAAGACGATGAGCTCTTGCATTCTTATTTAGATAATGATATACTACCGCTGTAGGAGAATATATGGAATTAGTTTTTGACATTGAAGCAAATGGACTACTGGTTTGTAAACCTAATGATGAAAGTAAAAAAGAAGCCACTCAGATTTGGTGTCTTGTAGCTATTGACGAAAACAATACAGTCCATAAGTTTTATGAAGACACCCTCATGAATGGTATGACATTTCTTCAAAAAGCTAACACACTAATTGGTCATAACATCATAGGGTATGACCTTCCCCTAATAAAAAAATTATTAGGTATAGATTTGTATGACAAAAAAATTATAGATACCCATGTATTATCTAGACTTTTTAGACCTACCCGTGAGGGTGGTCACAGCATTGAAAAATGGGCATACAAACTTGGTGGTATTCAGAAAAAAGAACATGAAGATTGGTCTCAGTTTTCATTTGAAATGTTAGAACGTTGTGTAAATGATACAAAAATAAATAAAAAATTATTTAATTATTTAAAAAAAGAATCTTTAGGATTTTCAAAAGAATCAATTCAACTTGAACACGAAACCACTATGATTTTAATAGACCAATTACAGAATGGTTTTCTTTTTGATGAGAAAAAAGCTATGTCTTTAACAGCAGAGCTTACTCAAAAACTTAATGAGACAGTAGACACTGTACATAAAACATTCAAACCTATTGAGACCATACAAAAAATACAAAAAACTTATACAAAAACAGGCGGTATTTCTAGGATGGGTTTAATCTATGGCACAGATAAAAAGGTTAGACTGACTGATGAAGAATACGAAGCAATAAAAAACGGTGCACCTACTGTTTCAAGAAAACTAATAGAAGAATTTAATCTTGGTTCTCGTCAACAAATAGGAGATAGACTACAGGAGTTTGGATGGAAACCTAAAAAGTTTACACCAACAGGTAGACCCATTGTTGATGAAACAACTTTAAAAGAAATAACACACATACCTGAAGCAAAACTTATAGCTGATTATCTTTTATACCAAAAAAGATTAGCTCAAGTACATTCATGGATTGATTTTGTGGACCCAAAAGATACCCGTGTACATGGCAGTGTGTTTTCTACAGGTGCTATTACAGGAAGGATGGCTCACATCAATCCTAATATGGCACAAGTTCCTGCGGTTTATAGCCCTTTCGGAAAAGACTGTCGTTCCTGTTGGACAGTTGGAGAGGGTTATAAACTTGTGGGTGTAGATGCATCAGGATTAGAACTTAGAATGTTAGCCCATTATATGGCTGACGAGGAGTATATAAATGAAATTATCAACGGAGATATTCACACAGCTAACCAACAATTTGCTGGACTTGAATCAAGAGATAAGGCAAAGACTTTCATCTATGCCCTCATCTACGGTGCAGGAGATGCAAAGATTGGAAGCATTATTGAAGGAAGCCAAAGAGAAGGTAAGCTCTTGCGAGAACGCTTTCTTAGTAGTCTACCAACACTTAGAACTCTTAAGGAACGAGTTGACAGAGCAGCTGAAAAGGGTTTCTTAAAAGGTTTAGATGGTAGAAAAATATTATTAAGACATAAACATGCTGCACTTAATACCTTACTTCAAGGTGGTGGTGCGATTGTTATGAAGAAAGCACTGTGTATCCTTGACAAAAGATTAAAGCAGTGTAACATTGACTTTAAGTTTGTTGCAAACATCCATGATGAATGGCAGATTGAAGTCAAAGAATGTCAAGCTAATCGGGTAGGGCAACTTGCTGTTCAAAGTATTATTGATGCCGGTACATATTTTGATATGCGTTGCCCTCTTGATGGCGAGTTTAGAATAGGAGGAAATTGGAGTGAAACCCACTAAATGTCTATGTGATAAAATGGATAATGGACAAAGCGAATTATTTAGCGAAATGTGGGAACAGTTTTTTATTCCTACAAATTATAATTGTGGTATAACTATCTATGTTTATTCTGATTATTGTGTTTCTTACGAACACTGGTCTCATAGAGGAGACGGACAACATGATGTACCTAATATAATGTGTCATCATTGTGCATTAGAATATAAAAAATATAATCGTTATGAAATAGAATATAGTAAAGGAGTTAGATGGTATGAAACCTAATAAAAAAGATAGAAAAAAGTTTGACTTGGATTTAGAATATGGTACAATACGAGAAGAAAAAATTGCAGAAATGTTCACAAACAAAAAAATTGAAGTTAAATCAGAACGAGATATGTGGCAACGTACAGGAAACATTGCAATCGAATACGAGTCATGGAACAAACCATCAGGAATTAATGCCACTGAGTCTGATTATTGGTTTCATAATCTTTGCATTGGTGAAAATGAGTATTGTACTTTAGTATTCAAAACTGATGTTCTTCGTAAGATTGTAGATAAATTAGATTACTTTAAAACTGTTTCGGGTGGTGACCATAGAGCAAGTAAAATGTACCTTGTAAACATTCAGAAATTATTTTCATCGGATGTTATCAAAGCATTTAAGGAATTAGATAATGACAAAGAAAACGATTAATACTCTCGTAGAAGATATCTATAATGTAATAGGTGAATTATCAGCTGGTAATCCTTTGACTATTTCTGAACAGACCTACGAAGATTTTGGTAAAGAAATGGCAGAAGCATTGCGACATTGGGCTACCCCTCAAAATAAAGAGGATAAAGAAAAACTTCGCATGTCAAATATTGGTAAGCCTGAACGTAGACTTTGGTATGATTTACATTCGGATGCAGAAGACCAAGAAAATTTACCACCACAACTCTACATAAAATTTTTGTATGGTCACTTACTTGAGGTTCTTATTCTTTTCTTTGTTCGTCTTTCAGGACACACCGTAACATCAGAACAAAAAGAAATATCTGTTTTGGGAATTAAAGGACACATGGATTGCAAAATTGATGGAGAAGTTATTGACGTAAAGACTGCATCAGGCTATGGCTTTAAAAAATTTAAAGAAGGCACACTGTCTCAAGATGATTCTTTTGGATATCTATCTCAACTTGCCGGATATGAAGAAGCAGAAAAAACATCAAACGGTGGTTTTCTTGTAATGAATAAAGAAACAGGGGAACTTGTTACTTATATTCCAGATGATATGGAAAAGCCTAACATTAAAAATAAAATAAAAAATGTTAAAGCTTTAATGAAAAAAGAAACTCCTCCTGATTTTTGTTATGAGCCTGTGATTGAAGGCAAAGCCGGGAACATGAAACTTCCCAGAGAATGTACATGGTGTCCCCATAAATTTGAATGCCATAAAGAATCTAACAATGGTAAAGGACTAAGAGTTTTTAATTATGCAAAAGGTCCTGTATATTTTACAGAGATAGTTAAAGAACCAAACGTTGAGGAAGTTTTATGAACAGAAAGTTATCAAAGAAAATAAAGAAAAAATCTATTGAGTTTTTATTAGACTGGTTAAAGACTATGCTTATCGAAAGCGAAGCCAAAAAATTATCTATTAAAAATTATAAAAATTATTTACCTCAAGAAACACATGTGTTTGCTAATGGCAGACTTCTTGTTTCTTCCTTCACTCCAAGGTGGTTTCAAAATAAAATTAAGAATGTTTTAAAGCGTAAGTCCATTGACAAAATTACATATAACGATATAATATAATGAGGGGTTATAGAAAACCACGAAAGGTTAGACCGGTTGAGAAAGATGTACCTAAAGGATATGATTCAAACTGGGAATATAAACTCCACTCTACTATATTAAAGTCTTGGAACCATCATGGACCATCAATCGAATATAAAGTAGAACACACGTATGAGCCTGATTTTGTTCGTACTATCAATGGCATTGAATATCTTATAGAAGCGAAGGGTCGCTTTTGGGATTACAGTGAATACAATAAATATAAATGGATTAAGAAGCACTTGGGTTCTTCTCAGGAGTTAGTGTTTCTTTTTTCTAATCCTTATGCACCAATGCCACAGGCAAAACCTAGGAAAGATGGAACAAAGCGAACTCATGCTGAATGGGCTGAATATAATGGATTTACATGGTATAAAGAAGATAATTTACCCAAGGAGTGGATAAATGAAAAAGATTAATTATAAATTTAATGAAGATAAACTTATTAAAGAGCTTACAGATTATATTGATTGTACTTATGGTGAACATTATGCATCAGATAAGTATCAAGCAACGGATGTTATTATTGATAGCGGACATGGCGAAGGCTTTTCGTTGGGTAATATAATGAAGTACGCTAAAAGGTATGGTAATAAAGAAGGCAAAAATCGAAAAGACTTGTTAAAGATATTACATTATGCTATAATAATGCTTTATGTTCACGACACGGAGAACAATTAATGGAAGACAAAATTGGACCTAAAGAATATTTAGGTATAAAAATTAATTATGATAATGAATCTCGGCTAGATAAATTTAGTCTCGATACATTACGAGACAGATACTTATGGGAGAAAAGAAATGACCAAGGAGAAATTGAAGTCAGAGAAACACACGCACAAGAAGCCTTCGCAAGAGCCTCCGTCTTCGGAGCAACCTACAAAGGTGTTACTGATTATGGACTTGCTCAAAGACTATATGACTACAGCTCCAATTGTTGGTTTATGTTTAGCACTCCTATACTTAGTAACGGGGGAACCAGTCGTGGGCTTCCTATTAGCTGCTTCCTCAATTATGTTCCTGACAGCCGGATTGGGCTTTCTGCTCATTATGACGAAAACATTTGGTTGGCAAGTTCAGGCGGAGGTATTGGTGGATATTGGGGAGATGTTCGTAGTAATGGGGTATCTACTACTCACGGTAGTAAGTCTACTGGTTCAATCCCCTTTATGCATGTTGTAGATTCTGAAATGATTGCCTTCAATCAAGGCACAACAAGACGTGGTTCATATGCTGCATACATGGATGTATGGCATCCGGAGATAGAAGAGTTTATCAACATGCGAAAAGAATCAGGTGGAGATATCCATAGAAAAAATCTCAATCTTCATAACGCTGTAAACATTAACAATGAATTTTTGAAAGCAGTTCAACATGATTTAGATTGGAGATTGATAGACCCTAAATCTAAAGAAGCTGTAAAGATTATTAATGCTCGTGACTTATGGTTTCAAATAATTAATGCACGTGCTGAAACAGGTGAGCCTTATATCGTTAATATAGATACTTGTAACAAAGCTCTACCACAGAAACAAAAAGATTTAGGATTAGAAATCAAACAAAGTAATTTATGTTCTGAGATTACACTGCCTACTAATGAAGAGAGAACAGCAGTATGTTGTTTGTCAAGTGTAAACTTAGAACACTTTGATACTTGGTCAAAAGACCCACAGTTTATAGATGATTTAATAACTATGTTGGATAATGTACTCCAGCATTTTATAGACAATGCAATTGACACATCACATTTAGGAGAATACAATGCAAACTTCAAAAGATTTACAAAGCATATCAAACAAGGTCAAGAACACTTTACAAAGTCTGCTTACTCTGCTTACAGAGAAAGGTCAGTGGGTCTTGGAGCAATGGGATTCCATGCATATCTTCAAAAGAATAACATCCCTTTTGAAAGTATCTACGCTACGGGCTTCAACTATCAAGCTTTTCAGCATATTAAAAACAAATCCGTGGAGGCTTCTCGTAGACTCTCTGAAGAACGTGGCGAGGCTCCTGATATTAGCGGTAGTGGTTTGCGTAATGCTCACCTTTTGGCTGTTGCTCCTAACGCTTCTTCTAGTATCATTTGTAGTGGTACGTCTCCTTCGATTGAGCCATACAGGGCTAATGTTTATACGCACAAAACTCTTTCAGGCACGTACCAAGTCAAAAACAAACACTTAGAAAAGCTTCTTAAGTCTAAAGGATTGAAAGGCAAAGAGCTTGAGAATCTTTGGAAAGACATTGCAGGTATGGATGGCTCTGTTCAACACTTGGATATTCTTACTGATGAAGAGAAGGAAGTATTTAAAACCGCCAATGAAATAAATCAGATATGGATTGTTGAACATGCATATAAGCGACAAGACTTTATATGTCAATCACAATCTGTTAATTTATTTTTTACTATTCCTAGTGCTACTGAGCCTCAAGAAGTACATGATAAATATTTACAGTATGTGAACGATGTTCATTGGTATGGTGCAACCAAACTAAAGTCGTTGTATTACTTCAGGTCTAATGCTGCTCGTAATGCAGAGAACGTTAACATTAAAATTCCACGTATCAAACTTGATGAAGTGGAATGCATTGCTTGTGAGGGATAGTATGTACTTACAACAACCAAACAATCCCAAGCCTGAGATGTTTAAAAACGTTCACAATTTTCTGAGCCAATCAGAATGTTTAATGATTAAAAGAATAGCTGACACCACAGAAAAGTGGGAAGGCAAAGTACACGGAAACGATAAAGAAGCTACTAAAGTTAATGATGTTAGAAAGGTAGATGTTTATCCCTTTGAAGACTTGGCATTAGCTGAAATGATTTTTGAAACTGTTAAGATTTATAACGATGATTATTTTAGATTTGATATCGCAGGTATCTTTGATAATCTACAACTGCTACATTACAAAGAAGGTTGCCATTACGATTGGCACACTGATATAGGTGATGGTATTTATTCTAATAGAAAAATATCAGCATCTATTTTACTTTCCGATAGCTGTGCAGGAGGAGAGATTGTTTTAAAACAAGGAGCAGATAGACCAGTACATATGGAAGTAGGGGACATGGTGTTGTTTCCAAGCTATGTATTGCATAAGATAACACCAATAACTAAAGGAGAAAGATGGGCTTTGGTAACTTGGATACAAGACATCAAGCCTTTTAGATAATATGAACTGTTGGCATTGTAACACAAAACTAATATGGGGTGGAGACCACGACATTGAAGAGGTCGATGAAGGTTATCTACTTGAAACAAATCTAAGCTGCCCTAACTGCCATGCAGAAGTGTATGTTTATTTACCAAATAATAAGGAAGAGAAATGAGTCTATTAACAAAAAGAATACCATACAAACCGTTTGAATATCCGTGGATGTTTGAATACTTTGTACAACAAAATCAAATGCATTGGGCAGCAGAGTCTGTTCCCTTACATACAGACGTAAAAGATTGGCAAGACCTAACTAACGCTGAAAGAAATTTATTAACACAAATCTTTAGATTGTTTACACAGTCTGATGTGGATGTTGGTGCCGGTTATTACAACAGATACATACCTTTATTTGGTGGTAAAGCCGAAGCCCGTATGATGATGGGTTCTTTTGCTAACATGGAATCTATTCATCAACAAGCTTATAGTCTTTTATTGGATACAGTTGGTATGCCCGAAATAGAATATCAAGCATTTTCAGAATATGAAGAAATGTCTAACAAGCATGAATATATTAATTCTATTAAGACAACTAAAGGTGATAAATATAGTATTGCAAAAACTTTAGCAGTCTATTCAGCCTTTACAGAAGGACTACAACTCTTCTCAAGCTTTGCAATCCTATTAAACTTTCCACGCTTTGGACGTATGAAAGGTATGGGTCAGATTGTTACTTATTCTATTCGTGATGAATCACTACATGTAGAAGCCATGACTAGATTATTTAGAGAATTTATTCAAGAGAATCGTGAGATATGGACAGACGAATTTAAAAAAGAAATCTATGATATCTGTAGAGAAATGGTAAAGCTTGAAGATAAATTCTTAGACTTAGTGTTTGACATGGGAGACATACAAGGTTTAACTAAAAAAGAAATGTATGCTTACAATAGATATATAGCTGATAGAAGATTACTTCAACTTGGTCTTAAGACTAATTATGACCAAAGAGAAAATCCTCTTGGTTGGTTAGATGAGGTATTAGGTGTAGAACACCAAAACTTCTTTGAAGGAAGAGCAACATCTTATATGAAAGCAGGTCTACGTGGTAGACAAGATAAAGTATTGTTTTTTGATACAAGTGGAGAAGAATAATGTCTAAAAGAAAAGATGGAAATATCATCAGTTTTAAACTTGTTATTGACCAAAACAATAATCTAGTAACTGAAATCAGTCAGTTTCCTGAAGAAAAAATAAATGAATTATTTGTTAACGGTGACAGAGATATTATTAGAAATGCTTTAAAGTTTACTAAAGAAAAGCTAGAGCCTTTACACGCTCAAATTCAAAGACATTTGAATGCATTGGGGTAGCATTACACTACCCCTTTAAAAGTCTACTTAGATATCTTAATCTTTACAGGCTTCTTCTCTTCAGGAATAATCCTTTCCATTTCTATAGAAAGTAATCCATTCTTTAAAGTTGCTTTTTGGATTTCAATATCATCGGCTAGATTAAAACTTCTTTTAAAAGAACGTTGAGCTAGTCCTTGATGAATAACTCCCTCAATCTTCTCTTCTGATTTCTCGTAAGAGATTGTCAAGGTTCTTTCTTCCAAAGTAATATCAATGTCCTTGTCAGTAAGTCCTGCCATAGCCATTTCAATTGTGTATTTTTCTCCATCCTTTATAAGATTATAGGGTGGATAGGTTGGTGCTTGTTTAGCACGAGATTGTGTCTTCAACATCTCATTAAAGAGTCTGTCAAATCCCACATAGGTTGGTGTGAATAGACCATTAAGGTCCAATATATTTCTGCTCATAATATACTCCTTTTTAATAAGCAAGTTTATAATAGCCTTAGAACGCTTTTATAGCCCTTCTAAGAACGTTTCTGATAGTACCCTATATGAGGGTAGCTGTCAAGAAATCAAGAGACAGGAATGCCACATTCTTTTAATCGTTGGTATTCTCTTTGTCTAATATCGTTTAATTCTTTTTGTAAAAATTCTATTCTTTCGTTCTGCTGTACATCCAATGGTAGCATACCACCAGTTTCCCATTCACGAATCCAAATAGCATGTTCTTTAACATCATCTTTAAGTTGCATGTTTTCTATTTGTAAAATATTTATTTGCTCGTTAAGTGTAGCATATCCATATACTGCAACTGATAAAGCTATCCCTATTTGAATAAGATAACTTAAAGAAATATTAAGAGATGATTTTTCGTTTATTGGTTTGTTCATTTTTTAACTAAGCTCCCACCAAAATACATCCCTATAATAGCGGATACTAAGTTGGTATCTAGTTGGGTAATAACTAATCCGTTAAATGAAACCCATTCAAATATTTCTTTTCCGTCTGTCAAGAATAAGAAACCGGGCTTCCAAGCTGTGTAACCTACAGTAACTAATATTTCCGGATAAAATATTGGTACAAGCTTTGGTAGTAATACAATTGCAAAGATAGATGTCAATGCTATAATTCTTCTAGTCCATTGAAAACCTTTATTCTCATAAGTCCTTGCATCTGCAAAGGCAGAGATTTGTACTTCAGCCCTAGCAATTAACATCTTTTGTTCTTCTTGTTTAGCCTTCATACGCTGAGACCATAAACTAAGAAGACCACTTAATAAAGTGGAACCAAGCATAGTAACTATTTCAAAAGGAAACCCCATGTTAAGTCTCGATAGTTATTGTAGATTCTAATAAATCATTTACTGCATAAAGCAAATATTCTGGAGCTTCTTTTGGGATAATGGTATCCTCATCGTAAGCTAACATAAAAGCTTCTACTAATGCTTCATACATTGGTCTAAATTCTTCACGCTTTACCCAAGGTAAATTAGATTTTGTTCTAGCTTTACAGTCTATCCTATATGCAGTATCTAATTGTTTTTCAGTGTATAATAACATTATTCTTCATTTAATAACGCAGCGTATCTTCTCATTATGTTAATAGTTTTTTCTGCATATTTTGGGTCAGTAGCATAGCCTGAATTTTGTACAGCTACTAAATATTCATCTGCGTTTTTTGCTTGTCTAATACTTTCATATCTTGGATGAGACACCTTTTCTTTATAACCTACAAAAGAATCTTTTAAAGAATTAAATACTCTAAATGGTTCTTTATAGACTCCTTCTTTTCCTTCAACAAATTCTTTGGTCGCCATCTGTACAGCTTTTTGACCCTGTTTAATTTCGCTTGGTCTATTAACCTTTAAGCCTAAAGGATTATTATATTTTTGTGTAAGCTCTGACTGACCGTGTCCTGATTCTAAACTAGCTTGTGCTGCTACTGCTTCTGGATAAGATACCCCTGCATCTTTAGCATGTTTATAAAACTCTAAATACATTTTTTGGTCTGGAGTTAAGCCACCCTTATTAAAACCAAGTCTATTCATTTGTTTTTCAATACCTTCTTCATAAAGGTCAGCTGCTGGAAGTTCTGAAGCTTCTCCACTTTCAGACATAGACTGCAAATATTGTAACTCTTGCTCCAAAGGAGTAAATGTAGTACTACCGCCAATAACTTCTCCACCTATAGCAAACTTTTCTCTAAGGTATGATTGCTGTTGGTAAGGGTCTATTCTTTCTGATGGGTTTTCTTTTACATCGGATACTGGATACCTTTCATCAATTTTACCGCCTTCAAACCTAGGCTCTCTTAGTTCTTCTCCTAATACAGTATATTCTTTTTGTTTAGCATCCAATTGTTTGTAGAGTTCTTGAATTTGACTTTCTGCTTCTTCTCTAGATATTTGACCTTCTACAACTCGTCTAGATATTCTGTAAAATTGCTGACGAACCGCACTATAAAATCTTCTAAACTCTGCATCTTTAACATTAAGCAATTTAGCCATTTCTACTGGCTGTAATTTAAAACCAAACGTACTCATTATAGCTTCAAAAGGAGAATAGTCTGTAGCATATTGTGATTCAGCACCTTCTTTTGCTTGTCTAAATGCTTTAACAATCTTTTTAGAACCAAATGATTGACTAAATGGTGTATACTTTTCAGCTTCCGGTCCAAACACAGGGACAGTAAAAGCTGTAGCTGGAATGTTAGGAGTAAGACGACTCATAATGTGTTGCATTTTTACTTTATCATCGTTACCTAATCCAAGCCCTTCAAGTTTTTGTAAGGTGAACGGGTCTACTCCAGTCATTAAAGGAATAAATATTTCACCCAATGGTCCAAAACTTGGTGATAATGTTGTAGGAAGCTTAACAGATTTATCAGTAAACGGTACAGGAATACCAATACCTTTTTCAGGGTCTAATGAGAATACATCACCACCCGGAATAAATCTTTTAACGTCTAAATACAATGGAATATCTTCACCACGTTCTGAAGCAAACGGAGTTTTAATTGCTGTTCTTGGTAAGAAAGGCATACCAAACATTCTTTGATTAAGGTCATCCCGCATTAGCAATCTTTCTTTTTCTTCATCGCCAGGACCAAATTCTTTACCTACTTCATTTAATGCATAAGCTCCTGCTGACCACTTAGCAAACTTCCAAGGTCTTTTAACTGCTGCTTCAGACAACAAAGGAACTACACGATAGGTATAAGATAAGAAAGGTGTAGGATATCTACGCATTAAGTTTATAAAAGGTGCATTGATGTCGTAATTAATAAACCATTTTTTAGCATCAGCTGCTGCTTCTGCTGGGTTCATACCTTTTGCAATTCTATCCATAAACAATCCCATACGGAATGCTTGGTCTTCTAGCTGATAAAGGTTTTCTAGTTTTCCGGCTGTCATTTCGTAGCCTTTCTTTGCTAAACCTTTAAAAGTATCTAAAGAATATTTTTGAGCATTAACAATTTCGGGGGCAGCTTCATTTGCTAAAGACTTTAATGTTTCATCTAAAACAGATTTTGTTTCTTTGGTAAGTTCTTTAGAAACAATATCAACATCAAACACACCATAAGATTTTGCAAGGTTATAAAGTTGAGCATCTGGTGCTCCTTCTAAACCTTTTCTAAGCTCTGTAAATCCTCTAGGTAAAAATTTATACGAAGCATCAGCTAGGTCATACAAGATAACATTAGAGACTGTGTTGTTAACGTGTACTACAGGGTTCCATGCAGTCTTTGTTTTCTTCCAAAGTCTATTCATGGCTAAGTAGTTTCTTTCGATTGTACCACCAGAATTACGTAAGTTTTGTATCTTGGTTAAATCATCATAAATTTCTTTTGGTACATATTTACCTGCAAGTTCTCCATATCTTTTGATAGGTTCTCCATCTACCTTAGGTAAAGCACTAATAGAATCAGTTGGCACCTCTACCCACTCTTCAGGTAATACTTCTCCTTTATTAACTTTATTTTCATATGCTAGTTTTGATATAGATAAATCAGATTCTTTTGATAAATTACTATAGAGTTTATATACAGCTAAATCATTGGTCATTAAACGTCCTGTTTCTGCAATAGCAAAAGCAGCATCTTCTATTTCTCCAAGGGCTTGTCTTTCTTCTTTTGTATAATCTCTTCTAAGATTTACTTTTTTAATACTTTCTAGAAGTACACTGTCGGCATCTTCATCAACGACTTTCCAGTCTCTAACATCAGTAACTTTATTATTTAACTTATATGTTTCTAATGTTTTTCTTTGTTTCTTTTTAATTCTTTCTTGTATTTTGTTGTATTGATTTTTAGAAACAAACAACCTAATTGGTTCTACTTCGTATTCGTCATAACGACCAAACAATTTACTGTTAGGATTTTTACTACTTGCTAATGTTTTATATGTGATAGTTTTATCTAGTTTTTGACCACGTCTTCTAAATTCATCACCAATAAGTTTTATTTCACGGGCTGCGTTATAAGCATTCTTGTCGCCTTGATTGACAACGTGTTTTAAATAAGTTCTGTGAAGATATGTTTCTGCATTTTTTCTATAAACTTTTTCACTTAAAAGTCCTGCATCAACAAGTTCTTGTCCTATTTCTTTAAAAAGATTTCTAGATTCTTTTGAAAAACCTACTAGGTCTGGTACTGCATCTACTTCTCCAGTCATCATACCATATAAAGCTTTTCGTTCTGACATAGGAAGCATTGCTGTTTTTTTGACAACTCTTACAAGATTGTCTGAGATAGTGTTTACATCACCATAAGTTTTTTGTTTTAGGTCTACATATTTTTTGGGTAAGCCATAGTTATCTACAATACCTGCTGAAACAATTTCATCTAATGTTTTATCTTGTATAGAAAGTTTACCAATAGCTTTTGTAGCTCCTACGCCACCTAAAGCAAATAATAATCCAGCCATAACTTTTTCAGCTTCTGTAGAATCAGGGTCATTGAATGCATTATATCCACCAACTCCTGATGCAACTCCTACTAAACCAGCACCCCAGTTTTGTACAGCTGTATTCCAAATTTTTTCACCAGCTACATTGGTATAATAGTTTTGTATATTTTGTGTTATTTTTTCTGGCTTTTGTTTTTGTAACTCTTCTAAGGCTCTATTAGTAATATCATCAAGTTCGGCTTGAGTAGGTACTCTATCTTGTTTAGTTAATAATACTTCGTCTTCAATAAACTTTCTTTGTCTATCTTTTACTGACGGCATCGGAGGAGCTTTACCTAAAGCTTTACCAACAGCATTGGCTACTGCTCCACCACCAAGACCAAGCAAACCACCAGCTGTAGCACCGGCTACTGCATTTAAAGCTCTGCTTTCGCCTTCTCCAACATATGCCATAGTACCATAAGCAGCACCCATTCCTGCCCCATACTTAGTAGCATCTGCTAATGTTTTTGCTTTTTTAGCCCATCCAACGAAAGGAACCCAACCAATAGGGTCTAAGGCAATTGCTGAACCTAGATAGGCTTGTGTTGCTTGTTTACCATATTCTGGATGTTCCAATATGGTTTTAAGCTTTTGGTCTTTTTCTTTAAGTTTTTCTAAAAGGTCTTCTTGACCTGTGACTTTCCCAAACATTTGCTGTATGCCACGAAGAGAATCACTCATTCCCATCTTCATAGCATAACGTAATGCTTCATTAGGGTCTAAAGTGTCATCATCAACAACAAAATTAGGATTGTCAAATTTGGGTTTAAGAGGCATTATTACTCCTCAGTATCTTCTTCACCGCCAAATATTAAACCACCTGCTGTAGATAGTCTAACTAGCTTACCAGTTTTTGTTTTTCCTATTAATAGTTTTCCTGTCTCTTGTCTAATACCCTCACCAACAGATTTGATTGGTACTGATTTACCACTTGGAGAAACCTTACCAAACTTGAATGGGTCAAGCCCGGACTTAATTGCAGCTTTTCCAAGTTTCTCATCAAACATGCTTAAAGTTTTTGATGTTAGTTTTCCTAAACCTTTAACGCCTAAACGTATTCCAACTCCTCCGGGTATAACCCAGAATAAATCTGTAAGGTCTAATTCATCACCAAACATAAATTCTGTAATATCTCCTACAACAGGTATTTCATTTATAGCACTCATAACACTTACTTGTTTTCCAGTCTCGTCAAGTATTGTTGTTCCTTGTCCACCTGCTGGTCTTAGATTATTTTCTTGTCTTGGTTTAAATATTAATTCTTTTGATTGTACATTGTATCCAACATCATAACCACCTTGAATAGCAGTTAATCCCATAGCATTTAAAATCTCTTCATCAACGTATGGTCTATTTTCTTTCATTGGGAAATAGTTTCCTTCGCTATCAACTCTAGAAAAGTCTTTATCCATAAACTCTATTTCTAATGTTTTTTCAAAAGACTCTGAAGGTATTACAGTCTTTTTAAATTCTATAATAGTATCTTGTCCATCTTGACTCTTAATAAAGTTTTGAAAGCTTTCTTCATTAGATAATGATTTATTAAATGTTAACACTCCTGACCGAGTTACATTGCTTTCATTAATTGTTTCATCAATTGGGAAGAACTGTTGAACATAAGAATCAAAGTTATCATAGTAATATGAAGGTTTTGCTTGTCCTGTCTGTAAATAGTTTTGTACTTCTGGCTTTAATGTTTTTTCTCGTGTTAAAGGGTCCACATTAAAGTAGTAATCTTCTTGATGTTGTGAAAATGCTTTAATTAAAGTAGGCATTGAAGATGCTTTAAGTTGTTTTGTTTCTAAAGCACTTAATGGTTTCTTTTGTTCAGGTTCTATAGCAGCCCATGCGTAAGCTGGTAAATAACCTTCTTGTCTTAATTGATTATAACGATTTAACCCGTCATTAGTAACTAAGCTTTGATAAATAATATCTTTACTTACATCACCCGGTTTAAAATTTACAACTTGGCTGTCTGGAATAATGTGCTGACCACCTTTAACTTTTAAATCTCCAATAGCATCAGTATAAGAAACAGAATAGTCTATATAGCTATAGGTTTCTTCTTGTCCTGTTTTAGGATTAAATCTTTTACCTTGTTTAATTTCAGATAAATTTGTTTTAACATCTCTTCTAATATCTGCTGTCTTAACAATCTGCTTATATTTATCTGCAAGATTAGGGTCTAGATTATACATAGCCTTAAATTCATTATTAATTTCTTCAAGTTCAGACAGTCTCGAACCTCTGATATTTGAATCAAATTGCTTTTTTAAATCTTGTGGACTTACATAATTTAAACCTTGCCCACTAACAAAACTACCAAGACCTTTAAAGACATCATACTTATTAGCATTAGTAAGTTCTGTAATAGCATTATCGTAAACTTTATCAATCATTTGTTCACCAGCTTCTAAGTCTTTATAAGGTAACCCAGCTTTGTCAAGTTTAGTTACAATATTATTAAATCTTGTTTGAATATTTTTTGCTCGTTGTGGTAAAAACTCTCCATAAGCTTCATCTGGATATTGAACATCTAGCTTATTATCTTGTATATCTTGCAATGGAAATTTAGAAAATACATCATTTGATACACCCTGCTTTGCATAATCTAATGCCCAAAGATATGTATCGCCTTTATATTGTGAATTAATAGTATCTTGTATTTTACTTATCTCGTTTAGATTTCTTAGAATATTTTTCTTTTTCTGTATTTCAAAAACTTTCTCGTCTTTTAAAAGTTGCATGTTTTCTGCAATTTTATCTTTACCATAGTTTTTTAAAACTTTCATTCCTTCCAAGAATTGGTCAATAGGCTTTTCACTTTGCCCAGTAACCTTTCTATAAATTGCGGATTTAGTTATATCTTTTGTATATGGTGATGCCATTATTTTGCCTCTAATAAACTTTTTGGTTGTTCCATTGTATCTGGTCTAGCTAATAAACCTTTTACTTCTTGTACAGTTTCTTCTGGTATAGCTTCTATTCTTTCTACAAGCTCTTTGTTAGTTGACTTAATAGTCTCAAGTGGTTTATTTCCTATTTTTTCAATTCTCTTTTTAACAATATCAACAGTCTTAGAAATATATTTTTCTTGTTCTTCGGGGAGTTCTTGTCCGTCTTCTTCTGATTCTCCAGCATAAAGCTCATATTCAAGCCCTACTTTTTCTGCAAGAGCCATAAGAATAAAAGCAGTTGGTTCAATAAGCAACATCATCAAATCAACATCCCATAAACCTCTAGAATAACCACTCATTAAATAAGTTCTAGTAATAATATCAAGAGGCATTCCTTCTGAAATCATATCAGTAATTGCTATAAATTTATCTTTTTCAGTTAGCTCTTCTAATATAAAAAGTTCCGCATCTCTTCTATTAACAAACTCAGGTGCTTGTTCCCATGCATATTTTTGGTCAGGGTTGTTAGTTAAACTTTGACCGGGAACAGGACCACTATAGTTTATAAAACGTTCTGCGTTTTGCTCGTTAATACCTCTCATAATATTTCCTTTAAATTACTACTGTTGGTTGTGGAGAAACAACAGGTCTTCTTGTAGCCATATATTCTGCAAACGAATATGGGTCAGCACCATAAAATCCTGCACTAGCAAAACCTTCAAAAGTGTTTGGTCCTTGATAACCTGCTTGAGCATAAGAAGAACCATAAGCTTTTGTATAATCGTTTTGTGTAGAAATGTCTGTTGATAATTCTAATTGGCTATATGGTACACTTGTTCCTACGCCTTCCATATCTTGTGGCTCACCAGCTATTGTAGAAACCCCACCAGCTATAGTAGCAAGTTTTTTAGTTTGCATAGCTAATAAATCTCTATCTCCAAATTCAGGATTAACAATATTTTTAGTTTTACCAGTTACAGGGTCAACACTAGGAATTAAACTTTCTTTATAGATTGCTGAATTTTGTTGAGCCAAATAGTTATTGTAAGTATTTAATCTATTATTTAATTTAATTTGGTCAGGTGTAAGTGTTGCTGTAGGAACAGGCTTATAAACTGGTTTTAAGTTTGTTATGTCTACTTGTCCAATTCTATCTGTTGATTTTTCAAAACCTACAATAACATCTGTTGTTTGTCCACTTGTCCTAAGAAGACTTTCATCTAATGCATCATATAGTTCAGCAGCAGGTTTCATTGTTGGTTTAGCTACTTGATATTTAGTTGGAGAAAAGAAAGTATCCAGACCTGCTTCTTCAGCAGATGGAATAACATAGTCTTCAATTTTTCTTAATTCTACATTAGTAAAGTCTCTATCTACAAATGGGTCAATACCTATTTTATCCCAGTCTGTTTGATTCATTTGAAGCATCTTCTGACTCATTGGGTCTTTACCAGCAACTTCTGTAATAGAACTAACTCCAACAGCAGGTTCTGGAGTACTAACATTAAGATTAGCTTTAAAGTCTGTAGAAGGAGCAAGAAGTGCATCTCTTTGTGTGGTGACTTGCATATCTCCTATAATTTCTGGAGAGCCTTTAAAGTTTCCTTCAATGTTTTTAATATTATCTGCACTACCTAGGCTTTCTGCATCTTTAATAGCAGTATCAGGAGTAATGTTAGATGTAGGTAATCCCATTTTCATTCTAACATCATCCATTTTATTTCCTACCCATTGGGTAAAACCTTTATATACATCAGTAAGATTTTTACCACCGCCAACAGGAATTTTACCAATAGTGTTACCAGCAATTTTACCAACAACATCACCAATCATTCCTGTTACAGAAGAATAAACAGAACCAATAGCATTACCAGCAGCTGCCACACCCTGCATAACAGGTGCTAAAGCTCCTGTCAATCCAGAAGCCCACGAGCCAAAACTAGCCCATGCAGCCCCCAGACCCGGCAGCATCAACGTCAATGCCAGAGTTCCTATAGGTCCAAGTTTTCCAAAGAATTCTCCAACTTCTCCAAGTCCTTTTTTAAGTGCACTTCCAATTGGTTTTACTAATTTTTTAATACGCTTAAAAGTACTTTTAAAAGCAGATTTAATTCCTTTTCCTATTTTACTTAAAATTCCCATATTGTTTTATCCTATCCAAATAATTTTAAGAAAGCTTCTAATCTATCCATGTTGCTAGAATTTTTTAATGCAGAGTGTTCTCCACTCATACCAGCCACTGCAATATTAGTTTCACGGTTTGCAGCATTCTCAGCAGACTTCCAGATATAATCAAACTCATCTCTCATTTCTTGCCACAGTTGTGCTTGAGCAGACTGTGTCATACCAAAAGCATTTTGAGCATTTACCATATTGACTTGCTGCTGTGCTGCGGTGTCCATTTTTGTTATTTCTCTTCTCCATTGTACATTAGATTGTTCAATAACTAAAGCATTTTGAGCATTAAATTGGTCTCTAGCAAATTGTTGTTGTTGAGTAAACTGGTCAATACTTGCAGCTAATTGAGAATTAAACTTTGATATATCAGTATCTCTTTGTGCTCTTCTTGCTTCAGCAGCATTAGACTGGTTAGCATTAAACTGAGACATAGCATCACTTCTTCTAGCATTGTCCATTTCAATTTGAGCTGCAAGATTTGTCATAAACTGATTAGTTTGATTTTCACTTGTTGCATTAAATTGTCTTGAAGCATTTTCAGATGCCTGATTACTTAATAGTCTTTGTTGCTCTTGTTGAGCTTTTAACATAGTAGCCTGTTGTTGATTGCTAAGATTAGCCATATCCATCTGTAAGAATGCTTGAGCATTTTGTGCTGCTAATCTTGTCCTTTGGTCTAATGTAGCCAAATCTAACTGAGCCAAAGCTGTAGCATTCTGCATAACAGCTTGTTGTTCAGCATTAAAGTTTGACAATGTTACAGTCTGCATAAACTTACTGTTAGCTAACTCTACTTGCTGTGCATTGTTAAACTTAGCCATGTCCATGTTAGCAACCATGTTAGCGTTGGTCATGGCTCTTTGTTGAGCAACATTAAGATTTGCTATACCCATCTGTTGAGCTAATTCAGCATTTTTAATATTCATATTCATACGAGTATTAAGATTGCTTAATTCAGTCTGTTGAGCAGCAGAAAGATTTTCTGATGATGCTTGATTAAGAGCCGTTAGATTTGCTAACCTCATCTGTTGGTCATTAGTTAAGTTAGCAAGTTCCATTTGTTGTTTAAATGCAGCATTCTTAGATAAGAAGTCAGCAGCTACTTGCATCTCGGCTAAACGCTCTTGGTTTTCAGCAGCTTGGTTAGCTCCTTGTACTTGAGCTTCAATTTGAAGATTTGCTAAATTAATCTGTTGCTCATTGCCTAAGTTTTGAGCATTCATTGCTTGTTGGTTTTGAGCATTAAGAACAGCAGCTTGTTGTTGATTCTGCAAGTTTTGCATTCTTGTTTGTTGCTGTTGTTCTGCTGTAGTCATTACAGCTTGTTGTTCAAACTGACTCTGCATAACACCCATCTGTTGGGCAAACTGTGCAGTCTGTGATGCAGCTTCTTGACGGTTTGCCAAGTTCTGCATTCTTAATTGTTGTTGTTGAGTAGCCTGTTGTAAATTAGCTTGTTGTTCATTGCTAAGATTTTGTGAGGCTCTTTGCTGTAAGGCACTAGCATTGCTTTGAGCAATTGGTAAAGCACTTTGAATAATAGCATTAAACAATGCATCTCTGCCTACTGTTGAAGCAGTTAAACCTCTTTGTGCCATGTTTTGATTAACAGCATCTACCGCAGGTTTAGCCCATAGTGGTATTTCTCCATTTTCCATACCACCTAATAAATTTTCTATTTGTGATGATACTAAAGCTTCTGTAGGTAATGCAGCAATAGCAGCTTGTACTTCTACAGGCTCTGTATCTACTTGTGCTTCAACCGTTGCAGGGTCTTCTACAATTGCAGCAGATATTTCTGGTGGTAATGCTGCGGTTTGTGCAACCATTTCAGCAGCAGCACCTTTAGCAGCGGTTCCTTTAACTGCTCTTTGTTTAGCTGATTCATAACCAACCATTCCAATAATCTGAGCAGCTTGTCCGTCTGTAGCTGGTACGCCTGTTAATGCTTCACGAGTCTGTGCTTCGGCTTGTGGAGTTTCTGAAATCTGTGCAGCTACTCCGTCTACTTCAGGAACAAAAGCTCCTGCTGAGATAACTGCATCAACTGTTGTAGCTTTTGCAGCATTTGCAACTTTCTGTGATATTTCAGCAGCTTTTGCAGGTCCTGAAAGTTTTCTAATTTCATCTACTTTTGCAATAGATTGTGGAGAAAGTTCGTCTAAAGTAGCAGCATCGAATTCTGGAGCAGAAGTAATTAAAGCAGCTCTCATTTGACTTGCTTGTATTTCTTCTGGTGTTTCTCCTATAGTAACCTCTCCTCTTGCTACTTGTTCTGGAGTAACTCCTTCTGCCATGTACTCACTTGCTTTCATAGCTGGTCTTGCTCTCATCATAGCACCACGACCAGTAAGTTGTTCGTCTCTTGCTGCTGCTCCTATCTGAGCTGCTTGTGCTTCAGCACCTAAATCTGCTAATGATACTTGACCAGTAGCAATTTCTTCCATTCTTCTACCAGTTTCTGCTGCTCTAAATTCTCTTTCTCTTTGAGCTTGTTCCATTGCAGCTGATTTCAAACCACTAAAGGGTGCCTCTGCTTGAGGGTCTTCTCTACTATCTTCTGGTACTAATGGAGAAGGTGTAGGTGCCGGTGTAGGTGCTGGTGTAGGTGCTGGTGTAGGTGCCGGTGTAGGTGACGGTGTAGGTGACGGTGTAGGTGACGGTGTCGGTGCTGGAGTCGGACTAGGAGTTGGACTAGGTGTCGGTGCTGGAGTAGGAGCAGGTGTTGGGCTTGGAGGAGGTCCTTTTGGCTCTGGCTCACCCGGAATACCACCCTGTGCATTATTTCTTGGGCTTGGTGACGGTGATGGCATAGTAGTTACCCTATCTTGATTTGCTCTGGGCTGTGGTGCTTCTATTGGTGGTTTTTGTGTTCCTTCAGCTGGAGCAGGTGTTGGACTTGGTTTAACACTAGGACTCGGTGCTGGTCTAGGTGCCGGTGCTGGACTAGGAGCTTTTGCTGGACTAGGAGCTTTTGCTGGAGTAGGTACTCTTGTTGGAGTAGGTTCAGGTTCACCTGCTTTACCGTCTTTTCTGGGTGGTGGCATTTTACCACGTTGCATAGCAACACGACCACCAGTACGATAATCTTGTCTTACAGATTTTACTCTAGTTCTATTACTTTTATTTTTTGCCATTCTTTTCTTTCCTACGTTTTAGTGCACCTAACACTATCATTATGACTGGACCGCCATGTTCTTTAGATTTCCTAGGCTTTAGACCGTGTTTAATTCCACGTAACAAACGTAACATG
>Ga0208160_1000268_pt1 | contig 25358 bp, 36 predicted proteins | sample CB_VirMetaG_FD_184536 | JGI IMG/M metagenome (GOLD analysis project Ga0208160, IMG submission 184536) | Freshwater to marine saline gradient viral communities from Chesapeake Bay - CB_1504_1 Viral MetaG (SPAdes) (version 4) | ecosystem: Environmental > Aquatic > Marine > Coastal | place: USA... | reverse complement strand
ATGTTACACTGATTTTATAAGCGCCGGTCGCCTAATGGATGGGCAACAAACTTCTAATTTGTCTTGTGGGGGTTCGAATCCCTCCCGGCGTGCCACTTTAGGACAATCAATTGAGGTAATTCATGTTTAGGAGTAACCAATGAATATTAAAGACTTTATCACGCAGCTTGAAGAGAGTGGCGTACCTGATGATCATGTAATTAATTTTACTATTAGCGATACGGCTGAAGTTATGCACTACCATGGCACAGCACTTGATGACGCGATGAAAGAGACAGGGTTCATTTCTGAGGTTTCTTCTTTTATTTTCCACGGTCCTCTTTATCGTGAAGATGATGAAATTGTAAAAGATCTTCTAGAATCAGATGCAGTTACAGCGCTCTCTGATGAATGGTTCGATGATGAAGCAGAAGATCCAGACGCTGTGTATCAAACAGAAGAGTACAAAGAAGCTCTACAAGAAACTCTAGAGGAAGAGTTCCATGAAAATTGGTATGAATACGACCTCATTGACTATAATTTGATTCAATATGATTACAAGCGTGGTCGAGTTGATCTGAGCTTCACTAGAAGCTTAAGCTTTTCCTTCCTTAAGGAACATTCAGATTGGTTCCCGCTATGCGAAGCATCTGTTGATCTTCCAAATGGTTTTTCTCTAAGTACAGATTTGGATTAATCGCTAACTACTTACAGTTAGCATAGGGGGAGGGATGAGTTATGCTAACTGTAAAGAAATTTGCTTCAAATTATTTTGGTTTTGTTATTGGAACTTTTTTTGGAGCATCTATAGCAACACTAGTTAGTTATTTAATCTTTTCTATATCACTTGGACAACTTGATGATTCTAGGTTTTCCTCTTTGCAGGAATGCCTTTTAGAGAGGTTAAATGAATGAAAAAACAATAATGGTTTCTGGCGGTTTTGACCCTATCCACGTAGGGCACTTGAGAATGCTACAAGAAGCTTCTATCTATGGAAGGCTAATTGTTGTCGTAAACTCTGATGCTTGGTTGAATAGAAAGAAAGGCTACAATTTCATGACTTGGGAAGACCGAGCAGAAATTATACGTGGCTTCACAGGCGTATCAGAAGTTTTGCCAGTAGACGATTCTGACGGTACAGTTTGTGACGCACTAAGGGAATATCGTCCAGATATCTTTGCGAACGGTGGAGATCGTGTTAATAGTAACACACCAGAAAAAAAGGTTTGTGAAGAACTTGGAATCGAGATGTTATGGAACATTGGTGGTGGCAAGATCAGAAGTAGTTCTGAACTTGTACAGAATGTAGAGGGAATAATCTAGAAGCATCCTCTTACAGTTCTCTTACAAAATAATAAAAAATATCATTTTAATGTAGTAAAACTATTTACTTTACAGGGGTAAGTTCAAATGAAAACACCAGTTTTAGATTCTACAGATATCCTAGATCGAAAGAAGAGCTTGAAGCATGATATTCCAACTCTTTCGCAAGTCTTAAATAGCGAAGAAACCCTAGCTGTTTGTTACCAGACAGTTCCAGCTTCAAGAAACAGGAATATTGTTTCTTTTCCAGAGCTAGAGATTGCCGATCTAAGGCAGGCTGCAAGAAATAGAAGTAGTATCGTGAGTGTAACGCCCCGTCTATCCGAGTCTGGGCAATATGGGTTTACTCCGCACCAACAATTCATCATTGCTGCAAGCATGCTAATTACTTCTACCTTTACTGTTGCATATGCAGTTTCTTATTTGTTGCCATAGCTAGCAACTTCAGTATCCAATGTTTGCTTGTGTCGCCTAGTGGTCGATGGCACCAGCCTTGTAAGCTGGAAGGGTAACACCTCACCGTGAGTTCGAATCTCACCGCAAGCTCCATTTTAGCTCGTGTGCCATGCGTACAGCGAGTAACGGATGCGTCAGATAGCATGGCGTATCCAGCCTTATCGGGGTGTAGCGCAGTCTGGTAGCGCATCTGGTTTGGGACCAGAGGGTCGGGAGTTCGAGTCTCTCCACCCCGATATTTTTGCCCTCTTAGCTCAGTTGGTTAGAGCATTTGACTGTTAATCAAAGGGTCGTTGGTTCGAGTCCAGCAGAGGGCGCTTTTAAATAGGAGAAGTTATGGAAGGTGTACTATAAAGCTAAAGATCTTGCTCTAAATAATGGTAGAACATATCATCTAGTTGCAATCCTCAAAAGAAAGGGGAAAGTTATTAGGATAGGTGAGAATACAGACAAGACACATCCAAAGTTTACTAGAAGATATGAAGATGGAACATTTGCTTCACACATGCATGCCGAGATGAATGTCTTGCGCTTTGCAAAACCCGGTGATATAATAGAAGTTATTAGATTCTCAAAATGTGGTCATAAGATGACTATGGCAAAGCCTTGTAGGTTTTGTATGAAGCATTTGAAAAATAGTGGAATATCTAAAATAAGATATACGAATTGGGAAGGTGATTGGGAAACAATAGACCTAAAGGAGGAATAATGGTTGTTTGGAGTAAGTTTGGAAATGATATTCGTATTGGAACTGTTTTAGAAGAAAAAATTGAAAATGGTTGGCGTATGTACAATATTGATTGGCATATGGACGAACTATACGAACAGTCGATACGATGGAAGGAGAAGATGAGGAATGAAACATTCAATAAAATCTGGTATCGAGCAGACGAAGTAAATCCTGTTAACATAGACTATCTTGCTAGCAAAATCTTTATGGCAAGGCATTCAACGAAGCCATCTTGGGGTAAAGTTGAGGGAGTAGCCGCCGTATAAAACAACAGCATAATTTATTAAAGCCGCCCATTTGTTGGCGGCTTTAATTTTTTGATGAAACTAATTACTCTGAACCATAACCATAGAGGTAATGTATGGCTAAGAAGATATATGTGCTTGATACTAGTGTTTGTTTAACAGATTCAGATTGTGTTTTTCATTTTGGAAATAATGACATTATTATACCAATGAAGGTTTTAGAAGAGATTGACAAGCACAAAAAGAGACAAGATAGTGCAGGCACTCATGCAAGAAAGATAATTCGTACTCTTGATGGATTAAGAGCAAAAAAATCCCTACAGCAAGGTGTTAGGATAGATCGCGGCAAGGGTATGCTCCGTGTTGTTGGCGGGAATTTAGAGTGCATCCCAGAAAATATGGATCCAACCGTCCCAGATCATATTATTATTAGCTCAGCTCTAAAACAAAAAGAAGACAATCCAGATAGAAGAGTCGTCTTAGTTTCTCGTGATATTAATATGAGAGTTATTTGTGACTCTTTGGGCCTCCTGACAGAGGATTATATTAAAACAAAAGTCATTGAGAGCGAAAGTGAACTTTACAGTGGCTTTACTAGCGTGCTTGTGGATGACGAATTCATAGATCAATTCTATGAAGATGAGTATATGTTTCTAGAACAAGACGATCTTTTTCCAAATCAATACATTATGCTTGTTTCTAGCTCCAATGAAAAGAAGACAGCGCTTGCACGATATATTCACCCATCTCATCATCTTGTTAAAGTCAATTCAAACAGAGAAGGGATCTGGGGCGTGAAGGCAAGAAACAAAGAACAGAACTTCAGCTTTGATTTATTGATGGATCCTTCTGTTTCGATTGTTTCTTTAGTTGGTAAGGCGGGCTCTGGTAAGACGCTATGTGCTGTTGCAGCCGGATTAAAGCAGGTTTTAGATGGGAAAAAGGAGCGTGATCCACTCTATAAAAAGCTTGTTATTTCAAGACCTGTAATGCCGATGGGTAAAGATATTGGATTTTTACCCGGAACCATGCAAGAGAAAATGGCTCCTTGGCTTGCTCCGATTCAAGACAATCTAAAGTTTTTGATGGGCGACCATACAACGCTTGAGATGTATATGGAGAAAAAAGTAATTGAAATGGAAGCCCTTACATATATCCGAGGTCGTTCTATAGCTAATGCCTTCATTATAATTGATGAAGCTCAGAACCTAAGTGTGCATGAGATTAAGACAATTCTTACTCGTGTTGGCGAAGGTACAAAGATTGTCCTAACTGGAGACATTGAACAGATTGACAACATTTATATTGACGAAACTTCAAATGGGTTGGTCCATGCTGTAGAAAAATTTAAGAATTATGATATCGCTGGTCACGTATCTCTGCAGAAGGGCGAGAGATCAAAGGTTGCAACAATCGCTGCAAATGTACTTTGATCTTGACTTTTATAGGTTAATTAATTATATTGTTTTGTAGGAGTTGTTATGAGTGAACAATACAAGCAAACTGAAAGTCCTTTGAAAGCATGGATTATTCAATACGTTGGGGAGAAGGTTAATCCCGAAGATAATGAAGTTACAGTAGAAATGGTTATTGCCACCTTAGTAACGGAATTCCCAGAAGTTGTTCTATCTTTGGCAGAAGAAAACTTCATAAGAGGTTACGAGCAAGCATTCACAGATATGCAGGCTGTTACTGAGGATTTGATCGATAAGAATACTGAGATTGAAAATGAAGAGTAATATAAGGAATTTTATTAAGGAGTCTGCACAGAGAAGCAGGAAGTCGCTAGGCGAATATCCATTTGGCAGTGGCTACGCCTTCGTGAAAGATCCTTTGCCAGATAATGTAAATATAGAATCTGTTTTAGATACCATTTCCCGCCTCATCCCGGCGCGTCTAATGTTTGCAGTTGATACTATTTTAATTGGAGATTTTGAAGAACTAAAAAGCAAGAATATTAATGCAATGCTCAAGGACGGAGCAATATACGTTTCAAATGATCAGGATGATGAAGAGGATATGGTTGACGATATCATCCATGAAATTGCACACTCTGTTGAAGAGGAAAACGCATACTTTCTTTATGCACAAGATCAAAATTTAGTAATTGAATTCACAAATAAGAGAAAAACCTTTCAAAGGCTTTTGACAGATATCGGAGTAGACGTATCCGGCTATGACTTTGGAGAAATAGAATATGATTTAGAGTTCGATCAGTTCCTCTTCCGTGAAGTTGGCTATGAAGCATTAGAGAGCTTAGTGAACGGTTTGTTCCCCAATGCCTATTCGCCTACTTCAATTCGTGAATATTTCGCTTCTGGTTTTGAAGAATATTTTTTGGGAGACAGGAACTACTTAAAAAAAGTAAGCCCTGTCTTATACAGAAAAATAAAGGAAATATTAAAAGATGATTAAAATTATTAGTTGCACTAAGAATGAAGAAGGAAAAATCGAAGTAGTATTCCGCCTTAATCCATCTGAAGCAGTATATAAGAATCCCAAGCATAAGATGGTACCCATTATTCAAGAAAATGTAGACGTTAAACTAGGAGAGCTAATCGTTGGTACCGAAGTATGCAATAAGTCTGGCTTTCCAAATGAATATACTTTTATTTTTGAACAATTTGTAAGAAAACCAAAGAAAAAGGTTGACACAGAGGAGCCAAGTGTTAAGATAAGGAGGTCTAGGAAGACAGAAGTCACTGGAGGCTAATTGTCTGGCTATATCTCATTTTCTGAACTAAAAGATTGGAAATTCTGCCCGTACTATCGGAAGCTAACGAGAGATGATGGTCTAGCTGGCTTCAAGGGTAATGAGTTCACAACATTCGGCACAGCAATCCATTCAGCTTGTGAAAAGATGATGCTGAATGAAAACATTGTGCCTATTGATTTCTTTTTGAAAGAGTTTGATAAAGAAATCTCTAATCTAGATGATGATGTAGAAATTGATCTTTCACTAGTGGACCAGATGAAAGATCAAGCTTCTAACATTCTACCTTATGTTATGGATGCTGTGTCTAGAGAATTTGGTAACTATGAGGTTGTCTCTACTGAAGAAAAGCTTATGGTGCCAATTGAAGAGCAAAACTATGATTTTAAGGGATTCATCGATCTCGTCGTTAAGACAGAGGATGGGAAATACCATATTATCGACTGGAAAACATGTTCTTGGGGATGGGACGCGAAAAAGCGAAGCGATCCAATGGTCACTTATCAGTTGACTTTGTACAAGAAGTATTTTGCAATCAAGCATAATATTGAACCAGATAATATTGAAACTCATTTCATCTTGCTAAAGAGAACAGCGAAGAAAGATAATGTTGAGCTTGTGACGGTAACAAGTGGAGCCGTTAAAACAAGAAATGCAACTAATCTTTTAATTACGGCAATTAAGAACATTAAAAGTGGCAAATCTATGAAAAATAGGTTATCGTGTAGAAAATGCCAATTTTATAAAACTGAGCATTGCACTTAAGAGGGTTTAAATGGAAAAGAAGAAGATTTTGATCATTTCTGATCATCCGATGGCACCATCTGGTGTAGGAACACAGACAAAATATGTAATTGAGGCTTTACTGGCAACTGGTAGGTATAAAGTTGTTTGCCTAGGTGGTGCAATAAAGCATGATAGCTATCAACCACAAAAGGTTGAAGGGTTCGGCGATGATTGGATCATACATCCAGTAAATGGTTATGGAAATCCACAAATTATTAGATCTGCGCTTTCAATGGAGAAGCCAGATCTTGTTTGGTTTATGACCGATCCAAGATTTTATGGATGGCTTTGGGATATGGAGAACGAGGTTAGATCTGTCGTCCCAATGCTCTATTATCATGTGTGGGATAATTTTCCTCCACCTATGTTTAATAGACAGTTTTATATGTCAACAGATGTAATTGCTTCTATTTCTAAGCTCACAAGAGATGTGGTTTCTGTTGTAGCACCAGAGGTAGAAAACGTTTATCTTCCACATGCAGTTGATTCATCAATTTTTAGAAAGATTGATGATTCTGACATTAGACAGTTTGCACTTGAGAACTATTCTGAGCACTATAAAGAAGATAGAGTTGTGTTTTTCTGGAATAATCGCAATGCTAGGAGAAAGCAGAGCGGCTCTCTTCTTTGGTGGTTTAATGAGTTCGCAGAAGAGGTCGGACCAGATAAGGTACAACTAATAATGCACACAGATCCAAAGGATCCAAATGGTCAAGATTTGGAAGCAATAATTAAGGATCTTGGAGCAGATGATGGGAGGATAATTCTCTCTACACAGAAGCTTCCATCTGAAATTCTTTCAATGCTTTATAACTTGGCTGATTGTACGATTAATATTTCAGATGCAGAAGGATTCGGTCTGGCAACACTAGAATCACTATCTTGTGAGACACCTATTATTGTCAACCTTACGGGAGGGCTACAAGAGCAGGTGTGTGATGGGGTCAATTATTTTGGAATTGGTATTGAGCCCTGCTCACGCTCGATCATCGGATCTCAGCAAGTTCCTTACATTTACGAAGATCGGATTAGCAAGGAGGATTTTATCCAAGCCCTTAGGACAATGTATAATATTCCGAAGCACGAGCGTCAGCGTCTTGGAAAACTTGGTAGAGAGCACGTAACTAAGAACTATAATTTTGAAAACTTTAATACTGCTTGGGTTGAACTTATAGACCGTGTTATAGAAGAGAGAGGCTCTTGGGATAGTAGAAAATCATATGATCGTTGGGTATTCAAGGAGGTAGCATGAGACAGAAAATTTTAGTTAAGGGTCCAGTCCTTACGCAATCTGGTTATGGAGAGCAGGCTCGCTTTGCTGTTCGTGCCCTTCGTGCATATGAGGATCAGTTCGATATCTACATTGTCCCAACAACTTGGGGACAGACCGGCTGGATCACAAAAGATACAGAAGAAAAAAGGTGGCTAGACTTTATCATTAATAAAACTAACCATGCTTTGCAAAATAGGGTGCAATTTGATGTATCCTTGCAGATTACTATTCCAAATGAGTGGGATCGCCTAGCTCCGGTTAACATTGGCTATACAGCCGGTATTGAGAGTGATAAAATTGATCCTGTTTGGATTGAAAAATCAAAGATCATGGACAAGATTATTGTTGTGTCAAATCATGCAAAGCATGGTTTCGATAAAACTGTGTGGAGAGGTGCGGACCAGAATGGAAACGAAATTGTTCTCAAGAATGAAGTTCCGGTCGAGACTGTAAATTATTCTGTCCGCAAGTGGGAACCAGCTGATATAGGCCTTAACATTGACACTAAATTTAACTTTTTAGCCATGGCTCAGTGGGGTCCAAGAAAGAATCTAATTAATACAGTTAATTGGTTTTTAGAAGAGTGCTACGATAAGGAAGTTGGCCTTGTTCTCAAGACTAGTGTAAGAAAGAATAATGTAGCAGATAGGATCGAAACCGAAAAAAGAATCAAGTCTTTGTTGGACAAGCATCCAGATAGAAAATGTAAGGTCTATCTTCTACATGGTGATTTAACAGAAGAAGAGTTAGCCGCTGTTTATACTCATCCAAAAATTAAGTGTCTGGTTACGCTTACACATGGTGAAGGCTTTGGTTTGCCAATTTTCGAGGCAGCATGTCATGGACTTCCAATTATTGCGCCCGATTGGAGCGGTCAGTGTGATTTCTTGTATATGCCTGTAAAGACAGGAGGAGTCGTAAGGAACAAGGCAATGTTCTCGAAAGTTTCTTATACAATTGCTCCAATCCAAGATTTTGCAAAGTGGGAAGGAGTATTACATCCACATTCAAACTGGTGCTATCCTGAGCCGGCTAGCTACAAGAAGCAGCTTAGAGAGATGATTACAAACCACAAGAAGCACAAGAAGACAGCATTAAAGCTACAAAGCTACATTCTAGAAGAATTCTCTTCGGATAATCAATATGAAAAGTTTTCAAAAGCAATCCTAGATGTTATTGGCGGCGTAGAAGAGCAAAACGTGGTCAAGGTGTTTGCATGAAGATAGCGTTCTTATCTGACTTTTTCTTATCAGATGGAATTGTCGGTGGTGCAGAGATTGTAAATGATTGCCTAGTTCGTCAGCTTCGTAATAGGGGCTTTTCTGTTGATGAAAGACGTAGTTCTGACACTATAAACTTTTCTTCGTATGATTTCTTTATTGTGTCAAACTTTGTGAGCATGTCGGAAGAGACTAAAGCTTCTCTTTATGATAAGCCTTACGTTATTTATGAGCATGATCACAAGTATTTAAGAAACAGAAATCCTTCGGTGTTCAAAAATTTTAAGGCACCTAAAGAGATGCTAATTAACGAAAAGTTCTATCGTTCTGCAATATCCATTTTTTGTCAATCAACCTTGCATGAAGAAGTTGTTAGAAAGAACCTATCAATAAGAAATACTGTAAATGCTGGATGCAGCTTATGGTCAGAAGAGCATTTCAATATTCTGAGAGCGAACCAAAATAATGAAAAAAATGGTCTTTGTGCTGTTTTGGATTCTCCCAATCCGATCAAAGGTACAAGAAAGGCAGAGAAGTATTGTTTAGATAACGGTATTCAGTACGAGAAAGTGCCGTTCACAGACTTTAAGACATTTATTCAGAACATTTCAAGATACGAGAAGCTTGTCTTCTTCCCAGAGACTTTGGAAACGTTCTGTAGGGTCGTCACAGAGGCTCGTATGGTAGGCTGTGGGCTCATTACGAACGATTTGAATGGTTGTACTCATGAAGAGTGGTTCGGGCGCTATAAGGGCCAAGAATTGCTTGATTTTATTTCTGGCAAACAGGATGAGGTTGTAGATAAGCTTGTTGATGTAATAAATGGAAAGAGCGAGCAAAGAGAACCAGAGGATATCACAGTAATATTAAATTGTTATCGTAGACCATATAATCTAAGAATGCAGATTGAGTCCCTTAGGGCGCAAACAAGGCCACCAAAGCAGATATGGCTTTGGGTCAATAAGCATGAAGATAATGAAGGCTTTTCTTTTGAAACATTGGGTTTAGATAGAATTTTTCATAATGACTATAATTGGAAATTCTATGGAAGATTTGCTGGTGCTCTTTTAGCAGATACCGAATATATTGCTATTTTTGATGATGATACGATCCCCGGTTCAAAGTGGTTCGATAACTGCTTGCAGACAATGGAAAAAAGTGAAGGTATCTTGGGCTCCGCTGGTGTTATTTTAGATGATAAGTATTATGTTCGTCACCAAAGATGTGGTTGGCCAACACAAAATAAGGAAACAACAGAGGTAGATCTTGTCGGTCATGCTTGGTTTTTTAAGCGAGACTGGCTGCAATATTTATGGCGTGAAAAGCCGCCAACTTGGGATAACGGAGAAGATATGCAATTTTCTTATGCGGCACAGAAGTATGGTGGAGTGAGAACTTACTGCCCGCCACACCCATCAGATGATCTTGAATTACATGGTTCGATCATGGGTAATGAACTTGGAATAGATGACAAGGCCACATCAAACAATAACGAAACTTCACATCAGCAATTTTTCTCTGAAAGGGATTTTTGTGTTCAAGAGTCGCTGCGAAAGGGATGGAAAACTGTAAATGGAGTAAAATTATGATTCTTATGGCGTTCGGAACTAGACCAGAATATATCAAAATTAAACCACTGTTAGAAAAGATGAAAGGTAAAATTCCTTTCAAGCTTCTTTTTACGGGCCAACATGTTGATCTTCTATCCAATGTTAGTGATCAAGATGTAATACAACTTCAAATCAAGGATGGACCTAACCGCCTTGATTCTATTGTGTCTTCAATCATGAATCAGGAGCACATTTTTGAAGGAATTGATGCTGTTCTTGTACAAGGAGACACAACATCAGTGTTCGCCATTGCACTAGCAGCGTTCCATCGTAAGATAAAAGTGATTCACCTAGAGGCTGGGCTTAGAACTTACGATAAGCAAAATCCATATCCAGAAGAATTCAATAGGCAAGCTGTCTCAAGAATAGCTGACATTCATTTGTGCCCAACTTCAGATTCTGCTCATAATCTTGGTATGGAACTTGTTCGTGGTTCGGTTCATGTAGTTGGCAATACAGTCTTGGACAATTTAGTACACCTAAAGCCAACGAGAAATAATGTTGTAGTTATTACGATGCATCGTCGGGAGAATCATGACAAGATGGACCGATGGTTTACAGCTTTGGATGAAATAGCGAAAAGATATTCTGATAGATACCGTTTTGTTCTGCCGATTCATCCAAACCCAGATGTTCAGAGGCATAGACATTTGCTTGAAAATATAGAAGTTATTGACCCTGTTCCGTATGAGAGTTTTCTAGAGATGTTAGCCTCTTGTGCATACGTGATTACTGATAGTGGGGGTTTGCAAGAGGAAACTTCATTTCTTGGGAAAAGATCTATTGTCTGCAGGAAGACAACCGAGAGACCAGAGGGCTTAGGGGAATTCTCTGTGCTTTGCCATGAGCCGGAACATATGCTGTCTCTGTTCGAAAAGATGATTCATGCACCTCATCCTTCGGCAGAGTGTCCATACGGTGATGGCCAATCAGCAGATAGAATTGTTAACATTTTACTGGAAGAATTATGAAAGATTACCACAAAGAGTTTGATAAATTTCTAACAAAACTAAAGAACGGAGAGAATTTTGCTTTTGCAAGGTTTTCTGACGGAGAGCTTTTTATTTTGAGAAACGAGACTGTTATCTTGGCAGAGAATCACTTTGTTACTGGTACTCGCAAAGGGGCAGGGACTTATCCGAAAGAAGAGCAAAAAGAATTTATTCCAGAAAAGCACGGGTTTTTTCAGCAAAAGCTTGTTGAGTGCTTTCAACATAAGATGCCAGAATATTACAAGGGGATCTGCTGCAGAAACGACGTTGGAGAAGAAGCTTTCTTTTGGCAAAAAAGATTGAATGGTGGAGACAAAGACCTAACTTTTGCAAATCTATTGATCAATAGAAACTATAGACGTTTTGTAGAAGAGCTAGTTCCGATACTTGCTAAAAGAGACGTTATATACGTTGTTAATGAGGCGGCAAACTTAGAGGGCTTACCTTTTAAGGTAAAGAAAGACTTTAGAATCGGCAGTAATTGTATGATCGATAATTACGATGTTATCGACCAAGTAAAAGAGTATATAAACGAAAATAACATCAGAGATCATGTGGTCCTATGCTCGGCAGCAAGTCTAAGCAATTTCATTATTCGTGATTGCTTTGAGGATAGCCCAAACAATACCTTTTTAGATATTGGTAGTTGCCTTAACCCATACCTTAATTTAGAGGGATGGAAGCACACTAGGGGATATTTGACTCATTATTGGCTTAAGAGTGGTAGCCCTTACGGCGAGCAGGTGGACATATGGTGACACAATATAAGCTTGTCCCAAACGAAGAAAAGTATTGGGAGTTTATTCGTAATCTAAGAAATGATTCAAGAGTGAAGAGGGGCTTTATAGAACAAAAACATATTCAAAAGCCAGAGCATTACTTTTTTATGGATTTGTATGGTGATAATTTTTATATTTGTCTTGACGGTAAAAATCCTGTAGGCTATATTGGAGTTATAAACGAAGATATAAGAGTTGCAACACACCCTGACCATCAAGGCAAAGGTATTGCAAAATTTATGGTTAATGAATTAATGAAAAATAATCCTGCTGCAATTGCAAAAGTTAAGATCGAGAATGAAGCTAGTTTAAAATTATTCGAAAGTTGCGGCTTTAAGAAAAAATATTACATTTTGGAGAGATGATGCTTCATAATCCTTATAAAGTTGTAAAAATGTTTGAAGAGGAGGTCGCTCACTACACTGGCGCTCCTTACGCTGTATCAGTAAACAGTTGCACGAATGCTTTGTTTTTGTGCTGCAAGTATTTTAATGTAGAAGATGTAACAATTCCAAAGAGAACTTATCTCTCGGTTCCTCAATCTATCATTCAAGCTGGAGGAACTGTAAAATTTGAAGATCTAAAATGGGAAGGGATTTATCAACTTAAGCCATATCCGATTTGGGATGCTGCCAAGCGTCTAACTTCCAACATGTATATACCCGGTACCCAGATGTGTCTTTCGTTCCATATCAAGAAACATCTTAAGATAGGCAAGGGAGGAATGATTCTTACCGATAACGAAGCTCTTGTTGATTGGGTTCGTGAAGCCAGATACGAAGGTCGCAGTGAAGGTGTGAGGTATCAAGAAGACGATATTGATTCAATGGGCTGGAATATGTATATGACACCAGAACAAGCTGTGAGAGGGTTGATGCTTATGCAGAACTACCCAGAGCACATGCCAGATATTCCAGAAGATCCTCCATATCGAGATCTTACTGAATTCAGTCTTTTTAAAGGAAAGTAGCAATGAACATTATATTTGATGAAAATAGAAATTTATTAATCCAAGATAATGGATATACATCCAAAATAGAAAATTTTATTATGGAAAAGTGGGGCTCATTTCTAGAACAGGATTTTAGAGGACAATGGGAGGGTGTTCAGAATGCTGAGTTGATGCTTGAAGAGAATCATGCAAGGCATAATAGCGACCCCGAATATCAGGAATTTATAATCGAGCCTATAAAAAGTAAGAAAGATTTTTGGAATGGCAAAAAGGCGCTCGATATAGGTTGCGGGGCGGGAAGAAATATTTATAATCTTTTATCTTCTGCTAATTTTTCCTCTGTTGATGGCTGCGACATTTCAGAGTCAAACGCAAAAATAGCAGAGGAATATGTAACAAAGACTTTTGATAAAACACGAGTTAAGACGTGGAGAAACAATGGGCTTAATTTGAGACCGGCTAAAGATAGCACTTACGATTTTGTAATGTCTCATATTGTATTTCAACATATTCCAAATTATTTAATTAGACTTTCCCTGCTAAATGACGTTTTTAGAGTCTTAAAACACGGAGGAATGACAGTTATTCATTACATGGACTTGGATGAGTCTGAGCCATATAACTCTATTTATCCGGGCAATAATCAGAGTTTAGTTTCTAAAAACTGTAGAGTAGAAAATGCAAATCTTCTAATCAACGATTTTTATGCTTTAGGTTTTAAAGATGTTAATTGTTTTGTTGGTGTAGACCCGTTTGCCAACAAGCCAAGCTATTATGTCAGGGCATTTAAAAGATGAAAATAGCTTTATGTTTATCTGGATATTTTGACTCTCTGAAAGATCTCGACTCCAAAGGAATTGATGGTTTTCGGCATATTGAAAAGCATATTCTCTCTAAGAGGGAGCAGGAGCATCAAGTTGATGTATTCATTCATAATTGGCAACCAGAGAGGGAAGAATATATAAGAAGTCTTTACGATCCAAAAAAAGCAATCTTTGAAGATCAGATTGATTTTGATTACATTGCTACAAAAAATAAGGTCAGTAGATACCATCTTGACCCAAATTACCAACTAGGGTCGTGGACCATTGACTCTAAGAGTGGCTCTGGATATGTTGGGCCAGAAAGGCTTTTGAGCATGTTTTATTCAGTTCAAAAATCTTTCGAACTTGCTTACGAATATGAAAAAGAGAACGATTTTAGGTATGACTGTATAATTAAATCTAGATTTGATCTCGGAAGGGTAAATAGAAAGACTTCTGGACCCGGAAAGCAAAACCCTTTCCCATGCCAGTGTATCGTTTTTGACCCGGATTATGATATGAATAATTTCTATCAGGCTTATTGGGATCTCTTTAATGAAGGGCCAGCTGATATGTGGTTTTATTCAAGTTCCGAAAATATGAAATGCTTTTCCTCTCTTTACGACAATGTATTGAAAGAATACCTACAAATAGGCAGCGATTATTCAAAAGCAGTTGTTAGTGGATGGCCGTTATCTAGTAAAGATAATTTTCGTAGCAATGAGATTCTTAAGGCGACACATGAGCGTGACTCGAATCTACACACTTATCCAAAACATATGGTTGTTAACGGCATCTTGTTAATGAAATGGTTTTTAGAAGAGAATGATCTTTGGGAAAAAAGTAAATATTTGGTTGGCGAATGGGAATAAGCACATTAAAAAAAATGAACGGACACTCTGGATGCGACGTTTATCTAATGTCAGGACCAGATTCTTTATTTGTTAGAAAAATCTCTAGCAACGTAGAGTATAACTGTCGTCTAGAAAGGCAGATATTAAAACAAGTTAATTTTCAAAATCATGAAATAAAGACTCCAAAGGTGTACGATGTGGGACACAAGGATGGATTACTATATTACGACATGAAGTATATAAACGGTTTGACGTTTTCTGATTTTGTAAAAAAAGAGCAAATATCATCAATCAAAAGAAAATTTAAAAAAATTATAAACTTTATATCAGAAAATAACGACCTTAGTGACAATATTGCTCTGGACGTAAAAAAGAAGATAGAACTTCTAAAGCTTCCAAAAAAATATGATATGTATAAAGAAATATGTTTAGGTTACGAATGGTCCACTGTTAGTAAGTCATATTCACATGGTGACCTAACCTTTGAAAACATTATTATCTCTGGAGAAGAGATCTATTTTATAGATTTTTTAGATTCGTTTACGGACTCTAAAATCTTAGACTATTCAAAAATAATGCAAGAGTTGTATACCTCGTGGTCTTCTAGGGGACAAGTTACACACTTCAGTGTGAAAAATGTTATATTAGATGAAATGTTGCAATGTAAAAAATTCAACATGCAGGCAGCAATACATATGCTATTGTTAAATCTAATGAGAATTATTCCATACTCTGACAAGCAGACCAGCGACTTTTTAGATAAGCAAATATCATATATTAGAGAAAGGATGATCGTATGAACTGTTTAATAATACCCGCTGCTGGTAAATCTTCCAGATTTCCTAACATGAAGTTAAAATGGCTATTAACTCATCCAACTGGAGAGCTTGTACTAGAGAAGGTGCTAAAGCCATTTAATTTTGATAACTATGATCGAATAATACTTTCTGTACTAAGAAGTCATGAAGAGAAATACTCTATTTCTACAATTTTAGGTCAGATTAAATGGCTGGATCGTTTGGAGTTGTGTGTTTTAGAAAGCCCAACAGATAGCTCTGTGGAGACGATATTTCAAACCATACAAAAGATGGAAATAGAAGGGCACATCACCATAAAAGACTCGGATGGTGTAATCGAGGGTGTCTTCCCCACTAACACGAATTATGTATGTGGATGTAATATATCTGATTTTAATGTGAGAGACGTAAGCAATAAGAGTTTCATAGTGCATAACGAAAATTATGCAATCTTAGATATCCAAGAAAAAAAAGTTATATCTGATGTTATATGTCTGGGCGCTTACTCTATGAGCGTTAAAGATTTTTTGTTCGCTTATGAGTCTATAAGCAATTCTTTAGCCTATAGGTATAATACTGAAATGTACGTTAGCCACATTGTCTCTTATTTGTTAAGCCACGAAAGAAGATTTCAGTGTCAATATGTTGATTCTTTCAGTGATTGGGGCACATTGGAGGCTTGGAGGCGAGAGCAATCTAAGTATAAGACCTATTTTTTAGACATTGATGGCGTTTTTTTGGAGAATACCGGCAAATATGGAACAAAGAATTGGTCGAATACTTTTGAGCCGATATCAGAAAATATAGATTGGCTAAAAACACTTTCAGATTCTGGCGCAGAAATAATCTTTACTACATCCAGAACCGAAGAGTATCTAGTAAAATTTATATCATTTTTACATAAACACGGTATAAAGTACAAGACAATTATAAGTGGCTGCAACCATTCTCAAAGAATAGTGATAAATGATTTTGCAAAAACAAATCCATATCCGTCTTGTAAGTCGCTGTCTATACCAAGAAATGCTAAAATTAAGGACTATTTAGAATGAAAATATTGATTACAGGAGGAGCAGGCTTTATAGGCTCAAGAGTCGGACAATTCTACAGTTTCGATAACGATGTTACGCTAGTAGATAACATGAGCTACGGAAGGCGTGAAAATTTGTATGAAAATTGTAATTTTATAGAAACTGACGTAAGAGGAGAAGATTTTTCTTCGCTTTGTTACGGAAAGGATGTTGTTTTACACTTTGCTGCTATTGCACCTTTGCCAGACAACCAAGTCAAACCTGTTTTATCGTATGAAAATAATGTTCTGGGCACTCTAAACGTTTTGGAGTCATGTCGTAAAGCCGGAGTTAAAAAAATAATTTTTGCCAGCACTAGTGCTGTATACGAAAACTGCTTAAACATTCCATTTAAAGAGGAGCCTCTTTCCGAACCGCCAGATTTATTCTATTCTATGTCTAAAAAGGTCTGCGAGGATATATGTTTAAGTTATGTAAAAAATTATGATATGGACATAACAGTATTAAGATTCTTCAATGTATACGGACCAAACCAAGACCATAAAAGGAAACAGCCACCTTTGATGGGCTATATAGTGAAGTGCCTCATTGAAGATGAGCAGCCCACTTTTTACTCTAATGGTGAGCAAAAAAGAGATTATATTTTTGTAGAGGACGTGTGCAGTCTAGTTGATCTTTGCATTAAAAGCGATAAATCATGTGGAGAAATATTCAACGCTTGTAGCGGAGAGAGTTTTTCTGTAAAACAGATTTACAATCTTTATAGAGAAGAATATGGCTCGGGTCAAGAAGCTGTTTTTCAATTGTCAGAAGAGTTTTGGCACAAATATCCTGATCTTTTTTCTACTCCTTTTCCATTAAAAAAGGAGAGGGTTGCCAAGGAAGTTAACAAGTTCAGTCTTGGTTCCGCAGAGAAGGCTAAAAAAATTCTTGGATTTGTACCAAAGTATCAAATAAGAGAGGGCATAAGGATGTGCCTAGAAGAGGTAAAAAAATGTACTCACTAATATTCTATTCACACTCCGACTACTCGGATGCTTGGAGCCCGATGTTCGGGCAAACCGATAAGTATTACGACAATTCGTATAAGAAATATTTATTTGTAAACAAGGGTGAGCATGAGGTTCCGAGCGGTTGGACCATCATACAGTACGATGATAGCCTCCTTTATCAGCAAAGAGTCGCATCCTGTCTTGAAAAGTTAGACAGTGAAGAGAAAATTATGTTTCATCACGAAGATATGTTTCTTCTTGATAAGCCAGACTTTGACAAGCTGAATGAAATTGAAGAATTAATTGATCGTGACGAGGCGCATTTTGTTAAGGTGTGCAAAGCTACTTATCGACCACATGAATTTTATCTGGAAAAGGTAAAGGATGTATTTTACTGCCCACAAGACTTGGCGTTTGCAATACAACCAACCATGTGCAAGGTGAAAAATCTATTAACAATCTACCATCAGACACCGGGTTCGAACATATGGGAGTTTGAGGCTAATTCAAATATGACTTGTCATAATAATCGTTTTATATCCTGTTTTGCAAACCAGCTTGGAGAAAAAAAGATTGGCATGTTTCACTGGGAAAGTAAAACATACCCTTATTTTTCCACTGCAATAGTGAAAGGCAAATGGAATACACTAGAGTATCCAGAAAATCTAGTTCCAATGTTAGAGCACTACAAAATAGATTACCTACAGAGAGGGACTAATTCATGAGTAATAAATTATATATTTTTGACCTAGACGGCGTATTAGTTGATGCCTGTGAATGGCATCGTGTTGCACTAAACGAAGCTTTATTGGAAGTTTGTAATTATGAAATATCACTTGAAGAGCATTATAAAACTTTCAATGGTATCCCGACTCGTGTAAAGTTAAAAAGATTGTCAGAAATGGGTAAGATCCCTGCTTCTTCCCATGATTCTGTCTATATGGCAAAACAACTCTTGACAATGGAGATAATAAAAAGAAATGCTATCCTAAGACCAGAGAAGGTAGAAATGATAAAGACTTTAAAGTCTCGCGGCAATGTGGTTGCTTGCTACACAAACAGTATCAGAGAGACAGCAGAATTAATGCTTGAAAAAACTGGCATTCTTGAACTATTTGATTTTGTCTTGACAAACCAAGATGTAGATAATCCAAAGCCTGACCCAGAAGGGTATGTATTTTTAATGAATCACTTTGGTTTCTCTGGAGAGGATACTTTTATTATTGAAGATTCACCAAAAGGTATGGCAGCTGCAAACGCTTCTGGTGCAAATGTTATACAGGTAAAAGACCCTGACGAAGTAAATATAGACTTATTTTTAAGGATTTAACATGAAAGTTTTGATACCAATGGCTGGAGAAGGCAGCCGCTTTGCCAAGGAAGGCTATACTTTTCCGAAGCCACTTATTGACGTTCAAGGAAAGCCAATGATACAAAAGGTTGTTGAGAACCTTGATTTTGATTGTGAATATATTTTTCTTGTCCGTAAAGAGCACATTGATAAGTATACAGGTTTGATCGACACGCTTGACCGAATCACGAATGGTAAGTTTCAACATGTTGAAGTTAATGGCCTGACAGAGGGCGCTGCATGTACTGCTTTATTGGCGGAGAAGTATATTGATAACGATGAAGATCTTCTCATTGCTAACTCAGATCAGTATATCGAGTATGAGCCAGAAAACTTTCATATGCTAAAGAACCTCACAAATGTTGATTCTGCTGTTTTCACGTTTAATGCTGTTCATCCTAAGTGGTCCTTTGTGAAGACCAATTCTCGCGGCTACGTAATAGAGGTTGCCGAGAAAAGACCTATTTCAAACATAGCAACGTGCGGAATTTATTGGTATCGTAGAGGGTCTGATTTTGTTAGGTACGCTAAACAGATGATCGATAAAGATATAAGAGTCAATAATGAATTCTATATCGCTCCAGTTTATAACGAATTAATTGAAGATGGCAAAACGCTTATTCCTTTCTATGTTCATAAGATGTGGGGCATAGGTACGCCAGAGGATTTAAAGTATTTCTTGGAAAATAAAAGATGAGATTTATCGCTCATCGAGGTAATCTGGACGGGCCAAATCCAGATAAAGAAAACCATCCAGATTACCTACTTGAAGCAGTAAAAGATGGATATGAAGTAGAAGTAGACGTTTGGTGCTTAGAAGATAAACTTTATCTTGGACACGATGCTCCACAATACGAGATTAATGAAAACTTTTTAGAAACAATAGCTTCTGCCAATTTCTTATGGACACATGCTAAGAATATCGAAGCATTTCAATATTTATCAGATTTTAAAAACCTATATTATACAAGGAAATGGAATTTCTTTTGGCATCAAGAAGATGACTACACTCTTACAAGTCTTTTAAATATTTGGACATACCCCAGAAAAAAACTAACAAATAATTCAATTTGTGTATTGCCAGAGAGGGCAGACTACGATATAGTAGATTTAAAGGTATGTATGGGAATATGTACTGATTACATCTATGAATATGAGAAGTTGCTAAATGAAAAAACAAATTGATCTACCAATTCACTATGTTCCAAAGGGCTGGGGCTTTGAAAAGTGGATTGTAAATTGTGAAGAATATTGTGGAAAGCTCCTTTATTTTGTTAAAGGAAAGAGATGCTCATGGCACTACCACGAACTAAAGGATGAAGTATTTTATATCCAGTCTGGGAAAGTAATAGTCAGATATGGAAGAAATGATGAAATCGAATATTCAGCAGAAAGGGTACTTGGGCCGGGCGACAACTTTCACGTCTATAGAGGCCTTAGGCATCAAATCGAAGCTTTAGAAGACACAGAGCTATTTGAATTCTCAACACAACACTTTGATTCTGATAGTCACAGACTTATTAAGGGGGATTAATGAAACTTGTAGTTGTAACTGGTTGTCTTGGTTTCATTGGAATGCATGTGACAAAAGCATGCTTGAGCATGGGATGGAAGGTTTATGGTATCGATAAGAAGTCCTATGCGGCAAATGATATTGATGATTTATTTCAATTCTGCGGTGGCCTTCGTTATTGGGATAATTTTAAATTTCTTGAAGCAGACATTTGTGATCTGAAAGATGTTCCAAGTTGTGAATACATAATTAATACTGCTGCCGAAACACATGTCGGGAATAGCATTATTGACAGTGCTGATTTTATTCAAACAAACATTAATGGTGTTAAAAATCTACTTGATATTATTCGGAGGAAGCCAGCAAACATTTCTCGTAAACCGATCCTGCTACATTTCAGCACAGATGAAGTCTATGGGGATATTCTAGAAGGTTCACATACAGAAGATTCTCCATTATTTCCAAGCAATCCATATTCAGCTTCAAAAGCCTCGGCAGACATGCTTATCAAAGCTTGGTCGAGAACATACGATATTGAATATGTCATCGTTAGGCCAGCAAATAATTATGGTATGTATCAGTATGCTGAAAAGCTTATACCACTCGTTGTAAAGCATCTACAGATTGGTCGCAAAATTAGGCTTCATGATAAAGGAAAGCCGGTAAGGAACTGGTTGCACGCTGAAGACACAGCGAGAGCTATAATAAAAATTATAGAGTCTGGTCAGACAAACGAGATCTTCAATATCTCTGGAAATTTTGAACAAGCAAATAATGATACAGTTTTGAAAATTATAAATTCATATTTTAACGATTCTTATAAGATCTTATATGAAGATGTAGAGAACCTTCTCGACCTTTCTTATGTTAGGAAAGGTCAAGATGTGAGATATTCTGTAGATGATTCCAAGCTAAGAGAGCTTGGCTGGGAACCAAAGAAAGATTTTGATAAAGAGATCGACTTGATTGTCGAGCATTATAAAAACTATTTTAGATGGTAAGGAGAAAAAAATGAGTAATCTTGTAGCAGATAAGAAGCTTTCAAAGCAGGCAATGGCTGCTTTAATGATGGCATTACAGAAGTCACTTTTAGAGCAGAGTGATATTGTTCCAGTTTTGGAAAATTTTGATTTTATAGTCAATGGACAAGAGATTTTCATAAAGAATCCGCCTATTGTTAAGTTTGGAGCAGACGGAGAGTGGCTAGGAGATCCCGAGGAGCAAGATGCCTAGATATTCTTACAGGTGTGTTGAGTGCTTAGGGCAGTTCAATGCTTTCCACGGCTTCAGTGAGACTGCTAACTGTCCTAAGTGTGATTCCACTTTGTGTGAGCGAATACCTTCTATTGGTTTTTCTGTTTCTGGTACAAATGATCCCAGTACTAAGAAGCAAAAAGTTGGCCAGAAGGTAAACGACTTTATCAGAGAGGCAAAAGAAGAGTTGAAAGAGCAGAGAAAAACGCTTGAGGAGGGTAGATGAACTATATTCATGTATTATTAATTGCATTTCCTATTTCTTTTTTGTTAAATATATTTGTAATTTGGTATATAGTTCGCCTTATGAGAGAATTGTTAGAGATTACTTCATCTCTAGAGGAGCTTTATCTAGAAATACAAAGCTTTTCTAAACACATTGAAAATGTCTACAACTTAGAGATGTTCTATGGTGATGAAACTCTACAAAATTTACTACTCCACTCTAGAGCACTTACTGAGGAGTTTGCCAGATACGATTATCTGTTTTCCTTAGTTGACAACGAAGGAGAACCAAGAGAAGATGAACGAGCCATTCCCACGCAAGAGACGCCGCCGCAAGAAGCAGAGTAGAGATTATTTTACTCAAGTACATGAAGATGCAATAATAAAATTTTGTAACTCTAGAGACCAAAAAGAAAGGTTAGATTTATATATTCAGTATATACAACCAGCTTTTAGCGAGATGGTTGATAAAATTGTTTTTACCTATAAGTTTACAACGTTACCCAATATAGATGACTTGAGGGAAGAGTGTAAAGTATGGCTAACAACAATATTGGAGAAGTACGATCCAGATAGAGGTTCGAAAGCGTTTTCTTATTTTAGTGTGATTACCAAAAATTGGTTCATTCATCAAGTAAAAGTAAATTCAAAAAAAGTAAAGAGAGAAATAGAATACGAATCCTTAACAAACGAGACAAAACTAAAACATCTCGCAACATACAATCAGTATGATTTTAAAAGAGAAAAAGAAGAATTTTGGGCTTCACTGTGGGATGAAATAGAAAATTGGGATCATCCCAATATGAAGCCAAATGAGAGAAAGGTTTTAGATGCGATCAAAATATTACTAAGCAACAGTGAAAACATTGAAATTTTTAATAAAAAAGCTATTTACTTATACATGCGTGAGATAACTGGCTTGAACACAAAGCAGATAGTCAACAATCTCAATAAGATGAGAACAAGATACAAAACTTTTAAGGTTAAGTGGGATGAGGGATCTCAAACATGAGCAAGACTAGCGAATACCTTGAAATGGCCATAGACAATATACAAAGTGATAGAGAAATCACTAGAGAACTTCTCGATGATATTGTCCAGTACATGAGTAAAGATGAAAATAGACATAGAGAGGTTGGCATAACAGCCGCAAAATATGTTGAGACATTGCAAAGATCTAATGAACAATTAGTGAAAATAGCTGGCCTACTGCAAAAGAAAGAATCAGCCAGTAATTCACTTTCAGATTTAGATAAGAATGATCTTTTCGATATGATTAAGGGAGATTCTTGATTGTCTAGTTTGGATCCGAGAGTAAATCCAATAGTTGGCGCTATGAATGGCGACCAGCCAGATCACTTTGGTCCTTACTTGACAGATGATACAATTAGGGATCCAAGCTACGTTTTTGAGTTGGCCATGGATAAAGCCACGTCAAATGACGTAAATCTAAAATTTCCAAGATTCATGATATGTCTGCAGGCAGAAGAATGGAATGCAGACAAGAATGATTATACTCCAATTCCAAATACCCTTCAATATGCTTTTGGCCATGATATGCAGAAGAGAATTAGAATAAAAGCATATGATGATTTTATAGATGCCTTTCTTGGTTTGCCAAGAGGGAACGGATCGTTCGATAACTGGAGTCCAGAACAGATAGCAAAGATTAATACTTTGGAATGGTGTTATCTTGATAATTCTTCCGGCGAAGACGTTCCAATGCCATCTATTGGTGATAAAGTAATTGTAGACTTTTACGACAGGGAAAACTTAACAGGCAGAAGATTTTTAGGTATTCAAGAAAGAATTGCTATGGCTCCAATCACAAATACCTTATCTTTACCACTTAAAGCATTTCAAACTGGTTTGGGTCTCTTGACTACTTTAGGCTCTCTAGACTCAGGTCCAGAAGCAACTACTCCTGCGTTTGCCTCTATCGATGATTTGTGTGAAGGCCCTGTAATGACTAAGGGCTCAAAATTCGGAGGAGGTCAGGTAGAAACAGTTATAATAGATGGTTGTCCAGTTAGCAAAGATGTGGCTGGTTATTATATAGAGATGCGAAATGAAGCAGAGAGAAGCGGTGTAACCCTAAAGCTTAATTCGGCATTTAGAGGTTATGAAGACGTTGTAGTTCCAGACGAATGTGGGAATGGAACAAAGTCTGGACAAAACAGTCTTTACAATAAATATTTAGCCGGAACTGGAAATCCTGCAGCTAGCCCCGGAACATCACAGCATCAAAACGGGATAGCTTTTGATATTCAAACAGGAATGCCAAAAGATCCAAACACACCATTCCCAGAAAGTATCACAAAAGAATACAAGTGGCTAATGGAAAGAGCACACGAGTTTGGTTTTATAAGGCCGCTTACGAGCGAGAGATGGCATTGGGAATATCAGCCCGGTCAAGGTCGCTTTAGTAGGGTACCAAAGAGCCATCCATCTTGGGATCTGTATTTTTCATAGGAGTTTTTAAAAATGGGCTTGGGTGGTAATAAAAAACCAATAAAAAATCAAAAAGAGCTTCCTGAAGAATCCAAGGAACAGATTGGAAACAACGAAGTGCAGTCGGTAGGAGTGCAAGATTCTGGTCTTAATGGTCAAAATCTTGCTGAGCCGGTTCCTTTCCATAATCAAGCAGACTGTGAAACAGTTATTAGAGGAGCCAATAACTCTTGGATTGTATTGGGTAGAGATAGACCGGGGCCTAAAAATAGTGGTTATTCGGGAAGGGGTTCGACTGGTGCAGGCTCTATTGACCTTGTTGTTGGTAAAATGGGAGCTACAAAAGGTGGTGTAAAGTCTAATATCTATGCAGATCCAAACTTCGCAGGTGACGCGGCAAGAATACATATTAGCCAAAAGACCGATATTGATAAAAACTTTGGACTCGTTAGAGGAAACGTTGGTTTAAGCCAAGCAAAATCTGGTATTGGAATAAAGGCTGACGCCGTTAGAATAGTCGCTAGAGAGGGGATAAAACTAGTAACAGGAGTTGGACCCAAAGAAAGGAATAGCGGCGGAGAAAAAGTAAAAACAACATATGGAATTGACTTAATCGCTGGAAATGATGATGAAACGCTTACTTTGGAGCCTATACCTAAAGGTCTGAGATTGGTTGAGACTTTAAGAGACTTAAACGCTAGAATCGATGAGCTTAATGGCCTTTATACTACTATAGTCTTGGCGCTGATGGCGCACACTCATGTGACAACATTACCCGGCGCATTAACAACTCCATCGCCAGATTTTATTGTGAATGGACTAGTTAATGGTCTAATACCTGCTTTTGGACATAAAGTGAAAGTCTTTATTGACGAACAGAACAATCTACAGCCTTATGGTGGGAATTGGATATGCAGTAGGCATAATAGGGTAAATTAATGGCGGTTTTATTAGATCCAGAAGAGATTGAAAAATTAGAAGAAATACAAGTTCGTGTAGATCGACTAGTTGAAATTATCTTCAATGAC
>Ga0208160_1000264_pt1 | contig 25598 bp, 42 predicted proteins | sample CB_VirMetaG_FD_184536 | JGI IMG/M metagenome (GOLD analysis project Ga0208160, IMG submission 184536) | Freshwater to marine saline gradient viral communities from Chesapeake Bay - CB_1504_1 Viral MetaG (SPAdes) (version 4) | ecosystem: Environmental > Aquatic > Marine > Coastal | place: USA... | reverse complement strand
TTATTCCATAACTTATTTTCATAATAATAATAATATAGTACTTTTATATAGTGTCTACAACTTTATTTACAATAAAGTTCGGTATTGAGAATTATACTTAGTGTGGCTTAAAGTAGTTACTGTCGTGTAAAAGTTGCTTTAAATCTTCCTTAGTTACACAGACTTTATCACTTGTAAATTCTCTAAAAGGTAATTCTTCTCCTGCTATGTCCCGGTAATGCATTAAGTAGGTTTTGTTATGTTTTTTAACTCTAGTAGACTCCTCTATAGAAAACATCATTTCATGCAGTTTTTCTGAAATTCTAGGTTGACCTATTTTGTACTCTAAGCCGAACTCTTCTTGGTATATCTCAAACAAATCTTTAACTCTAAAAGCTGGTATATCCGGAATTATATTATATCCACTTAGTTTAAGAGATTCTTCTATCAAATCTATAGCCTGTTCTATAGAAATCATAAAGCGAGTCATATTATTAGAGTATAGAGTTAGTGGGTATTTTTTCTTGATAGACTCCCATATTAAGGGTATTATACTTCCTGTGGAGTTGAGTACATTCCCATATATCGCAGTAGAAAGTCTTACATTAGATTTTTCAGAATTAACTATAAACGATTCTCCTGCTACAAACTTCATTGCACCGTACAGAGTAGTTGCTGCTCTCGATTTGTCTGAGGATATAAAGCATGCTGCTTCGAATTTATTTTCTTCTGCTGCTCTTCTTGAATTGATAGCACCATCTATTAAAACTTTTATACTCTCTTCTACATTTTGATCTACAGCCTCTATTTGTTTTAAAGAAGCAGTAAATATTCCTAAATCGTGCCCTATACTTGCTCTTTTAAGAAGATCAAAATTGCGAATATCTCCTATAACGCAGTTGATATTTGGGAATTCTTTCTTAAGGTAGTAGTGCTTAGCCTCATCTCTGGAGTATATAGTAACTTCATTATCCTTATAATAGTGCTTGACTAGGTGTTTTCCTAGAAAACCAGCTCCTCCAGTTATGAATATTTTTTTATTCTTCATTACAGGCCCTCTACAGTATCTATTTCGAACATTTCGATAAAGTCACAAGCTTCCATAAAATCTTTTTCAGCAAAGTACTTTACATTTTTCATATCCATTTTATGAGTCTGTTCTTTAGATACTTTTTTATCTTCCTCCTCTAAGGGGATTGCTCTAACTGCAGCCCATCTCCAACTATCTTTAGCTGTTCCGTCTACAAATACCATTCCTTTCCCCGGAAGTGTTAATGTTGACGGTAGCCAGGTTCTATTATCCGAGTCTTCAAACATTAAGTCTTTATACAATTCGGGAGAGGTTTCTACTGCTTGTTGAATTATCTCACTTCCTTTTACCATTAAGGTAGAAGTAGTAAATCCACACCCGAAATCTAACCAAGTGGTTACCCCTCCTTCTAAGTGTTGTTCGTAACATGCGTTACCTCCGCATCTTTTGCATTCTACTAGTTTATCTTTGTCCATTTTATATCTTCTTTAATTCAGGTAATTTTATTTTAGGTAAAGTTAATTGAACTTGTTTAGGAAAGGAAGGTACAGCCTGTGTTAGAAGGGTATCTAACGTCTCTACCATCTTTTCATAACTAAACTCTGTTCTGCTCTTATGTCCCTGTCTTTTTGCATTTATAGTCCACTGTTTGTAATTCTTATATACCTCCTTATATGCATTACCTACATCAATTGGATCGCTAGTAAACCATTGACTCTCTTTAAGTAGAATATTCTGCACCACTGCGGAAGGATGTACGTTTGTTAAGTCCCCCTTTATGTACCTAACAAATTCTTTGTCTAGGAAATCAGTTTGCCCTGACCAAGAAGAAGCTATAATTGGTTTATTAACCAAACTAAATTCTAGGAACGGTCTACCGAATCCTTCTCCTTTCGGTAATGAAACGAGAGCTTTGATTTTTGGATGATTGTATAACTGATTCATATCTTCATCAGATACTTCTCCATGAATAAGGTAAATATTGGGTAACTTACCTTTTACTGTTCTCCTGACTTCATTAATTTTATCTAACATTCTCTCCCTGTCTAGAATAGAAGTATTTACGCTATGGGATTTCATAACCAGTGCTGGAGGGTTTGTCTTATTTTTAAATGTTTCTAAGAAAGCTTTTATAGTAAATGCCATATTTTTTCTGTCTTCTCCAAAATCTCCTTGCATCCAGTGCCCTGTAGTTAAGAAGCAGAACGTCTCAGGTATGCTATCTAGTGTTTTATTTAGTTCTGAGTCTTTTTTTATCTTTGTTTGAAAATATTTTTGTAGATCTGCTCCTTCAAATAACACTTCTATCTTGGTTGTTAGAGTGATTGTTTCAGTTACCTTTCCGGTATTGTTATCTTGTACATTGTACTTACTTCTATTAAATGACTCTACTGCATGATTAGAGGAAACAAGAAGTAGGTCCATATTATTTGCTCCTCTTATCCAGGATACATCACACAAAGTGGTTTCTATTCCTGCAGTGACTCCTATGTTGTATTTCCCTACTTTCTGGAACTCGTTAGGGATTGAGATTTGTATCCAAATATCGGGTTGTTCAGTTAGTTGATGGATAAGTCTAGAGCTGAGGTCTGTTCTTTCATGATCTTTTAAGTAGCCCCACCTAGTTTCTCCCCACCGTTGTGGCAGTATTTTTACATCCCAATCAGGTTTTGATTCTATAATTGCTTTGATAAAGTCTCTAGATCTTCCTCCGTAGCCAGAATAGGTATCTGCAGGCGCTGATATAACACAACTTATTTTATTCATTTAGTAAGTTTTTTAATTTATAGTAATTTAAAGATTTAATTTCAGAACTCCAATAGAAATTATTTATTAACAGCATACTAGTACCCTGTTAATTTATGCTCTATATATTTTGGTGGCCTATCTTCTATTGTATGAAAGTCAAAAGACTTTCTTGGAATAAACTTGTCAAAACCTTCATCAATAACCTCGATTGCAGTTTGTCCCATTTTACGAGCTGTCATATTAGCCTCATCTCCTATTACCCATTCATATCCTTTCATTCCATTTTCATCTCGTTGCTCTTTAGTCATTTTATATACTTTTAAAATTCCCTGTGCTCCATCTTCTGCTGAGCATCTATCGTCAAAAATATAAGGTGTTGGGATAGAGCCTGCTACTGAAATGTTAGAAGGAAAGACCGGTACTGCCCATTCCCCACATTGCTTAATTGTCCCTCTATGGTTAGAAGGAAAGTCAGGTGTAAAATCTATCCATTCTCCGTCCGGACCTTCAAATCTCATCTGATCTTGCATACCTCCTGTTACGTTAGCAATAACCATAGTACCGGTAATTAATGACTCGGTCAATGATAATCCCCAACCTTCGTTTGAGGAGAGCATAATTGTTGCATCAGCAATATTATAGAGCAGGTTTAGCTGTGCTACTTCTATTTTGTCGGTTGAGAAGTATACATTGACATAACTAGGATCACAGAAAGCTTCTCTAACTGCTTTGAGATCTGTTCCATGCTGGTCTTGTATATCTGTATGTAAGATGAAAGCACATTTTTTAGCTGCCTCTTTTCCTATGAGGTCACAAAAGTGCCTGTATGCTAAAATAATATCTGCTGTACTTTTTCTTCTAATGTTTCTAGAGTTATGAAAAAGTACAAACTCTATTTCCTCGCTCTTTAAAATAGCTTTCTTAAACTCTAGGACTTTCCCATAATCTTGGTGCGATGCTTTAATAGGGTAGAAGGATTTCTCATTTATTCCATGAGGTACGTACTTAATTAACTTTTCTTTAGATTTCTCTCCTAATACGATTTCGTTAATGTTTTTTGTTTGTTTTGAGATAGCCATTAAAACATCTACAGATTCGTAATAAGATTTATTGTATAGAGGAGCTGGATAATCATCCCAAATATTTAACCAAAAAATTGGCATTTTAGATCTGATCTCTCTTTCTATTTCAAATAACCAAGTCCAGTATCTAGGATCTGTAAAAATAAAAATAGCATCAGGGTTTTCAATACTTATAATCTCTCTAATTTTCTTAGAATCTCCATACCCTGAGCAAGGAATTAACCTAATAAAAGAATCTTCTATCCCTGCTTCTTTATTTACTTGCGCAGATATATCAAATACCTTACCTTCTTCTGGATGTTTTATGGCTGCTCCTAGGTTAACCCAATTGAAGTGGTGTGCTGTTGATATTATCATCTCTTTGGCCATGTTCCCTACTCCGGAATGCATCCGAATATCATCACATAACAGTAGAATCTTTTTCCGATCTTTTTGCTCTAAATAACGAAACTTATTTTTCATGTAACTAATTTATTTTTGTTTATGTAGTTTTTGTTTAAAGTCCTTATCATTAAGATAAAGATAAATTGCACGGGACGCAAGCTTTTGGAAAGAAAAACTATCTTTCAAGCATTGCATTTGGAATTCTTGATAAACTTCTGGGTCTAATCTAACAGAGGTTAGTTTTTTATCACTATTGCGCATAACTTTTTATTTTACGTATATAAATATATACCTTTTACAAAATAGCATCAGAACATATCCTATTTTTCTTTAACTCACAAAATTTACACGCATCTACTGAAGGTGTAGTTCTGTATTTTTTGTGTATATGTTTTCCATCCTCTCCTACTGCTTGGGATACAAAGTTACTTAGTAGAGCAACTGCTTGATTCATTTTTTTAGGGCCTGATGGAGGTATAAATTCCTGTACTCTTTTTTGCATTGAAGCAAATTCAGCTTCTTTAGGTACTTGCCTCTTTACTATAAAGTAAAGCACTTCAATTTTATCTAGAGGAATATCAAACTGCTTACTAAAGAAGTATCTGTATAGAAGTATTTGTGCTTTTTTATTATCGTCTGCTTTTTGGTACTGGTTCCAACCTTTAGTAGAAGTCTTAATATCTACAATCAACCATTTATCTACTCTTTCATCATAAAATACTAAATCAATTTTACCTTTAAAGAACACCTTAGGGCGTAACTCTCTATAAAGAACCGTCTCTATGCCTGCCAAATAAACTCCCTTAGTTGTAAAGTATGCTGCTCTTTTTCTCTTTATAAAATCTAAAATGTGTTTACCGTCTAAGTAGAAAGTTTGCATTTCAGCTGCAGTAGTAAAATCCTGTAGATTGTTTCTTTGTTTATCCTTGACGTATGTTTTTATCATATTTTCATATAAGATACTATCAAGTTTCATTTCATTAGCATCTTTAACCTTTCCATTATATAGTACCTCTACCCATGATTGAAGAGTCTCATGTATTGCTGTTCCAAATGTCATATGGATAGAAGGTGGCATTGGTACTTCTTTTGTAAGATGTAGAGCTTGCCACTGTCTAGGACAGGTGGCGTAATGAACTAGGCCGCTATATGAAATATGTAGATTCTCTTGGTAGTTTTGCTCTACCTTATGGTTCCAGACTTCCTTTACTTTTTTTGGTATCTTTTTTGGCACAACTTTCTTGATTTTTAATTTCTCTCTCTAAATACCAAAGAGCTTTTTTTAGCTCTTGTACTATATTATTTTTTTTACCTGCTCTGGATATATATTTAATTGTGTTGCCTAGGCAAAATCCTAATTCCCAAGCTTCAATAACTTTTATAGCTTCGTAAGGGTTATCTTTTCCTCCGTAGTGGTCAGGATGATTAACCCATTCTTTTTTTATTTTATGGTCAGTATGTTTTACTACATCTCCATAAATTTCACTGTTTTTTGTCATAGTAATTTAGTTGATTTTATAACTTTTTGCATAAATTTATTTAATGCATCCCTTAATGGAGTTCCTACATTTCTATAATCATCCCAAACTCTCTTTGCTCCTTCTATATTAGAGAGTAGTTCTCCAATAACATCTAACTCTTCTTCTGTAAGTCCTCTAGCTCCTGCTATTGTCTCTAACACCCTGGTTGCTGCCTGAAAATCAGTATCACTTAGATTATCGTTTTGAACGAGCGTTCTTATAATTGGTAGCTTCATTTAAGTTCTTTAGGTAGATATAATATACGAACTTTAATTTTGATATTACATGTATATTATTTTATTTTCCTCTAAATCTTTCATATTCTTTGGAATCCATCCTTCTGTTCCGTCCGTAAACTTTACTCTATACTTGCTTGGTGTTTTCTGCAATATCCTCTCTATTTCTTTTTTTTCAGACCTCAGGTTTGTTATGTCGCTCTCTGAGGGTTGTTCCGGTATTGCCAGTTCTTCACCTGCTGCTTCTATTTCTGAATAATATTTTCTATCATTTCTATTTTCGCCTATAATTTCCATCCTTTTATCATTTTTCTCTTCATTATATGGCCCAGATGCTTCATCAGCCTCCATCATATCAATAGTTATTTGTTTTTGTACTTCTTTAACTTCTTCATTAGGTTCTGGTAGTTCGTCATCTAAGTCATTCCATGGGCCGTCTTCTTCAAATTCCCCATATAGGTTTTCTTTATATTTTTTTTTAGGGTATGCTTTATCAAAAGCAAAGTTAGCTGCTATTACTAAGGATATTGCTAGTGGATCAAAAACAAATATAATAATTAAAAGCAGTATGTTTATAATTTTATCCATAGGTACCCCTGTAAGCCCTGATAGGTATTTCAAGGGTCCTAATTCTCCTGCTAATTCTGAATTATTAGATATTTCTACTATTTCGGTCTCGTATTCAAATAGTTTTTCATTTAATTCATCTGTTTTTGTATTTACAGCAGACTGTCTTTCTGTAGCTTGTTCTAATTGTTTTTCTAAGGCTTTTCTAGTTGCACTGGAGGTAGATGTAATTATATTCCCGTCTTTATCTCTGTATTGGATTTTATTATTTGACAGGCCTGTTCGGAGTTCATTGATAGAGGTATTAACGGAGGTCTTTTCCTGAGTGTATGTAGTTAATTGTTCTTTTATATTATCTCTCTTAACTTGTATAAGAGCTACTTGTGCATCTATATTCCCAGCTTTATTAGCTGTCTCTTGGTAAGCTGCTGATAGAAATCCGTAAATACCCATTGAGGTAATCAAGATTAGTATAAGAGATGAGATAGATAAATACGTCCTAAGGTACTTATTTAAATCATTCCAGTATTGATACAGGAGAGACGCTATAACTAGCTTAGCCACTTCTAAGGAACTAGCCATAATTACAACTTCAAAAGATGCTCCAGCAAATAGTTTGCTAAGTCCGCTAACTGAGTAAAAAGCAGCAGAAGCTGAGACTGATAGTGCAGAGAAGGCTATTATAGATGGAAATATTCCTTTTCTAATTCTTTTCAGCATGTGTTTATTTAATTATAAATAGAGGAATATATTACTTAGACAGTAGCAATAGTACTGCGACTGCACCCACTCCAGTTCCTACTTTGTAGAAAAATGTCCTTCTTTTAGATTGTTTTAAAGCTTTCTCTAAATCTTTTGTTAGTTGTTCTGATAAAGTACCTTGTTTATCTTTATTAAGAATAATATATTCGAAATTTATAATCTTTTGATTTAACGTAGCTATAATTGTATCATTAGCGGTAAGCTGGATGTCTTTCTGAGTAATGATATCATTCAGTACTTCTACTTCTTTTTTGCTGGCGTCTCCTTTAATTAAGTCTTTAATTACTTCCTTTACTATTACCTTTGGCAATTGAATCTTTAAGGTATCTGTAGCGTTCTGTGAAAAAGCTGATAAGTTCATCATCAGAATAACTATTAACAGTATTGAGTTTTTCATCTGTTTCTTTTTTAATGGTCCAAATTCGTCCGTTTAGTTGTTTAATCTTTGTATCTGACTCTTGTACTATAGTAGTCAGTTCGTTAACCTTAGATGTTAACTCTGTATTCATACTATATGTTGAATCAACTAATTTTTCTAAGTTAGAGATTTTAATCTTGTATCCTTTGACGTCTACCTTAATAGGTTCCTGCCCAAATACCATCCATGCTATGAAGCCTCCAACGATTGCAAATAGTAAGTAGCTGTAGATATTCTTTAGTTTCGTATTAATAATATTGCTATTCATTAGCATCATCTTTATATCAAAGTGTAATGGTATCGTCAAACTTGTTAGTAGTATCATCATGTGTTGATGAATTTCTAATTCCTATGATATTAACATCGTATTTACCGTCCGTAAAGTACTTATAATCTTTATTTACAAGTGTGTCTTTCATTCTTCTCTTTCTCCTTTATGTCTATCTAGTTTATCAAGTATTTGATTTACTAACTCATTTTTTATTATACCAACCATCGATGCATTTTTAAGTATAGAAATTAACTGAAATATTAGGAAAGGAGCTATGATAGTTTCGCTCAGCCAAGATGTACCATCAAAGCCTTTCTCAATAGTCAGTATTGCTGAGAGTATTATTATCCAAAATCCAAATGTCTTTAGTACTTTTAATGCTTTGTAGGTTTGAAACCCTTCTCTTTTAGTTCCAGCCCATATACCAAAGAATCCATCAGCAAATACTACAAATGCTACAGAAAGGTATTGTTCAATGTTACTAGTTGTTAGGTCCATAAAATATGTCCCTATAAATGCGCAGGCTGTTGTCAAGGATAGTGTGATTAGAAGTGGAGTTTTCATATTACCTATTTAGTTATTTAACGTATTGGAAGTATTTTCTAGTTTTCTCTATTCGGTCTTCTAATCCATGAGTACCTCCGTTAATTCTCTTAGTAAGAGTTGTTATAGCTGTGTCGTCTACTCCTTTGTCACAGATACTCCATAATTTATTCTTGTCAAAGAAAAACATTGCTGATTCAAAAGAATACGTAGTTGCCACTAAGTCTGGGTTATCTGTAATCTCAGGTTTATTCAGGTATTCTGCAAATGCTAGGTAGTTACTTTTTCCTGTTAGTTGAAGAGCTCCTCTGCCTTTGAATCTCCAACCTTCTCCTGATGCTTCATTCCCATTGCCCATTCTTGAGGCATATACAACGTTTGCTATTTTTTCTGGGTTACGACTGTAGTTGTTAGCATCTTTACCGGCATTTTTAAAATACTTAGGAAAGATTTTATTTAGTCCGTCTGCTGAATAATTTAAGTTTTCTGAAAATGTTTTAAAGTTTCCAGATTCGTGGGCTGTTTGAGCAAAGAAGTGTGCTGCTCTAACAGGTGTTAGTTTATAGAACGCCATAGCTGCTTTCATTGTACCTGGTCCGAATATTCCATCTGCTGCTACTCCTACCTTTTCTTGTAAACTTTTTAAGCTCATAGGTTATGTTTCTTCGGTGTTGTTATTTTTTTTATTATTTCTTATTTCTGCAAATTTTTCTAATACATCCGGTAGGAATGATCCTAGTACGATCCACATGAATGCATCGAAGATATATTCGTTTATTTCTAACGACCTTCCTAAAAATCCTGTTATCAGGTCAACCACAATTGCAAATACCATTACTGCAAATGCTAAAAACCCAATAACTGTTTTTTCATTGAAATCACTTGACTTTTTGAAGATGTCTCTAAATGCCATAAATTTATTTTTTAAGTAATTAAACATATAATAACATATTAATAAGAAACTGATTTATTCTAATATAAATAGTGAATATTATGCTTTCCATTACTTTTGGAATTAAAGAAGAGGAGGAGGTATTATTGAAAGGAAAACTGCTAATTCTTTAGTAAGATTAGTAAGGATAGGCATGTACCTATTTGTACATAAAGAAATACCCCCTACCTTAGAGAGGGGGCATACTCTAGGTTTAAAATGTATTAAGTTTATTTTAATCTAATGTTTGTACTTCTTTGGGCAAAAATTCCGTATTTACATGCCCGCATTTTGTACAGGCAAATACAGGTATCGGTATGTAAGTAGGTTTACCTGTTCCGGTTAATAGTCCTGAGGCTTTTCTAATAATTAGGACTTGTTGAAAATGTATGTGACCGCATTCTTCACAACTTATTGAAGAGGTTTGTGAGAGGTCTAAGCTTAGGTTTTGTTCCATATTTGTTTTTAGTAAGGTGGTGTATTTAGGGTTAGTTACGTACTTTTTTTTGCATTCAATTCATCTTTAGCCATCTTCAAGACCAGACCAGCCTGCGCCTCTTTATAATGTCGCGCAATATTTACTACAGTCTCTGCTAGTTCTAATTCAGTGTAAGTACTCACAGTCTTGTTGTATGTATCGATCTTGCCATCTTCCACAAGTTCGTAATACTTTTTAATAGAATCACTCATAACTTTTATTTTTATGTTTTTGCTTCCTTATGTATTTCTTTTTATTTTTCTCGGGCAAGGGGACTACTAATGCTTCCATCCATTCTTGGGAGGTTAGCGCTACTGTCTCTAATTTCTTTGTTTTATTCATAACTGTACTCCCTTATTGTTATTGAAAAGACCCGTCCGATATCGAAAGGGCCTTTACAAATGACCTGCCTTGGTACGCTCGACTGGGGAGTCCCTAATCCGTTAAAGCGTGGTAAGTTCTTTTATTAATTTGCGCGTGGCAAAGCCAAGAGAGAGTAGCGCCCCCTCCCTTTGCTCATTTACTTGCTTTCTGCTACTGATTCCTTTCGGTATTCTGTAACTAGCTTTTTAATCTCTCCAATATACTTACGAGCATTAGATTGAGATTTTTTAGTCTTTCCGTTATGCTCTTCTGCAAAAGATTGGTAAAGAGCTTCAATTTGTTCAAATACTTCTTGTTTTTTACTCATTGTTTTTGTTTTTTTATTTGTAATCTGTTTTGGGTATGAAAATTCTGTTTTAATTAACGTATTACCCCTATACGTCCATTTATCTAGTAATCCGTAACTGTTCTTATATTCTCTAACTATAATGTTATCCATTACATAAACATATTTGGATCAACTTCTTTGGCAGTATCTTTTTCTTTGATATTAGATATTACTGCTTCTGTTATTAACATTGTACCTGCTACTGAAGCAGCATTTTCTAGTGCCAGCCTTGTAACTTTAGTTGGATCTATAATTCCTGAGGTTAGCATATGTGCGTATTCTTTAATTCTTGGATTATATCCGTACCACTCTTCTTTAGCGTTCATTATTTCTTCTTCTATGTCTTGAGCTTCTTGCTTTGAATATCCTGCATTTTCTAAAATCTGGTAGAAAGGTTTTTCTGTAGCCTGTACTACAATGTCGTATCCTGCTTGTTCATCTCCTTCTACTTTGTTTATAATTTGAGCTAACATCTTAGATGCATTTAATAGTGCTATCCCTCCTCCTGGTAATATTCCTTCTTCTAGAGCAGCTTTAGTTGCATGTAGTGCGTCATCAACACGGTCTTTCTTTTCTTTCATTTCAACCTCTGTATGTCCTCCCACATGTACGATTGCTACTCCACCAATGAAAGATGCTAATCTTTCTTGTAATTTCTCGATTTCATAAGGAGAGTTACTCTCATCAATTTGCGCTCTAATTTCATTTATTCGCTGTTCTATACTTTCTTCTTGTCCTTGTGCATCGATAATTGTTGTTACTTCTTTTCCTACTGTTACTTTTTTAGCTTTACCTAACCAGGTAGTATCAAACTTATCTAGTCTCATTCCTTTCTCAGTTGAAATTACCGTTCCGCCTGTAAGTGTAGCAATATCTTCTAGGATAGCTTTTTTACGGTCTCCAAAGTCCGGTGCTTTAACTACTACGGCTTGAAGAATGCCTCTCATCTTGTTTACCACTAAGGTAGAAAGTGCCTCTCCGTCGATATCTTCGGCGATGATAAGTAGTGCCTTATTCTGTTGAGATACTGCTTCTAAGATAGGAAGTAGTTCTTTAACATGATTTAATCTCTTATCTGTAATAAGAATTAACGGATCACGAAGAACAGCTTGCATTGAGTTATTATCTGTTACGAAGTAAGGAGACTTGTAACCGCGATTGAATTGCATACCCTCTACTGTTTCAAGGTATGTTTCTCCTGTACGTGACTCTTCGATTGTAATAACTCCATCTCTACCTACTTTATCCATGGCTGTGGAAATTAACTTACCAACTTCTGTATCGTTGTTGGCTGAAATAGTAGCGACTTGTTTAAGTTGTTCTTCGTCCGTTATATCTTTTGAATAGTTTTCTAAATACTCTACTACTTCTTTTACTGCCTGATCAATTCCTCTTTTAATATCTACTGCATTAGCTCCTTTTTTCATAAACTGGAGTCCTTGTTTGTATATCTCTCTAGCAAGTAGTGTAGAGGTTGTTGTGCCGTCACCGGCTTGTTCTCCAGTTCTGATTGAAGCCTGTTTAACTAACTGTGCTCCAATATTCTGTACCCTATCTTCTAAATCTATTGATTTAGCTACTGTAACTCCATCTTTGGTTGATATTGGACTCCCCATATCCTGTTCGATGATTACATTTCGTCCTGATGGACCTAATGTAGCTACTACTGCATCTGCTAGTTGATCTACTCCTTCTAGCAGTTGATTTCTAGCTTCTTTTGAAAAAACTATTTTTTTATTCATTGTCTTGTGTTTCTTGAATTGTTGCTAATACTTCCCTGTCTTGAACTATAAAATATTCATCTCCTTCAAAATCAATACGTAAAGTACCGATTTTAGGAACTAGTACGGTATCTCCTACTTTGGAGTTTACTGCAATATAGTGTCCAAATTCTGATTTTCTACCAGGTCCAATTGCTACGACCTTGCCCATTTCTGGTTTTTCTTTTCCCATATCGGGGATAACAATGTTCCCGTACATCTGTTCACCCTCGTCGATAGGTTTAATAAGGATACGGTCATTTTGTGGAATAAGTGTTTTACTCATTTATAACTTTTTTATTTGTTTAATTAATATATGATCTTTTTATTAAAGATCAAACCCTAGAGTAGAAAAGTTTATTTAATTTTAATTGATTTTGGTTTAGCTTCTTCAGCTAGTGGAATAAAAATCTCTAATAATCCATCTATTAAGGATGCATCTGTTTGTAATAAATCAAATTTAGGTGCAATCTTATACCTTAAATCAAATGATTTTTTAGATAGTCCATTATAAATCATACCTTCTTGGAATGCTTCATCATGCGGTTTTTTGTAGGTGATTTTTAGAATATCTCCTTCGATATCAATAATGACGTCTTTTTTAGTTAGTCCCGTACAGGCAACTTCAAAATAAAGCCCTATATCATTATAGAAGATATTTAGTGGATGTGGTTGTTTTGAATCTAATGCTGGTGCGAATTGATCTCCAACATTAAAGTGATTTTTGAAAAGAATGTCGAAAGGACTTAGGTGCCATTTCTGTAATTGTAATGTACTCATATCATTTAGTTTTTGTGAGGCCGCAGCTCTCGGTTAATAAAAATAAAAACTGCTCTAGGGTCGATCTTTATTTTATATAAATATAGCAGCTTTTAAGAAAATATCCAACTTCTCTTATTTAAATGATTGCAATAATATCCGTTCTGCTGTATTTCAGTTTCGTAAAGGTATTCTCTAGTAAAGCTACTTGTATCTAACCACCTTGATAGAGAAAGAGGTCCGTAAGGTTCGTATTTTTTAGATTCATCTATATCTTCTCTTGTATTAATAAACTCCAGTAACTCGTAGAATATCCCCTGTCTAGAATAAATTAACATATCATCATTAAATCTAACATTATCTACTTTTCCCATTGGTAATGAACGTACCGGAACAAACAGATCTGGGAAAGGCTTGTTCTTTAGCTTGTCAGTATATATTTGATCTATTGGTTTTTTCCATTCTATGTCTAGATCTACAAACCATCCACCTTCTTTTGCTAAAATATGGTATTTTATAAAATTGTACCTATTGATAAAGCTTTTATACTTGTTAAAATTATATTTTGACTCCCTAATTATCTGATCTACATCATTTTTATTCCAAATTTTTATTTTCCAATATGGGTGTAGCCTTGAAAAGGTACTAATACACGTTTGGTAGAGAGCAGGCAGGCCATCGTCTCCAATCCATATAAAGTGTGCTAAATTTCTAGTGTCCATCTATTTTTGATTTCTCTCTTGATATAAATAATCGGGGTAATATTTTTCATTTCCTAAACTCCATCCCACAAAACATAGGAGAGAGGGTCAATGGCCTTCGCGCCAGTTATCAGCTATTTCTGGAGGTGCTTTTAGGGTTACACCAGGAAGAACTAGGTTAGTTTCCATAATATGTTGTACTATGGGTGCAAATTGTTCTGCTTGGTCTTCTCTTACGTTTATGATAAGTTGATCATGTACCTGTGCTTGTACTATTGCATCTATACCTAGTTCCTTAGCTTTGCGATTAATCTTTAAGGCTGCTCGGTTAACTACGGATGCTGCTAAACTTTGAAGTTGAAAGTTTAAACAGTTATTAAGTCCGTTCCTATAATCTCTATATACCTGCAGTACTTGTTCTTTTCCGTACTGAGTTGCCAGTTCATTTCTAAACTTCCAGTCCATAATTCTTTCGCCGTACTTTTCGTATATTTTTTTTACTTTAGGTAAATGTCTAACACGCCCTACATAGTTTTCTATGTATCCGTATTCTTTAATTTGTTTTCTTGAATTCTCTCTCCATGCTTTAAGTTCAGGAAATCCATCCAGGTATCCTGCTACAAGTTTTTCTGCTTCTTTATTTGGAATATTTAACGTCTTCCCTAATGCATAAGCTTCCATTCCGTATGCAATACCTAACGAGTATGCTTTAGCTTGATTTCTTTTGACAGGATCTACTTTCTTTAAGAAATTAGGTGATGCTTTATCTGCTGATACTCCTTCTAGTTTTTCTGTTTGTATCGCTACAGTTGAATAAAAATCCCATCCGTTATTAAATATCTCCTGTAATCTTATATCTCCTGTAACAGACGCAAAGCAGTGAGGTTCTAACGATTCGTAATCGGAATCAATTATCTTTCTACCTTCCCCTGATATTAAGAAAGCTCTCACTGTATTCGTATACTTTACTATAATAGGTGCATCTTCTCCCTCTTCTTTAGGTTTAGGTAGTTGTTGGGCATCTGATCCATATCTTCCTGATACTGTTCCATGTTGTTTATAATAAAAGTAGTATCGTCCATCTTCCCTGTTGTCTAGAAACCTATCAACATACGTTGATTTAATTTTAAGCAATTTGTTATATATTCTTAAATTTTCAGCCCAGTCGTAGGTCTTTGACAACTCTTCAAGCATATCCATATCAAACTGGTCTTGCCCTTTTTTAGTCTGGCTTTGAGCTTTTATCCCCATATACTTGAATACTATCTCTCCTAAATGTTTTTTTGATTGTATGTTTATGTACTCTCCATCATTCTTCTCCTTCCATAGGGCCATTGAGATTCTTGCAATTTCAATCTCTTCTAAAGTCTTTGTATCCCCAGTTAGTAAAAATTCCTTAGCTGGACTATCTTCTAGTTGTTCTATATTTTTGGACGTAAGAGAGTACTTTCCTGAAGATGCTTTAGGAATTGCAAGTGAGTATCTCTGAGCTAGTTTTTGAGCCCAGCTTCCTTTATGGTTAGGAGGAAAATTACTAAAAGCTGTTTGCATGACCCAGGTCTTTGCTTCTGATGTAGTTAAGAGACTTTTCATTACTATCTCTTTGTTACTTTTAAGATCTTGTATTAGATTTTCTTGAGTTTCGTATAGAAGCTTCATATTTAAATCTACTCCGTACTCTTCCATTGGAATAGTAACTTCTTTATAAATCGGCATTACCTCTTCCTCAAAAAAGAATTTTTCTAGATTCTCCTCTTTTAATTTTTTTAGGAAATAATTACAAAGCCTTAAAGTTAAATCAGTATCGGCTGCAGCATACTTAGATAGTACCTCTAAATCAGCTTTATAGATTTCAAAGTTGTCTTTAGTTACTCCGCCGCCGTTCTTCTTTATCGACTCTTTTAACTCTAGCTGCTCTTCGTTTGCTGCTTTTTCTACATCTAATCCTATATGTTCTTGAACTGATATTGCTAATGCTTTCAGTCCAAATACCCCCATACCTGCTCCTTCCTCTTGAACTGTATGAACTAGTAGAGCTGTATCTACCCAGAGATCTTCTAATAAATCTACTCCGTAGTAGTTTTTAGTAAAACGGCAGTCAAACGAAGCATTATGCATTACTAGCTTTTTACCTTTTAGCATTCCTAATAATTTCCTGGATAAGTCTTCTGCTCCTTGGCCGTTAATAACTTGCTCTTCTAAAAGCTCTTTTTCAGTATTCCATACTAGAGTAGGGAAGTAGAATCCTATTCCTTCATCTCCGGAGATCGACCATCCTACAATTTTCCCTTTTCTCATATTAAGAGAGGTGGTTTCTGTATCATAGGCAATTACCTCTGATTCCTGAATGTGTTGGAATAGTAGTTTTAGTGTTTCTTGGTCCCTAACTGTGTAGTATTTCTTTTCTAATTTCTTTTCTATCTGCATTCTAACTTTTCTCTAACATACTATTCAAATAATATTCTAAATCTTGTAACCGACATTCCGGACTTTTCTAAAGCTTCGTAAGTAGCTTTTACCATAGCCTCTCCGTAAGTGTATATACCTTCTCTACCTTGGGTAAGAACTCCTATAACCTCCCTTTCTTTAAATCCAATAGCACTCACAGTTCTTCCAAACTCTTCTGCTAAGATTTCACGTATAGTTCTTACATCTTTGTTCTTAACCATTGATAAGTATCGATCAAAGTATAGACGACATTCTTCCAATGGCCATGCTTGGTAATGTTTTTCTGCTTTTAGCATAATATAACCGTTTTTATTTATACTTGAATATACGAAAAAAGTTGCAATTAAGCAACTCTTTCCTCTACTTTAATAGGAGCCTTCCCCATATAAGTCCCATACTTCTGGTTCGGGTTCTTCAACAACTACTTCTCTTTTTATTAGAGCAAATAGTTTACCGTTAAGTGGCTCTAACCGGTAATGTCCTTTGAATTTGGTCTTACGCATATACTGGGTAAGTGTTTGAACTAATCCGTCAATAGCCTTATCTCGATCGATTACTAGTTCCCAGTTATCTCCAGGGGGTACTCTTTCTGCGATGAGTTCTAAATCTTCTATAACTTCTTTTACCATTACTGTCTAAGTGTTTTAGTTATTCTATAAGCTGGGTTAGTAAAAAAGTCTGGAATTAAGTGAGGGTGGGTAGCTCTAATTGGATTAATATCTAATCCTCCTCTTCTAGTATACAATGCACATACCATCAATTCTTCCGGTTCAAAAGCATCGCTTAAATGTTTAAACATCATCTCTACTACCTCCTCATGAAAGTGTGATACAGTTCTGTGGGATACAATATACTTTGCAATTGAAGCCGGTGTTGGAAGCTTCTTTCCTTTTATTTTAATATAAACATCCCCCCAATCTGGTTGATTTGTAACTCTGCAGTTAGATCTGAGTAGATTAGATGATAATTTAAGTTGTGCTGATTCATTTGATTCTACTACTTCTAGTTGAGAGGCATCTGATTGGAATGCTGTAAAGTCAATTTCATCTAAATTAGCTAAATCAGCAACATCGCTATACCCTTCAAAAGATAGTGTAATTCCATCGTCGTTGGAGGTGTAAAAGGTTACTGTATTTGTTGTTTCGAGTAACTCATCTAAGTCTCTTTTAACTCTTGCTTCTATTCCTGCTATGCATTCTACTGCTGTATCCCCGATGCGAGTCATATTAAAAGAATTTAAGTATAGTTTAATTGACTTAGATTCTACGTGATGGGCTGAGTCGGCAGGACATACTATCTTAAGCATTCCTGCTACTGGCTGTCCTTTAGTTGTAATAGCTGAGATTTCGTATGCATTCCAGGTATCCACTCCTATAAAGGAGTCTGATGTTAATCCGTAGCCTTCTCTATTTAGGTAACGAGGTATCTTTACTAATAGCTCTGCATTATACTGGTCTGAGTATCCTTCTCCTCCTGTTTTTCCTAAATGCTTGCTGGCTACAGCAAATAATGCTGCTTGATTGTCTTTTACTTTTTCCATTTTTTTATCCTTTAAATAGTTGTTTTTTACCGCCTTCGTATGCATACGCGTGGCCGTTTTCGATTAGTAGTTTATTTAAAGAGGTTTCTTCTCCTTGTATAAATATTTCAGCAAGTACCCTGCCAAACTTACCTTTTCCGTAAGATTGAAGAGTAAATTTACCATCGTTTTTTTCTAACATTTCTTTTGTGTAGGTAGACGCTAACTTCCCTTTAGCTTTTTCTTCTAAGTTTGTTGTTCTACTTTCCCAGGTATCAACTCCCATAAATCTCAAGGTTGCTTTTATCCAGGTGTTAAACCCTAGGTCGATCATACATTCTGCTGTATCCCCATCTACCACTCTTATTAACTTTGCTCCGTATTTGTACATTATTACTGTTTTATATGTTACCTTAGTTTAGTTTTTTATATCTACTTTCTTCTATGATAGCTCTTGCTTGTTTAAGTCTTGGCAAGGTATATTGACGTATTTCTGACATTCCGTTCATTTTAGGTAAGTTTAAATCTTGAACTCCCCATGCTAGGAGTATAATTTCCTCTAGTTTATTTGCTTTCTCTTGTGGTAACATTGCACTAGTCATAATCTTGATTTCATCGAAGTATTCGAACATCGTTGTTTTTACCCAGGCTTCTTCTTTACCCTGCTTGAATATAGCATGGTTAGCAATTATTCTATCATAGGCTTCCATATAATCAGTTACTCCGACCTTTAAAAAGGTGTGTACCCCTTTCTTAAATTGGAATACGTATATTTTCCTAGCCCAGGTAGGAACTTTTTGCCAAAGTTCTGTGTTAGTATTTCTTTTCTCTAATAACATTTTATCTAAGATATCTGCCATTACTGTATAAAGTTTAAAATTTGTTCAACTCTCTGTAAGGGTGATCCGGTTACAGTTAGGAAGGGTTTTCTAACTCCTTCTAGAAGAAGTTGAAATTCTTTATCTATTTTCTCTCTCCAGTCTTCGTTTACACTTCGAACTCCATCATCTACTGATTTAAATTCAATAGGAAAGTAAACATAATGTGTATATTCGTTTTTAACTCTACCCCAAGTATCTTCTATATAGGCATGAGTAGGTGCGTCTATTCCTGGCATAAAATTAGAATATACCATGAGGTCCATATAACATCTATCTAATAGTAAGTTACCGGGACGTAGTAGAGCCTCTAAGTGGAAGCTACTTATGGCAAGTTGAGTTTTAGAAGTTCCTTTTTCGTTAATAGGAAATCCATACCCAGCTACAGTTCTAGTAGATTCATTTATAAAAGTCCATTCTGTTAGTTTATTTCTTAAGAGTTCGTATACCGTGGTCTTTCCTACTGATGATGCTCCTACAAGAGCTATTCTCCTATTCATAACTTCTTTTTTTTATTTCTATTAAGATACGAAGATTTCTTCTAATATCCAATTGTTTTTATAAAAAACTGAGTCCATAGGTATAGAGACCTGTCTCTGGTTGCCTCCCACATTTCTTCTTCTGTAATATTAAAAGCATTGAACCTTTCTTGTGCTATTACTTCTCCTTGATCAACTCCTGCTACTACTCTATGTATAACACATCCCATAATCGGTAATTTTTCTCTAAAAGCTCTTATTTGGGGATCTTTTCCTTTTAAGTGGTCGTATTCTGTAATTAATCCCGGGTGTCCATTATATATTCTGTATTTCTCACATATTGCTGGAGGTATAACTCTTAACCACCCGTGTAAGGTAATTAATGGATTATTATACTGAGATAGTATTGCTGTTAGTTCTTCTTGGGAAGGTTTATTTTCAACAAAAGTTACTTTGTTTTCTAATTCGGGATGAATTTTTCTTAAATTATCCGGCCTTTTATTAGTAATTATAATATCTGGCCATTTTCCTAATTCTTTAGCTAAGTCTACTATTTCACTTCCAGTTTGTGAAAAAAAAACTATCCAACATCTTGGATTTTTACTCATTTTTATTTTTTTTATTTAAATTATCTCTGGTAGTATATACGGACCTCTACCGCTCTGTATTAAGCTACTACTATGCTTACTTATGAGATACAGTTAAGTATACCTTTTTTATTTTATAACTTTTATTATTTTTTCAGATTGTACTACATATTTGTATTTTCCATCAAATAACTTAACTTTTCCATCACTATCGACTGATGTGACTTCTCCTTGGTGTACTGATCCAGCAAAGTTAAATTCTAGAATTTGACCTGCTTTATATTTTTTACTCTTTACCATTTATTGTCTTTTCTTAAATTACTCTAATTATCTATTCTAAACTAGCCATTCCAGGCTTTTTTAAATTGCTTTATATTACTAATAACCTTTTGTAGTTGGCTATCAGTTAGTTCCTGATTAATTAATGTAAATACTTTTTCTCTTGGTTTATCCCATGTTAATCCTCCGTACTCTCTATCTTTAATTCCAAATACTACAGGATTTGAAGTATCCATCGAATATATCCAGCTATAATTAGAATGCTTATAAAACTGACCTTCCCAGTATAGTGAACTTCCTAATAAGTGATGAGGCTTATCTTTATTGATAATACCGTCTCTCATTAAGTCTCCCAGTAGCTTAACACGTCCAAGGCACCAACTAACGTATTTGTTAGGGTGGGGGACTGATTTAGTATAATACGAATAATCAAAAGAAATAGCAATCATATCAGCTCCTGAATGTTTATCCATAAACTCATAACATTTCTTTATCTCCTGGTAAGTTTTACCTTGAACTACTCCTATCTTTTTACCGGGGATATTAGTATAATTAGCATTCCATTCTCCCATTTGAAACATAGTTTTTTCTGCATCTTCTAAAGCATCAGGTACTATATACCAAGTAGGTCTTATTTCTTTAACCCAGTAGACAAATCTATCTGCATCAAAAGCTTCTTCTAATTCAAAAATTGAATTATCTAAAATAACCTCTCTCCCTTTTCTTATTACTTCTTTAAATTGACTAAGGTATTCTTTATCTTCTTCAAATAAATGTACGAGAGCGTAACTGTACGAGGTAAGTTCATTTACTTCTTGGAAAATGCTTTTTGGTGCCTCATGGGCTATGCGTATTGCCATAACTATTTTAATTTATATTCTAATATACTATTTCAATTATCTACTTTGATACTCTTTAATGCTTTATGAAATTCCGCTAAAGCACTATCTAATTCTTTAGTATATTTTTCTGTATCTATATCGTTTACTTCATTTAAGGCTTGGAGTACTATTGAATAAGGAACCATCTCCATCTTTAGGGAGTCTACATATACTTTGTGAGCTTCTATGTTAATTGGCATTGAAAAACTGTTTTAAATTAGGTCTAAAGTAATTTATTGATTTCATTACTTTTTTATCTCTCGATCGGTAGACAATATAGAGTCTATTCTCAAGTTTCTCATAATGACAGGCTTCACCTTGTTCCTCACTTCTCTTGCTGACGGTAAGTACGGCTTCTTCCTCAGTTTTACAAGCTTTCGACATATTGCTTGCTTGTACTTCTTGATAGGCCGGCCATATCTTATCCTTAAGGCCATGTAACATAGCACCGTTCCCAAGGGAAACATAAGTAATATCGCAAAGAGCGTCCAAAACTTCCACGATGTCTCCTCGTTCGCAAGCTTGTTTATATTCTTCCAATTCTTCGAGGATAAAGTCATACACAAATTTCCATTCTTTTTCTTCAGGAATGATAGGTTCATAGTTGTTTGGTTTTCCAAATGTTGTATTAAACGTTTCTACTTCATCTACAAAAGGTACGTACCCTTTCTTCACTACTTTAATTTCATATTCAGGATAATCTCCCTTAGTAGCTAAGTATTCTAAGATCTTGATATCTTCAGGAGTGATAAAGCTCATATTCTGTTTTACTCTACCTACTAGCCCTCCTATTTTTCTTTCGAGAGATTCCCCTCTCATACTTTTTGTTGCCATGTATTTTATTTTATAATAATATACGAAAAAGGACCCGTAGGTCCAAGTAGTTCTTAAATTACTTTTATAATTCTTGATTCTGCAAGACTTACAATTTTAAAGTTGGTTTCACTCAACTGTTCTAACATTTTATATGTCTTAGCTTCTGCTTCTGTGCCTGTCATTGCATCTACTAGATATATTTCTTTTACTTTCTGTACCCTTCCTCTATCGTTTTCTCTTTCGAATTGGGCAGTTACTTGCCAATAGTTTGTCATATCTTTATTTGTTTAGTTTATTAGTATTCTCTTTAGGCATTGTTAAACCTCCTATGTAATTACCATCTTCTAAATGAAAAAATGGATTTTCGTCTGCTCTATTATAATCATCTTCTAACCGTACAATATCGTCTTCACCAAAATAGGTTCCAGTCTGTACTTCTATAAACCTAACTGGTTTATCTGTTTCATTCCAAGCTCTATGTTTAGCTCCTAATGGTATTTTAATAGATTCTCCTGCCTTTCTAAATACTTTCTCATCATCAAGAATAATAGTTAGTTCACCGTATATAACAGTCCACTGTTCTTGACGTTTTGTGTGGTACTGGTATGATAGTCTATTTCTAGGATCAACTTCTATAATCTTAATTTTAGCTTCTGAAGTATCGTGTAATACTTCGTATGAACCCCAGGGTCTATATTCTAATGACGGCATATGCTTGCTAATTCTATCTTTTTTTCACAGCATCACTAACATGCATCATAAACTCCGATCTAGCAGAGTCCTCTTTCATAAAACATCCTGAGAGTTTTGTTGTTTGCATAGATGCTCCGGAATGTTTAACTCCTCTACAACTTACACAGCTGTGTGTTGCGTCTATAGAAACTGCTATACCTTGATTTTTTTCACAGACCTTATCCACTGCGTTATGAATTGCTACAGTTAATTGCTCTTGAATTTGTCCTCTTCTTCCGAAGTGTTCCACTATTCTATTCAACTTACTCAGTCCTATTACCTTTCCCTCAAGAGTAGGCACATATGCAATAGTAACGAATCCTTGAATTGTTTCATGATGATGCGAACACATTGAAGTAAGTGGAATATTAGATTCTACAACAAGGCCATCGTATCCATCTGAAGGAAACCCGGTCATAGGAGGTAATGGTTCGTACCTGCCCTGCCATTTTTCCATATACGATTTTGCTACTCTCATAGGGGTGTTGTTGGAGTTTGGATCATTTTCCCAATCACATCCTAGTGCTGTTAGAAATCTTCCAAAGTGGGTTGCTGCTTCATCTACGATTTTCTCTTTATCTTTTTCGGTCAGTGTTGCTGCAACTCCTAAAGAGCTCTGTGCTGCTGCTAATTGCGTTGAGATCCCGTTTGCGAACCCTGCTTGAACCAATTCGGTTCCTTCTATAAATTTTTTTGCCATTTGAATAACTGCTTTTATACTTTAATATATGAAAAATAGTTCTACTTTACAAGATAGTCTTGTATTGATTTTGAGCTAATATCTTCCCAAGGAAACACTAGCCACCGATCATCTAATATCATCTCTCCTACGTATTCTGGTACGTATGTGGTAGATCTTCTCATTGCTAGGGTTGCAGTTATAAAACTATGCCGTTCAATCTGCTTTAAAGTATTCCCTGAGTCTGAAATGTCATCTAGTACGAGTATCTTTTTTTTTAGTTCTCCTGGAAGTGTCTTAGCTGCTTCAAGTCCTATATAAGGTATATTGAATTTATGAGAGAGGAGTACAGCGGGGATAAGTCCACCTCTAGGAACTCCTGTAACAAATTTAGGTTTTTGGATTGCTTCCAATTTATCTCCTATGGTGTTGAGTTGTTGATCTACCCACTGCCAACTATATCTAATTTTTTCTGCCATAACTTATGCTATATTTGTTACCCAGTCCTCCGTAAAATTGTAGGAATGTGAACTGTTCGTGTTAGTAACTGTTTTTAACTTTTCCTTTAAGTAATCCCACTGCTTTGGACTAATACCGTAATGGTGTACTCCCTCAGTAAATCCTCGAAACCATTCTACAAATTCTCTTTCGTTCATATTATTAGAAATGATTAAAGGTTACTGTATTATTTTCGTAACTAACTACTGTTAGTTTTTCTTTATCTGCTTCTGTTGCAAAGTCTGCACTTTCGAAAGGTATCCCTATTTCTACTAAGTAGTTTTTTAGTTCCTCTACAGTAACATATTCCTCTTCGACTCCTTGCCAGGGATCTTCTGCTATTAGGTATACTACAAATCCAGCAGATTTATAATCCCATACAGGATGTCCGTTTACAGTAACTATCTTACTGTGTTCGTCCTTTGGTAGGTGTTCTAAGATTTCTTTAAAATTAATCATTCTCTATATACTTTTTTAATTTATCACATAGGGTTAGTACTTCATCCGGTTCCATTGTTATGGCACAACAGACATTGATATTCTCTTCTATTTCCCTTAATATACAAAGGGCTTCTTGCTTATCCACTATACTTTTATTTTGCTGCGAACATTAACATACATGCTCTAAAAGCTTCTGGCATGTACTCTTCAGCTTTTGTAATTTGATTTTCCATATTTTTATTTTTTATTATATCCTATTATTAATCTACACCATTCTAATAATTCTTCATCAGACATATTCATTCTCATAATATTGACTCTTTTATGAACCCATCTTACATTTCCTTCAATATACCCTTTTTTACTATCAATTCTATCAAGGGATGCTGTTACTTTTGGAGATCTTACTTTCTCTATTATAAGAGGAATTCCTGTCAATGCGCATTTAAACTCTTGAGTTTTTAAAAGATTCCACATGTATTCTCCCGTAATTGAATAATCTAAGTTTCTTTTCTTTGCTCCATGTTTAATAAACCATATCTGACCTCCTCCTAATTCTTCATACCCTGGATTAGTTGCTTTGATTCTTGAAGAGCATGGTTTACAGGCTTTTGACCTCCCTTCTACTACTCCGCTCTTTCTAATTATTTTTTCAGTACCGCAACTACATTTAACTTTTAGCATTGATATATGTCTTTCCTTACTATCTCTACCTGTAAATTGCTCTAATACAGTCCATTCTCCAAATACTGTTCCTGGTATAATTTCTTTTCTATTACTTGCTTTTCTCATATTGACTCCCATTTAATATAAATAGGAGTCGTTTTGGGAATCAAACTTCTCTCTTTGTACCAAATCCTATTATATGTGGACGACCTGTAAATCTCCATCCTCTATCTCTTACAAAATCCATTACTGGACCGTAGCTTTCTAGTAGTGCAGGGATATCATCTCCTGCGGGCATGCACCAGATTTTTTCATTTGGTATATCTAACATTTTTACAAATCCTTCTAGTTCCTCTAGTATCGACAGATCTTTATCAAGTACTGGCTTCAGGTGATAATCAGAATGATAAGCAATTGAGTTAGCTATTGCTTCATAGTTAAGTCTAAGCTTATTATGTTGTTTTACCATTCTTTCGTCCGTGATCCCCCCTTGAGGTGTTTCCACTCCAACAACAGGAACTGAATTTGAGAACTTAGGGGAAATCGAGAGCAAGTTAATAGGATAATCAGTTGCAAGGAAATGCGAGCCTTCAGTTTCAATAGTAATAAATATACCTTTTTCATGTGCAAAGTGTGTCAATTCGTTTACTAAGGCTGGGTGCATTGTGGGTGATCCTCCTGTCAGCATCATTTCTTTGATATGAGGGTTTTTAATATAAGCCTCTTTAATATCATTAAAGTTATATTGTCCTTTTTCAGGATGAATTGACGTATACCAAGAGTCACACCATCCTCCTTCACCGAAGTAGGATG
>Ga0208160_1000258_pt1 | contig 26038 bp, 25 predicted proteins | sample CB_VirMetaG_FD_184536 | JGI IMG/M metagenome (GOLD analysis project Ga0208160, IMG submission 184536) | Freshwater to marine saline gradient viral communities from Chesapeake Bay - CB_1504_1 Viral MetaG (SPAdes) (version 4) | ecosystem: Environmental > Aquatic > Marine > Coastal | place: USA... | reverse complement strand
CCTTTGTTGGATATTGTCTAGAGCTTACACCTTCTTCGTTCATTTCTTCTTCTGTAGAAAGTTGTGTAAACGAATCGACAACAATGATACCAAACTTATCGGGGTTCTTTGACTTCATAAGAGCCATCATAAACTTATCAATAATGGTAAACATCTCTTCGACAGTTTCACACTTTTCTGGTGGAACGAACATGACCTTAGAAGTATCACAACCAATCATGTGTGGAAAGGAAAGATTTGTAGCGCCTTCTGTATCAATATAAAGAGCCACACCACCCTTATCAACAACATCTTTTACTAGATGCCAAGCCAAAAGTGACTTACCGGCACCTGATTCGCCATTCATCATAAGGATCCTTCCGGAGGGGATCCCACCTTTTTGGGACCCCTCTCCGAAATCTCCTCGAGTGATAAGATCAATAAGGTCTGATCCTGTAGAGAACCATTGCTTGACCTTTAGTGGATCGTCCATTTCTAGATTATAAGCAACAAGCTTACCCATCTGAGAATTGATTTCACTCTGAATTTCCTCAATGAGTGACGAACCTTCTGATTTTATAGAAGCTTTTGCCATTTTGAGTTATCCTTTAGTCGTTAAACAGATCATCAAGTTCCTCACTAAGACTATCACTCTTATCAGGTTCATCTGATGAAGCGGTTTCTTCGATAGCTTCAGCCTTCATCTTCTCAACTGTTGTCTTATTTGAAGAACTTTCAGAAGGCTTGTTAGTGCTGTTGAGATACTTCTCAAGAATTTCAATAGCTTCTTTTTCTGTCTTATGAACATAAGTTTCATCAATGACAGGGATACTTTCGATGATCGCATCAATTTCCTTCTGTGTAGAAGCTAGTGGACGTGGTGTCTTGAGTGTCTTTGGATCAACAAGAATTGAGGTTTCACCAAATGATTGATCATCAACAGGATCAACATACTTGACAATAATATCTGGAGCTTCCTTGGTGTCTGTAAAGTCCAATTCATATTCTGTATAGAAATCTAGAATTTGCTTGTATACGCGCTTACCAAAACCCCAAATTCGCATCTCATTTACATCAACTCCGTTTTCAGAACGAACAAAAACCGGTGCGAAATAACGATCTCTAGCAAAAAGCTTCTTGGCTAGATTTCTCGAATCCACATCGTCCTTGCCCTTTTGCCAAAGCTTTGTTGCAGCCTTACAAATTGGACAAGTTCCTTCTTCTTCATTCTCAAGACAGAATACAGAAGGCGTTAGTTCGTAATGAAACCTCAAAATCCTGAATGGAAAGTCTGGGGTTGGTGGATAGGGGAGTAGACGAATGACTGTCTTTCCTGCAGCTGGCTTCCATCTTACATCTTGATTTGATGTAGTGGATGATACTTTTTCAAGTTCTTTCTTCAGAAATGCTAAGTTTACCATAATTAGTCTCCTTTAAGATTTAATGGTGTTAATAAGTTGTAAGATTTATATAATGGCTTTAAGCCTTAAGTTTCTCTAATAATGATTTAATATCGGTTAAAAGTATGCTTACTCGAATTCTTAGTCTAGGGTGCGATGTCTCAGCTATATTTGATCCTTCTAAGAAACTATCTTCAGTAAGTCTATATGTTCCAACTTCATTTATATATACCTCAAGATACCCCTTATCTTTAAACTGAGTTTCAATTTGTTCCAAATTATATGTAACAGTGTATGTAAATTTGTGTGTGTTTTTATTATACTCTCATGGACCGCCTACTCTATATATCATCTTGACTATAGCATCTTGTTGTCTGCCATATTTGTCAACAGACCCTGCATCCGCTACTGTAAATGTAAGCCCGTCTGGATAAAGATTTGTTTCCCTAAAGGTCATCTCTATCGCTTCTTCTTTGATACCACTACCTCAACAATGTTCACAATCAGGAACTATACCACAATCACACTCTATCTTTCTTCTATATTCTACATCTACAGGAGATATAGTCAAGATCTGTTCAGGTTTGATAAAGATTTCTACAGGTAAATGAGTTTGAAGAGTATAGTTTCCCCTAAGATCATCATATCTCAATCTTTTCTTGGGATCGCCTAAGATGTCATAACCTTCTTTTACTTTACTGAAAGTTACACCATCACCGCCCTTATCTGGATGATGGATCTTAGCGAGTTCTCTGAAACGTTTCTTGATAAGAGGCTGAAAGACGTCTTCTCGTAAGCCCATAAATGTATAATAATCAAAGTTTAAGTTCATTAAGCGCCTTATAATTTGTAAAGTTGTATACTATTATCTACTCAGGTTTTTTCTTAATTGTATCTTTGCCAAGTTCAAACTGTTGTTTGATTTGTTCTACAGGACTACCTTTATCACTTAACTTAAAATTTCTACTAAAAACACCCATTGTAAGATCTGATAGATAAGTCTTTAGACCTCTATTCAAGAATTCAGGATTTCCAGATCTAGCCGTAATCTTAGAAAGTTTTGCTAAATTCAAAAGAGAAAAAGTAGAAGTTCATGGTTTTACCCGTTGATCACTAACATATACTTGCAATCATTCTTTTATATCTTTATCAAACTGTTTAACATTTTTATCTCTAATCAAAGTTTTTGAGACAAGTCCTTCAAGTTCATCTATATTACCAACCCATCTATCTTTACCTAGCATTGGATCGTTAGGATACACTATCTTGCCACCACCAGAATGAAGTTCGTTTATCGTATTTCGTGGAATAATAGGTGCAATTATAGGTGCAATAACTGGTTCTTCATAAAGTCTAAATGTAATAGCACCTAAATCAGCTATACCTTCTTCTCTTTTATTCCCGTAAAAATCATATTCTGTATTTATAATAGTAGATCCCGCCGAAACCGCTTGTGATCCCGAACTTAATGAAAAAACATTATAATCTAAATCTAAAATTAAAGGATTGGCATTATATAAATTATTTGTATATGAAGAATCTAAAAGGTATAATAGGTTATCCATAATATTATTTTCGATTATAACAGTTCCATTAAAAACTCAAGGAAATTCTAAATCAAATGGATCGCTACCATAAAAAATATTATTATATACAGAAACTGAAGTAGATGATTCACGAATTCTTATTCCACTCTCGCAATCAATAACAGTATTATTAATATAATAATTCCCAGAACATCCTGAATAATAATCAGAAAGACCTTGTATACAATTTTTTACTATATTATTCTGTGCAGTAGAAGAAAAATTACCACCTAATAAAATACCTCCACCATTGCATGAATGAACATAATTACCTTCAAAAAGGTTTCTTCTCAAATGTGGTCTATATCAAGACCCTTGAGTTCCTACGGTATTGTTATTATTACAATGTATACCATAACCTTGATAAAAGAAAGTCTCTCCAGTTGCATTCATTCCAGTATCATAAATATCATTATACATTAATTTACAATCAGTCGCAGCTCTTTCACCATACCAAGGTGTTCCAGGAGTTTCACCACCAGAACTACTACTAAGATAAATACCATGTTCATCACAACCATGAATTTTACAATATCATAGTTCAATCCCCGTTGTAGATATACCAATCATAGAGTTGAAACTACGATATGTTCCATCATAAGTTGGATAACCTCAATCATGTCTATTTTTAAATTCACAATTTCAAAATTTAATAAAAGAACTATGTCATGAACATGAACCAAGGTAATGTGAAGCACTTGCAGCAGCGGTTGATCCTATACCATCAAATACCATATCCTCAAATATAAAATATTTTTCTTCTGGATACCCAAAGAAGAACGCTATTTTTCCTATGCCGTCTGAAGTTTCACTTATACATTTAATTGTAGCGGTTTCTCCAGGATATGATGCAATAGTGATGGCTCAGGTTCAATTATCAGCATCTGCGTGATCTGCATGAGCTGTTGCTCCACCGTAGTATTGACTTATTTGCTCGTCATAATCGCCCTGCCTTAAATAAATAAGCTCGCCACTAGAGCAAAGACCAAAAGCTTTTTTAATTGTAGCGTAAGGATTTCCAATACTACCGTCACCAGTGGCATCATTACCTGTGGTGGCTACATAATAATCAGCAGTTGGTATTTCTATACCTATTCCAGATGCACAATTATCTATAGTTATTGGAGTAGTAGAACTATAACCATAACCTGGAACTGTTCAAGAAGTAAAACAAATATGACCTAATAAATCTCCTATGTCTTGGGGATTAAAATCTAATTCTATATGAAAGATTTGATCATTAGGTATTGTTGCACCATTTATAAATCTATTATCATAAAAACTAAAATTTTCGCATGCAGAAATTCCTCCAATTACAAAATCATAACCGGAATTGTTTTTTAAAATAACTGTTTTTCGTGGATAAGTTCTATATTGTTCAACTTCGCCAAATTCTGCAATTTTTATAATTTCAAAATCATTTGAAGTAATATTAGGAACTCCTGCCATAATTTTTCCTCTATAAATAAAAAAAGGTTAGAGATAAACCCTAACCTAGTTTTTGTTTTTTTGATTTGAAGTTATTCTTGTAAACTTTTTCTGAACTCTATCATCATTTCACGTAACTTTTGTCGCCAATATGGATCTACTTTCCACTTCATTTCATCCCAAACACCTCTAGCGATAAGCTTATCTCTAATATATTTACGCTGAATTTGCTTTTTTTCTAGTTTGGAATATGATTTCTTTTTAAAACATTTCTTTGTAAATTCTGGAAAATGACGTTGACCTCCGTAAAGCCTATATCTTCGCTGTTGTCGATTTAGCTTTTGTCCATCTTCATTTTGTCCATTTTCGATTTCAAATTGATCGTACATATGGCCTCCTTATTTATGACATACCATTTACTTTGTTTCTTTTTTTACCGACTTCTTTTTTTGAGTATATAAAGGCTTACGGCTTTCAACCTTTTTTTCTTCTACTACTTCTTCAACCTTTGGTTCTTCTACAGTTTCAACTTTCTTTTCTACCTTAGGTTCTTCTACAACAGGTTTTACTTCTACTGCTCGCTGTGGCTTGCTTCCTGCTAGTTTAATAGGTCTACGCATTTAATTAGTCTCCTTTATTTTTTGTGCTAAAGCTAGAAATTGCTAATTCTTTTGGTAAAATTCCACCAGATTTGTTTCTAAAACTAAACTCATATCTAGTTAAATTTCCCATTTTATCTTCAAGTGTTACTTTATAAGTTAAGCTCTTGTTTTTTATAGATGGATATTTTATTGCAGATGAAACTATTTTTGCATCTAATTTTTTTGCTAGGTCTTTTTTTGTTAAAAGAGGAATTAAATTAAACCCATCTGGACTTCTTTTATCTTGTCTAAGATACCAATATCCATATCCTCATGAACACTCTAAAAATTTTGTTAAATATTTTAGCTGTGTTGGTGTTACCCTTGTTTGCATTCAATCTGTGTCTAGCTGTCTCTGCTTTTTTTGTTGATAGTCATTTAATCCTAATTCAACTTTATTTCAATCTATAAAAGGCGCAATTTTAGAAAAAATATTATAAGCTGGATTTTCAGTATTTTTAACAAATATGATTTTAGATCTTTTTTCTTCAAATAGTCCAGCAGATCCTATATTATATAATGTATTTCCGTTTTCATTTTTAACACTAATAAATATATTTTTTCCATTTTTCAATTCAATAGTAATGTCTGCAATAATTTCACCGAATTCTTGTGGATTTATATTATCGGCACCTGCTTTTAAATCTAAAAATTGAGATCTTTTTGTGTTTGTTGCTCCCGTTTGATAAATTGCTTTAACCATTTCTTGTGTTATTCCAAGTTGGTTAAAAACTTTATCCTTAAAAGAATTCTTTTTCTTTGCACTTAAATCATCAGTAACCTGCTTTTCATATTTTTCACCTTTATTTGCTCCTTTTGCTAACATTACAACAGCGTCTTTTTCTGAATTCTTTATTTGTACAGGAACTTCCAAAGCGTCAAAAGAATTAGATTTATTTGGTGGTTGCCCGGGCGGTAAATTAGAAACCTCTACAGAACCAAAAAGTGATTTAATAATTTTTTCAAAGTCTTGTGAAGTAATATCTTCTCTATTTGGTTTAAATCTCAAATCAGTTAGTGTACTTTTAAAATTCTTTACACTATTATTCGATCCTTTTTCAATATAATCTATTACATCACTATTTTTATCAAATTGTTTAATTTTTTCAGATAAAACATCTTTTAAAGATTTTTCTGAACTTTCCATCAATTCCATTCCTTTTGCGGTTGCCGTTACTACATCTGAATAAGTTGTTGCATTTTTTAATATATTACGGGCTCTATTAAGTTTAAAAGCATTTACTCGTAATGATTTTAGAATGTTTTCTTTCTTTATGTGATCACTTTGAGAAATTTCACTAAATATATCTTTTAACTCTAAAATAGCTCTATCTATTTTTGTTAAAATTTGTTGAACATTAGCTCTTTCATTTGTTTCGTGTTGTTGTATACCTCTTTTCTTGGCGAACATCGATGATTTTGTTTTTAAATATATATCAGGATCCGCTCCAAACCTATCAATAAAGTCTTTACCAACTTTTTTCGTTTTTAGCCCAAGAACATCTTTCGCAATATATTCTCATACATCTGAAACTATTTGTGAAGCTTTAGAAATAGGTTCTCAAAGTTTTCTGTTTACTGCATTAAAATCACCTGTTAATTTATAAAGATCACCTTCTTCACCATAAAGCGCTAAACCTTCAATTCCCGGTAATCCTTCAATTCCAGACGCATCCGGATCTCTTAATTGAGAAACCATTTTACTTAAAACGGTTGAACCTACTTTTTGACTTAGGCTTTTAGCAGCTTCCAGTGCTTCGTCTTCTGTTATATCTGGTTTTAAAAGTATTTGTGCTTCAGGATAAGACTTTCATTTTTCTACTTCATCACCCAACTTTTCTTTTAACGAATCGGGATTAATCTTCATGGGTCCAGCAAATTTTCATTTTGAAGTTGCCATAGATAAAGATGATTTTACCATATTAAGATCATCACCTTCATAATTCATAACTGGAGCCGTAACTGTAAGTTGTCCTATTTCTTGAGCTAGTTGATTAAGAAGCTTCTTTTCATTTTTTACTTCTGTATCTCCCATAATACCATGTAATACAATATAATTAGTTGTCTTTGAATAAGGAACTGTATTAGGTATTTCTCCAAAAAGAATTTCTGAATTAATCATATTTCCATTTAAAAGACCTAAAGCTCTCATATAAGTCGGCGACATTCTTTCCACAGCTTCTCTAATAGCTTGAAATCCTGCTCTAAAAGCATCTCCTGCTGGGTGATAAATAGAGTATTTTTCTTCTACATCTGAAATATTACCTTGGCTACCACCTAGGTTAAAAACAACTTTACCATCTTGTATACCTCATACTACATTTAATCCATCAACTTTTTCATACATTTCATATTTGCCAGAAAAGATGTTATCAAAGAAAGTAAATAACTCGGTTCCTTTAAAAACTTCATATCCGTGGGCCATATGCCCGAATCCACCTCCTTCTTGTAATACATTTTCTTGTATTGGGACTTCTTTTCAAGCTGGATCTTGTTTTACACCAGCTAAAACTTCTTCTGCTTTTTCTTTTGGTAAAAAGTCGAGTATAGCCTCTGTAGAAGCTAAATCTTTTCCACTGGCACCTCTACCTAAAAGAAGTCGGGCTACTTCATCTATGTCTGTTGATAAAAGTTCTCCCTTTTTACCTTCAGGAGTGGTATCAAAAAGACCTTGGAAAGGTGATCAGAATAAACCTTTTTGTTTTGCTAAATATCAAATTATAAAAAGTTTATTAAATCCTTTATAAGGACTTTTTTGAGGAATATCGTGCATATGAAATTGACTTATTGGTTTTGCATTAGAAACTATCATAAGATCAACTTGATGATAACTGTTTTCTGTTGGAATTCTTGCATGAACACTTACACCCGTTTGTGCTGAAGTTATTCCATTCTCTTCAAAGAAGTTTTTTAAAGCTTTACGAGCAGTTTTTAAATCTTTAGCGCCAAAAGCAGCTAAAACTTCCTGTTCATCTACTATCATATCCATATCACCAAATAATGGCTTAGAGTCGGGTTTTGTTGTAGATCCAATAGGAATAGCCCTAATACCAACTTTATTTAAAACCTGATTTACAGAATTCATTATAGGTTCTATTTTTGTTTTATCAAAAGGTATTACATCTGAAAAAACATTGCCTCCTTCTTTAAGAATTTCTATCTTATCTGGAAGTTTTATATATTGTTCTATTCTTAATAGATTTAATTGATTTAAAAGACCAGTATAATCTCTGTTATCTATAATTCCAACTTCATTTCAGTTTTTGAAAAAATTATTAATACCTTTAAAAGAAAGACTTGGGTGAATTTGTAATTGAACTGGCATGGTTCCTTTTTCATATTGATCACCAAGTTCTTTTACAGCCTCTAATCTATGGTTACCGTCTTCTATATAACAAGTGAAATCATCAAGTATACGTACGGTTATAGGAGGTCATACGCCACCTTTTCTAATAGAATTCTTTAATCTATTTCATGAGTCCATTTCATAACGACCCATTCTTTCTACTTTATTACCTCAAGTGTCTGTAACAGTAGAAGGAACTACGAGATTTCTTCTTCTGAATGAACTTATAAGATCTTTATTTAAATTAACTGGATGAAGGACATTTAAATAGGTCATTTTATTATCAGGTTGAGGTATTACTTCTATTTGTTGATGATCCTCATTTAAAAATTTACCTGTTTTAAAGAAGTGATCCCAAATACCGGCTGTATTATAGATTTTTTCTCTTCATTTTTCGACTGCGCTTTTGTCCGCATCTTGATGATGAGATTTAAAACTTCTATCATCATTTTTATACCGCTTTTTCTTTAATTTACCGGTTCAATTAGAAGAAGAATCTTGAGAATTTATAGCTGTATCATCATCTGTGTTTTCTCATTTATTATTAAAATCTACATAAATATTTTCAGAACTAGAAAATTGTTTTATCATTTCTTTAATTAAAGGAAACTGCATGACTTCTTCTCTATCATGCCAAAAAGCAATAATATCAGATCCATCAGGAGCTTTTTCTTGTCAAAATCTTCCTCTAATACCATTCTTCTTTTCTATTAAATCATCATCCATACCGTCTATATACTGTTGTGTGTCAATACCTATATATTTTTTTGCAAAATCTTTTACATTTTCAACTATATTTTTTATAAGTAAGTAGTGCATATAGTTTCCATTTTCAGTATTATACTTTTTAACACTACCTTTAGAATAAAATGAGAATTCGTGTCTTTTATCGCCTCAAGCTCATCAATTTTTTCCAACTATAAAAGTTTTAGCGTTTTTACTAAACGCATTAGCATCAAAAAACGAACTATCAGGATTTTCTTTTAGTATACCTTCTCACATTATTTCTTTGCCATATCCTTCAAGGTTTTGTAAAATATTAGATATAATTTTATTAGCAGCAGAATTTAACTTTCCTGCTTTTGTCTTAGGAAGACTAAACGTTAATTTACCATCAACTTCTTTATGAGGAAATCTTAACTTTAAATTACTTAAAACTGCAGATCTAAGTTTGTTAAAGATTTTTTTAGCTTTCGCCTCATCTTGCATTTCAAAGTGATTAAAAAACTGATCAAAATCATTTTTAAATATAAAAGATCTTATAAGTGTTCCAGATATGCGCTGCTCTTCATCTGCAGCTTTCATTTCTACACCTTTTATTTGTATTTTAGGAAGTTCTTCTAAAAGTTCATCTGGTATATATTTAAATTGATTTTCAATTCTTTCTCGATCTTCTTCACCTAAAATAACAACTAACTCATCACCTTTTTCAAGACCTAATCTTTCACAAACTGTAGGTAAATATGCATCAGATAAAGAAATTATTTCTAATTTATCTATATCAACTACATCTAATTGCTGTATAATACTAGACTTAAGTTTTTGAGAAAACATATTCTTAACTTCTTTATCTTTTAAATTACCACCCTGTAAAATAAGAGCCCACTTATCTGCAGGCTCCTGTAGAACTTGTGATACTAAATGCATATGACCGGCTGTTGGCGGGTTCATTCTACCTATAGTAATGGCAGCTTTCATATATGAATTCTCTCCTATGGAATACACTACTTTTTATTATATATAGTGAATAGGAGAGAATAGAAATAGTTTATGTAATATTTATTAATTCATCTCATTATAATGATTACCTTCATCTAATTTAAATTCTTTTAATTGACTAATCTGCTCTGATAAACTAGGAACTTGAATAGAGTATTGAGCTGTATGTTTACATGTATCTAGAGCTCTATTACAAGATCCATTAGGTGCAGAAATATTTTGAATAGTTAAATCTAAATTATATACTTGATTTATTATAGATAAAAGTATATCTTTGCTTATTGTTTGGCTGAAATAATGAAATACACCAAGATTAAAATTATTTTCATTAATAATTTGTTCAATTAATTTTGCTAATTGAAGACATGTAACACCGTTTCAATAATGATCTGTAAAACCATTAACTGTTTTTCCCTTTTGAGAAATAGCTCATGATAATAAAGATCTACCATCTCCTATTTCTTCTCCAATAATAGAAGTTCTAATTGTAGTACAACTAGTAGGTTCACCTAAAGATTTAGACTTACCATAAAAATCTTCTGGATCATGATATTGTAATTCATTATATGGTTTATCATTTTTACCAGAAAAAACACAATCTGTCGTAATATGAATAAATCCAAAACCCATCTTTTTAGATAAATCATTAATTGCATGAGGTAATCAAGAATTAATTTTTACTGCAGCTGATAATTTTTCATTATTAATCATTGGTTTAATAACGCCAATGCAATTAACCACTACATCATATCCTTTAAGCAATTCTTCAATTTGATCTAAACTAGCAAATTCAAAATCTAATTGCTCTCTAGATATTCCGTCTACATTAAATTCACCGCTTTGATTTAAATATGTATATACATATCTTCCAAGCATTCCTTTTGATCCTAATACAGCAATATTTTTCATTATCTTTCCTCTATATTAAAAATGTTTGGCAATAATTCGTTTAAAGATATTCTAATATCATCATCACTAGCTTCTTCAATAGTATTTGTTGAAAAGAACATAATCTTTGCTCCTTCTGTAAGAAGTTTAAATCCATTAAAATAACCTGCCGGTATTTGTACTATTTTAGGCTGACTTCCATCTAAAATAATTTTTTCATTTTCCGGTTCTAAAGTATAATTATCAAAAACTTCCATTAGATTTACTGCAGCTAATATAGCTGTACCTTGTAATACAAGAGCGTATTTTGTTTCTTTTCTATGACCGTGCCAAGCTCTGATGAATCCTTTTTTGTGATTTTCAACAATATAAAATCTTTTTATTCCATATTGTTCAGGATCAAAGCTATTAATAAAAGAAACACTACCTCTATCATCAATAGCTTTTTTACCTTCTATTACTTTAAAGATTTTCATTTGTACATCTCCCTTTATTTGATTTATTTCATAATCTTTCATAAAAGTAATATAATATACCTCCAGTTATGTTCATTAAAATCGCATTTCATAAAGGAGAAGAAGTAAATGTAAATAAAAGAACCATAAAACTATTAATCACAGCTATAATCCTTCATCCAACAGCTTTAATAAAACTTCTAGATCGTGTTTCATTAAACATTATAAACTCTTTAAAAATTTTTCATTATGAAATACAGATTCTGTTGGATCTTTAACTCGTCTATTCATATAAACTTCTGTTAAATATTCAATAGATTTAGCAACAGTTATTTTTGGTAATCAATTCGTATAATCTTGTAATTTTTTTGTACTAACATGATAATCTCTTAAATCTTCATATTTCATATCTTGATATACAACATCAATTGGTTTTGGAACTATTTCTTTTATTGTATTAACTAAATCTCTAATCATAATATTTTCTTGAGCAATATTAAAAATACCTTCTAAAGATTGTCATTCTGGTTTTTCTAATAAACATTGATATAAAGCTTCTGCTATATCGCGTACGTGGACAACAGGTCTTCATTGTTCACCACCAAAAATTGTTAAAGGCTCGCCTAAAACAGCTTTCATCGTTAAAATATTAATAACTAAATCAAGCCTAGGTCTAGCATATGTATCACCAATCCCGTGAAGTGTTCCAAGACGAAAAATAACACTATTACCTCTTTTAGTTAATATTTTTTCACAATTTAATTTTGTTCCTGCATATAATGAAAGAGGATTAACATCTGAAATTTCTGTAAGATTATGTTCTTTATTTGCGCCATAAACTGAACAAGTACTTGTAAAGATAATTCTACCCTTAAAGTTTTCAGCTAATCACTTTACACTCTCTTCATTTACTGCAATGGTACGCTCTGGATTAGTTGCGCAAGCTCCATCGCCCACAATAGCAGCTAATCATACTATAATATCATAATTATTGATAATTTTACCCAACTTTTCTGTATCGCGTACATCTCCATAAATAAAATTAACTGGCTTTAAATAGCGATTTTCATATAATAAATTATCGTATACAGCAAAATCAATTTTACTTTTCATTAAACGATCAATTAAAGCTCCACCAATATAACCTGCACCTCCGACTACTAAAACTTTCTTAGCCATAATTTTTTACCTCATCAATAAAGTTACCTGTATGTTGGTTAATTTCATTCTTTAATCTAGCTCTTTCTTTACAAAGCATAATATCTTTTTTAATTGAATTAATAAGTTGCTCCTTTGTAGGATCAATCTTTTCAGCAACTACATCTGCTTGTCAGTCTTTTTCCTTAAAAAGTTTTGTATTAGCTATACTTAACTTTTCTATAAGCTCACCAAGATTAGTCATTTTCTTTCTCCTTCATTCAATCGTATACTTCTTGAACACTTTGCTTTAAAGAAATCTTAGCTTCAAAACCAAGAATTTCCTTTGCTTTTTCAATACTAGGAACTCTCTTCTGAACATCATGTTCAAATGGTGTAAGATGTTTAAATCCATTTAATTTACAACCATGAATAACTTCTCAAACAGTTTCAGCTAATTCTTTTACAGATGTTGATTGATTTGTAGAAATATTAAAGTCATTATTAATTGCTTTTTCTGATTCCATAGCCATTCTAATTCCTCTGGCTATATCTTTTCCATTTGTATAATGTCTAATTTGATTTCCTTGTCCTAAAATTGGAAGAAGATCATGAGATTCTAGTTTCATAGCTCTACTAATTAGATCAGGTAATACATGACTTAACATCATCTTTTCATTACCTACCTTTGTTTCACCTTCAGCTACAGCTTCTTCTTCACCAATACCTACACAATTAAATGGTCTAATAATTGTATATGGCAATTTATATTGTTCATATGCTCCCTTACAATAAAATTCACACATAAGCTTTTGAAAGCCATAAGTACTATCAGGAATTCTACATGTCTTAAGATCTTCTTCAAATGTTGGATAAGAATCAGTTCCTTCAAAAACCATACTGCTTGATAGCATAATAAGTCTCTTGAGCTGTTTTTGTTGCCCTAATGCTCAACGGAAAGTGGCATCTAAAATAGAATTATTTTCAGGAATTAAATCGTATGCGAATTTATGGAAAAAAGAAATTCCACCAATCATAGCAGCAATCGCAATAATGTAATCAAATTCTACGTTTCACTTATCGATGTCTTGAACGTTAGCTTCTATAAAATGAAAATTTGGATGATTATCATGAGGCCTTGACACTTTTCCATATTTAGAAAAATTATCAATTCCTCAAACTTCACAATTATTAGAAAGAAGTTCTTGACATAAATAACTGCCTATAAATCCTTGAGAACCTGTAATTAATACTTTATTCATGTTATTATTCTCCAATTTTGTTTTTACTAGTCTTTCCTATGTGCTGGCACACCGCCTGATTTAGCATGATATGTAATACCATCAGAATATGAATATGCTTGATATGGAGTTAGATTATTTAATCTTATAACAGAGTTTTTGAATGTTTTATTATCTAATTCTAGCGCTCTAATTAATTCATCTCCTAAACACTGCTCTGATGTATACTTATTTGTAATTTTGATATTATTAAATACTTTTGTTCTTTTTGCAAAATCTCCTTTAATAAATCATATACAACACGCAAAGTCTGTAATATCTAGATCCTGTAATCTGCCACCCCTTATAATTTCACCATTAGGACCTTCAGCGTGAAATTTTTGTCCAATAGCTTGAGAAACCATAGCTTGTTTATGATGAGTAGTCATATCTTCCATTCTTCTCTGAATAGAACTACCATCTTTTAAAAGAGTATCACCAGTGAATGCTACAATGCCATCATAGTTTAAGTTTAATTCATAAAGTTTCGTAAATGCGTGACTAAAGTTTCTAGTTATAGCTTGAGAAGCTAATTCTTCTCTATTATATTTTAATCCTAAGTTAGATAGAGAAATAAAATGCGAGTGATCTTTTATTCATTGAAAATGTTTTTCATTTGAATGTTCTATTTTGTCAGGTTCTGAGTGAGATACAACTATTGTAGCGTCAGGAAATCATTTTAAGATTTCTTGCATTGAGTATCTTACTAATAAAAATTCGTCATAAAATGATATAATGACTCCAATTAACATAAAAATTCTATATCCTCTCTTATTTCATATAATAATTTTTTAATTTCTTCAGTATATACACCCATTTGACATAAAATCTTTGGAGTATTTTTTCAAGATTTAATTTCTTGCGGTCCTATAACCTTAAGACCATAACCATAAAGATATTTGTTTTGTTTACTAGTTGAAGCATCCATAACATATGAAAATTTTTCTTTGTCTAATCCTAAAGCAAACATAAATTGAGCAGGAAAATGTGCCCCATAAATGATAAAGCCCGAACCGTCTTTTTTATTGATTTCTTCAATTAACATTTCATATTTACAAATAATATCAGAAACTGATAATTGTATTAACTTTTTCTTTAAGTTACTTTTAACGATTTGTCCAGTATACTTGAATTTCATAAAAATAGAATGCTTCTTATAATACTGAATAGAAACAAAATCGAACCCAAGTGATTTCATAATGTATCTAACAATAGAAACATTTAAGAAAATATTATGCTCAAAGTGAAGCCCAGCGGGTGGTAAATCCTTTTTATCATAAAGATGAGTAAAATTAGGAATAGATAAAAATACATTGGTTCCGTATACTATATTATTTTCTTTAAGCTTTTTGATAGTCGTTATTGGATCATATAGATGTTCGAACATATGAGACATAATGATATTATCATATGATCCATCAATTTCCACATCGTCGACTCAACCATTAATAACAAATATTTTTGGATTCGCATCTACTCCATCTATAGGATTTTGATCTACTAATGTTCAAGAATTATAATCATCAAATCTTGATGCTATTTTACCGGATGGATCGCCAATTTCTAAAACACGATCAAGTTGATTATGCTTTGTAATAAATTTAATAAATGAATCATAATGTTCGTTTCATAATGAACCAACAATTTCTATATTATGATTCTTTTGATACAATATTTCTGGATCAATTAAATTTTCTAATTGAAGAGTACCACAAGTATTACAATTTGTAAAAATCATATCTTCAAATAAATATTCATTATCTGAAGAATCGCTTACTCCCATGTATACTGGAACATCTTTTATTGTTTTAATATGATCTAGCTTTCCTTTGCAAATCGTGCACGATTTTCTTTTAAGCATGATCTAAAAACCTTTTTAGATCTTCTGGTGTACCGAGTCCTCACATTTGATCGATCATATATGTTTTAATCTTTTTGCCATCTTTAATAAAATAATTGTATATGGGACAAATATAAAATTCATTATTTACACGATCATTTTCTTCTATCATTTGCTCTGCGTATTTTACAAATTCACTTCCCTTAGAATAATAATAGATGCCAACAGTAGCATTATCACTAATAGGGTCTTTTTCGGCTACTCTCTTAACGAATCCAGAATTGTCTAATTCGACAAAACTTCATTTTGGATGAGTAGCTTTAAATGTCAAAATACCTCCGTCGATATTGTCGGTTGACATTGAATACATAAATTGATTACTATCTCATTCTACATATTGATCTGAGTTTGAAATAAGAAGAGGTTGATCGTTATCAATAAATTTTTTCGCTAAAAGTGCAGTGCATGCAGCTCCTTCAGTCATTCCATCTACCTGAATTATTGTACAGTTGGGTGCTAAAAGTTTCAAAAAGTGATTGAGATTGTAACGCTCGTAATGTTCTTTTTGAACAATAAAGATATAATTAGCTTCAATGTTTAGATTTTCAACAACCGTTTGAATCATAGGTTTTCCATTCACATCAATTAAAGGTTTAGGAAAAGTATATCCAGCACTTTCAAATCTACTACCTGCGCCGGCCATTGGAATTACTACATTCATAATTTTGTCAATCCATTTAGGTTTATTTTCATTGTCTTTATATTTATTTACAATTTTCATGATCTTATTTAGATGAACATCATTAGGATTTTTTACAGCATATAAGAATGCTCCTGAATCTAAAGCAGCTTTTCGACCAATATGAGAATCTTCTACAATAATCGTTTCTTTAGGTGATACACCTGCTTTGATCATACACTTTAAATACATTTCTACGTTTGGTTTAGGATTATTGACATCTTGATTAGACAATCAAAAATCAATATAAGGAATCATTCCTGATTTATAAAGCATTGACTTTACAGATTCTCGAATAGAATTAGAAGCTACACAAACTGTTAGCCCTTGATCTTTCAAATATTTTAGTATTTTACAAAGCCTATGATCTTTTTGAAAAGTAGAGTTAATAAGTTTAATTGTCGCGTTTTGTTTTTTCTCTCATACTTCTTGATAAAGATCTTCTGATAGCCCTTTTTTCTCAGTTAATAATTTTAGTTTTCTTTTAGTAGGAAGCCCATCAAATAACGAAAGATGCTCATCTATATTAATTACAAATTTTGGATTAATACTTTCTAATGCACGATTAAGAGCGTGGTAATGTAAGTCTCTAGCATCAACCAAAACGCCGTCTAGATCAAAAATTATAAGTTTAATCATTTAGCTTATACCTTTCTATATAATCAGAGCATATTCCAATATACGACTGAGTTGCACTATTAGAATTAGGTAATACACAAATACTTTTATCCGTTAAGTCTTTTTCAGGGTATGTTCAAATATAACCTTTTGAAGTTAATGTCACAGTGTCTTCTTCATGTCAAAAACAGTGAATATTTTTTATTTTTAGCATTTCATTTAGTGCTTTGATATTTTTAGCATGACATCATAATTTTTTATTTTGAAGAAAGCTATAGTAAATACGATATGTTGGTTCATCGTGTCCTAACCAAAAACTACCATTTTTAAATCAAACATCAATTTCAACATCAAACCCTTTATTTAAAGCTTCAACAATATATGCCGGTTTATTTTCAAATTCAGGTTGTGATCCACTTAAATTACCTCGATGAGAAATATAATACATTACTCCTTCCTCATTCCCGGAAATGCTGTTTTTGGATATTTTTCATTTTCATCTTCTAATGCTTTAAAGAATCCAACTTTAGTTTTTAAACTTGTAGCAATTGCAGCCATAGCTTTAGTATCTTTAGGCAAACACATTCCGGTATATCCTCTGAAACTTTTATTAACATCTAAGTATACATCATTAATATGTTTTCTATTAACAATAGCATTCTTCATTTCAGTATAATTAGCTCCTAGTTTCTGACAAACTTCATAAAAACTATTAGCTAAAATAATATTAGCAGCATTATGAACGTTGTTGAAATACTTAGCTAATTCAGCTTCTGTAATTCCAATTAAAACAAATTTATCAGGAATATTTCCATGAGCTTCTTTAATTTTAGAATAAGCAAATTGTCTTTGATTTGATTCCATATCTTTTGAAAGACCAACAATGCATACGTCATGATTTTCTAAAAAGTCAGTTGTTGCACAACGTTCTCTTAAAAATTCTGGAATAAAACAAATAGATTCGTAATTAAATTTTTTTCTTAATTTTTCGGTTGTTCCTGGTTCTACTGTAGATTTAATAGCAATAATTCCATTATATCCAGCATCGATCAATTCTTTAATAACATTTTCTACAATAGATGTATCACATTTTCATCCATTTTTTTCTGTTGGAGTTGGTACACAGATGAAACAAATTTCTGTAGATAATACATCTTGTAAATTTGTTTTTGGATCTGCAATATCATATCCTGATACTTTGTGTCCTATTTTAGAAAAACCATAATAAGCAGCTTCTCCAATTACTCCTTTATGTCCAATAATTCCTATTTTCATATTTATTTCTCCTTTAATAAGAATGGTGTCCACCAAATGGGCTATTACCTTGATTTGGATCTAAATTATATAAAAATCTACAATGACTATTTACTCTTTCTGGATGTTCTTTAAGAATTGAATATGTGTCTTCTTTACAATAAGAAGCTTTATAATATTCATGATCTATATGAAGATTAAAATAAGCTTCAGTTAATCCCATTTCAATTTGAAGATTTCTTTTTGTTCTTTTAGCTTCTTCGTGACATTTTCTAAAAATATTTTCTCTAATAAAGAGACCCGGAAACTCAAAGAATCATTTACTTTGAAATTTTTCTAATCTTTGAACAAAGATAGCTTTTCTTTCTTTATCTCTTAGAATGATATTATTTTCAATTAATTCAAGATCACCAATATTACCCGATGGAGCATCATACTGAGTTCCACCAAGTGTCATTGAAATAATACCACATTTTCTATTATCATATTCTGTATTAAATGCTTCTTTTAATTTATTGTAATTTGGTAAAGTAGCTTTAACATCTTCTTCATTATAGAAAATGATATCCGTTCCATCATCTTCAAAAAACAAATCAGTAGCTTTAATTCTACTTCTCATAGAAACTAATTTGACCTCTCATCCTCAATTTTCTAATTTTTTAACTAAAAACTCAGGAACTGTATTACCGTTAAATTGATCAATAATAACTATTTTCTTATGAAATGGAAAATCTTGTTGGTCCATAAATTTAATAGTTTCATGAAGTCATTTCAACCTTTGAGGATGAGCAATTGACATAATACAAGCTTTTATTTTCATTATATCCCCTTATAATCAAAGTTTTTAATCAAATGATTTTAATTTTAATTTATTATTGTACTTACTATAATAGTTTTTTACTCCCGATGCTATTAGTTCACTTTTGTTGAAAGATAAATATTCTCTGTCTTCAAATGTTCCTTCATATATCTTTCTATCTTCTATGTTTAGTTCTTGTTTGATTTGTATTAAAACAGGAGATGATTCAATCCATTTAGAAATGTAATATTGTTTATTAAGCTTTCCGCCTTCTAATCATGTGCTTCGTGCAGATTCTTCTGCACAATGATTAGAAAAATATATTGCGATATCATTCATATATAATCTGTTAAGATAATCTGTATCTTCATATTGACCAGATTCGAAGCCTTCATCAAAAAAACCAATCTTTGAAGTAAGATGCTTGCTGAAAACAAATGTATGTAGGTCAGCTATGGCAACTAATTCAAACCCTTCTTTTAGTTTTTTATCCATCAAAATAATGTCTTTTACTGTCGGCCTCTGTCTTCAAGACGTGATAATAACATATTCGGTTGGACATTCTTTGATGCATTGATTTCAAATCTTACTTAAAGATTGCCTCTCAGAGAATGTGTTATGTATATAAGAAACTTTTTCATTTGGATAATAATCTTCATCTTTTCCAAAATCATCTATCACAATGATTTTTATGTTAGAAAGCTGAGACAAATGTTTTATACATCTATGTGTCATAGGATTTTTACTGTCTGCAATTGGAAGCATGAATGTGTATTTTTCGTTTAGTTTCATTGTCTTTTACTTTCTCCTTGAACAAAATGATATGTTACACAATCTCTAACTATAAATTCTTCATAACCATCTTTTTGCATTCTATCATGTATAAGAACGTCACCAGTTATTCCATTTCATAATGGCTCAAGTGGCCCATATTTCTCTCATTCGTTTTTCTTCATTAATCAAGAACATCCATCTACTCGGTCTATCTCTCCAAGAGACGTGCGCAACTTACCTGGTTTCTTTCAGATCCTAAGGCTGTCTTGAATGTTCAACAACTCTTTCTTCACTCCTTTGTTGATGTGATTGACATAGAAGTCAAACTTCCTCAAATCAAAATCTTCAAAGTTGTTTCCTAAGTTCATCATAAAATGTCTAGACACAACGTTCATCTTCTGAAGCCTCTCTCTATTCTCTATAGTGTTTGCTTGAAGAACTACTTTTCTGTCTTTGTTCTCTTCTGCTAGACGATAGAGATGCAAAAAGCTGTCTTTAGAGAAAGCTTGATCAGATCCACCACGAAATACTCAACCATCTTTTGCTTGTTTATAACCTAAGTTCCAACAAGTATAGAGATTATTCAAGAATATGTCATTTGGTTCTTCAAACACATGAACTCTTATATGATTAGTCAAGCATCAATCAACAATTTCGCTAGTTACATGAGCTGGAATGTTGTCATTCTTGTAGACAATGACGAGCAACTCTTTTTCACATTCTAGTTTATCGAATCCAGCTCATCACTTGACATTCTTAATGTGACCCTTGAGTAAATTGATGTCTTTTCCTATGATAGTATAATAAGTGAACATTCTAATCTCCAAAGCATTCTTCAACTATGTGAGCGAGTCTTACAATGTCATCTTCATTCATCTCCATGTGACATGGTAAGAATATACCAAGTGAATCAACTTTCTCTGCATTTGGAACGTCTTCTACATATCCATATCTCTCTAAGAAGAAAGGCTGTCTGCTCATAGAACCAGCAATGATTGGTCTACATTCGATGCCTTCTCTCTTCAACTCTTTGATTAGTTTGTTTCTCTTTTCATAAGATGGAGCGAGAACAGGGATCGCAAATAGAGACGTGAACCCAATAGATTTAGGTTTCCAATCATTGTAATAAGCATTCCACAAACTAAACAAGTCAGCTCTTTTTTTAAAGATGTCATCTATCTTCTCCATTTGTCTTAGCCCAATGAAAGCTTGGATGTCTGTAGACCTTACGTTGAAACCTGGATACAAGAACTTGAAAGAATTGTTAAAGTCTCTTACTTCTTCGTCTTCACTATGATTGTCAATGTAGTCTTCAAAGAAACTGTCAACGTTTGCCATGTCTCTAGTCCAACCATGAGCCCTTATGCTGAGCAAGATCTGATAGTAACTATCATCATTTGTGCAGATCATTCCACCTTCTACTGTAGAGATGTGATGAGAGAAGAACATGCTGAATGTTGACATAAGACCCATACTTCCAACTAGATGATCATCATATTGAGACCCCATCGCTTCACAGCAATCTTCTAAGAACTCAATGTTATTGTCTCAACAAATGTCTCTTATCCTTCCAACATTGGGAACAAGACCCAACACGTATACAAGAATGAATGCTTTGATGTCATTCTCTTTCACTACTTTCTCAAAGTGGTCAATGTCTATGCAGAGATTATCACTGTCACAATCTATGAGAACCGGCTCTAGACCAAATTGAATGAGCGGTGCGATGTCTGTAGATCACGATAGAGCTGGGACTGCAACTTTGTCTCCTCTCTTCAATCTTCCACTGCATATCAAAGAGTAGATCATAAGCAAGAGAGCAGAAGATCCAGAGTTCACAAAGACTGCATGCTTCACTCCCATCCATTCTGCTCACTTCTTCTCAAATTCTAGAGTGAGAGGTCCCTTGCTTAGTCTAGGATTTGTCGCTATTCATTCAGAAAGAGCCTTGATGTCTTCTTCTGAAATGATGTTAGAGATTAGATTTATTGGTTTCTTCATTTTACATCACCTTTTCTTTTAAGAATTGCTTTAGTTCTGTCATATAGTTTTTTCAAGACATCCATTCTACTTGTTTTCTTCTTGCAAACTTTTTTGATCAAATGTCTAACAAGATAGAGATCAAACCATCAACATCTCCTGGTTTGTATACACGATCTGCTTCGAACTCATAGTTGCAGAAGCCAACATCAGACGAGATAACAGGAACTCCAGAAGCGAGAGCCTCTTGGAAAGACATTGGTCCAGCTGTGTATAGAGAAGGAATGAGCAAGTAGTCGATAGTGTTGTAGAACTTAGGATAGATAGAGTAGTCTGCATCTGTCATAAATGCAACTTCAACACCCTTCTTCTGAAGGATGGGTTCAATCCCTTCTCTTCAACCATCTCCTAAGAAGAAGAACTTGAAATGTTTCAATGTGTTGTCGTCTATCTTTTCGAAAACTTCTTCTAAGAAGTGTTGGCCATATCCGGGAAATCCGCCTCTCGATACGATTCCTATCTTTGTTTTCTTTAGAGGGAATAGATTTGCTGTCTCACCTGGAATGATAGTTGTCATCGGTCTATCAACTCCAACTTCAACTGACATCTTTTCATATCTCTTATTCATATGAACTATGCCATCAAGAGATCATCCGTTTCGTGAGTTCAAGAGACCTATCAATCAATCTGAACTATTCTTGTCTGCGTGAGTGAATAATGCAACATCTTTGTTTGTTTTTTGATTAAAGTATGTGTTTTGTAGATCTACATAGAAGTTTACATCAGCATTGGGAGATGCTTCATGCGACATAGACATTTCAAGACCAATCTCTTGCCCAGCCTTGTACATTCTCTCTGCAAGCTTTACTAAGATCCAAGTTCCAGGACACTTTACGATATGCAACTTCATTTTATCTCTCTAGCTTTTCTTTTCATAATGCCAAGTCGGTTGAGACCATCACAGAAACTATGTCTTTCAGTTTCTTCTTTGGTTCCCATCCCAGCTTCTCTTTTGCTTTTGTGTAGTCTCCTCTAAGAAACTCTACTTCTGCGGGTCTCATGTTCTCTTTTGTAGAGACAACATATTTTTCTCAATCGTTGACACCAATGCAAGAGAATGCCAATCTTAAGAAGTCCCTAACAGACTTTGTTGCGTTTGTTGCGATGATATAATCGTCTGGTTCATCTTGCTGCAACATTAATCACATCGCTTCTACATACTCAAAAGCATAACCTCAATCGCGAACTGCATCAAGGTTTCCGAGTTCTATCTTATTAGAAACACCATGATAGATCTTCGCAACTCCATCAGTTATCTTTCTTGTGACAAACTGATATCCCCTTCTCTCAGATTCATGATTGAAAAGAATGCCACAACAATTGAACATTCCATAAGACTCTCTATAGTTCTTTGTAATCCAATGAGCGTAGACTTTAGCTACACCATAGGGAGAACGAGGATAGAAGATAGTGTTTTCATCAGCTACGCCTGACATTTGGCCAAACATCTCTGAAGACGATGCCTGATAGAACTTCACTGGTTTGCCATATTCTCTAATAGCTTCAAGTAGTCTCAGCACGCCAAGTCCGGTGATGTCTCCAGTAGAAACAGGAGTGTTCCAACTTTCTGCTACGAAAGATTGTGCGGCAAGATTGTAGATCTCATCTGGTTCTGCTTCTTTGATTGCTCTAAGTAGAGATTGCTGATCCGTTAGGTCACCAGAAAGGAATGTTATCTTATCTTCTATGTGCTTTATGTTTATTCTGTTCTTTGTGGACACGTGTCGCTCAAGTCCAAAGACTTTATAGCCCTTAGACAATAGAAAGTCGGCAAGATGTGAACCATCCATGCCTGTGATTCCTGTTATAATCGCGCGCTTTTGTCTAATATTGTTCACAGCTTCTCCTTTGTTCCTAAGTCTTCAATATCTTTTTTAACATACCATTCAGGAAATATTTTGTCATCCGCTTGTATACATGTTAGTCCTTCTTCATTAATCATTCTGTCAAGAGCTCAGCCTGTTTGACCTTTAGATTTATATAGATGATATTTTTCTAAAATTGATTGATCTGTTGCGAAGCCTCTATGAATTAGTTTATATTGTTTAGCATCAAAAATATTGTTTACTCCAGTTGGCATTTCATTTTGATTTACATGTATTCCGTAAACTAAATCAAAACTAAGTTTTCCATTGTTTCTTCAAAATGGAACCCTTCCTACATTATCAAAGTAATCATAAAGATCATCTACTCTATATCAAGTATCACTTCTTCAAAGATTTAAATGTCCAAGACGTAAACCATCATATCCTTTTTCTTCAATTGATTTAAGTAACGACTTAATAGGTTTTCCATCGTTTTTTAACAATCTTGAATCAAGAATTGTATCACCATCTATTCAAAAAATTCAATCAACATCTGAATGATCTAATAATATTTTTTCTAATAGTTCTTGTTTACAAAAAACAGTTTCTTCAAACCTATTTGTTGGACTTTCAATAACTACACAATTATCAAATTGTTTATAGTATTCTTTCGAACCATCGTCTGAATCTTGATCAAAAATATAAATATAGTCACATATCTCCATACATTTAAATCAATTTTCAAGATTACCGTTTTTAAGTTCGTTTCTAAGCATACTAAAGCCGATTATTTTCATTTAAAATACTCCATAAAAATTTTCATGTTGTACTATGACTTCTAAAGCAGTTACAATCTTCACCGACGTTGTACCATCTCCCAACCAACCGGCGTCTAACTTCTCTTGATTTTGAGCCCAACTGATCAAGTCTGCTCATAATCCCTTTTGCTCAGGATATAATGGAAGATATTTGGAACAACCATGATTATAAGACTGTGGTCTTTCAGTATAGTCTCGAGGCACCAATACCTTGACATCGAATAGTGTTGGTTCTTCTTGGGCTGTTCCGGAATCGCTTATTATAAATGATGCATTCTGCATTAGTGTCATATAATCTTTATATGACTGTAGTGGAATAAATTCAACATCTGGTGGGAGCGGTATGTCAAAATCCTTAAAAGCTTGCATTGTTCTTGGAAAGCTAAGAAAGTATACTTTAGATCTTTTATGTATTTGCTGATAATATACTAAGAACTCACAAACCATTCTTAGTCTTGTTATATCCAAAAAGTTCTCTGGTCTATGAATATCCACTACAATATAATCTTCTTTCTTGCCATAAATTTTAAACTTTCTAGCAGGCTCTACGATTGTATTACCTACAACGTATATGTTTTTTGGGTTATGTCCTTCGCGCATCAAATTACGAGCATAATCATTATGATATACAAAATGATAATCGGTAACCATATCACAGATTTTACGATTAATCTCCTCAAACATTCTCATATCACCAGATCGCATACCAGCTTCAATATGAGCAATCTTATAACCGGCTTTTTTTACAAAAGGTGCTGTAATAACTGAATTACTATCGCCAAGATAAACTACAATGTCTGCTTTAACTTTTTTTAAAGTTTCAAGTAATTTAGGAAGTAATTTTTCAATTTGTTCCGCTTGATCGCCTCCACCACATTCTAAATTATAATCAGGTTTTCTAATTTGTAATTCATTAAAAAAAACTTCTGATAACATTTTATCATAATGTTGGCCTGTATGAATTAAAATATGCTCAAGACACTCCGATTTATCTAATCGTTTGAATACTTCAGACATTCTAATAAAATCAGGACGTATACCGGTTACTGTAGCTATTACAGGTTTTTTCATCTAAATCTCCATATCTAAAAGTAAACTTTTTCTAGCTTTATAATTTGGTTTCATAGTAGCTTCTTTAAAAAGAGCTCTATTAATAGACTGTCCGTTTTCATAATTTGGATTAGCTGCAGGGTGATCATGAAATTGATGTACACAAAAAGGCATATTAATAATTTTTGTATTACAGATTTGTTTTACTCTAAAAAGAAAATCATCATCGTCAAATGAAGTACCTTTAGCATATATTTCATCAAATCCACCTATTTTAAATAAATCATTTCTAGTTATAGCTGAAAGTCAGTGATATTCTGCTGGTCTATAGATAGAATGATTATACCACCCATTTTGAAATATTCCTTTAAATGGTCCAGAAAATAGTGGATTAATAATTTCTAAAATTTCTTTTTGAGATTTTGCTTTACTGAATTTTTCA
>Ga0208160_1000257_pt1 | contig 26043 bp, 24 predicted proteins | sample CB_VirMetaG_FD_184536 | JGI IMG/M metagenome (GOLD analysis project Ga0208160, IMG submission 184536) | Freshwater to marine saline gradient viral communities from Chesapeake Bay - CB_1504_1 Viral MetaG (SPAdes) (version 4) | ecosystem: Environmental > Aquatic > Marine > Coastal | place: USA... | reverse complement strand
TATAACCTTTATGAAGGAGTATGATAGGATGATACCTGAAGAGTTGTTTAAAAAACTGGTCATACAATCAACTCCCTCTGGGGGTAGGCACTACCTATACCGCTGTGATAAGATAGAAAGCAATCAGAAGTTAGCTAGGAACGCTAAGGGTGCAGCTACTATTGAGACAAGGGGTATTGGAGGTTACATAAAGTGTGCTCCTTCAAAGGGTTACAAGCTTATAAGCACTAAAACTTTTTCCGAGATACCCCTAATAACGGAGGACGAGAGGAGGTTGTTATTTATTGTAGCTAAACAAAAGGATGACCTACTAAAGAGGGATGTTAAGAAGAAGTTTAGTGCCGAGGATTTTGAGGGTTTCAAGAAGTTTAGGTCTTACAATGAGGATTCTAACATAGGTATAGACCTCCTAGAAAAGAGTGGTTGGACGTTTCATTCCGATAATGGTGATTGGTATAATCTAACCAGACCCAACAGTGAGTCAGGGGACTTACATGGTGGGTACAATAGGGATGGTATGTTCTTTCAGAGTTTTTCTACAGCTCAAGATATGTTTGAGGAGAGGAGAGGTTATAATAATCATCACCTATTTGCAGAACTAGAGTGTGAGGGAAACTACAAGAAGGCCTACGCTATTTTACATGAGGAAGGTTACGGAACTGATGATAGTGGTGAAGAGGATGAATATGAGGATGAGCTATCCTTTGTATCTGGGAGTGATGAGGAGGATGATTACTTAGAACAAGCTCGTAAGGGGGAGATACCCTTAGGTCTATCCCTAGGGTGGAGGGATTTAGATGAATTTCTAAGACTAAAAAAGAACAGCTTTGTTTTCTTACTTGGTTTAGATAACATTGGTAAGTCAACCTTTTTGTCAAGCATAATGGTGGCATCTAACATACTTCATGGGTATAAGTGGGGTATATCTTCACCAGAGTCGTCAGTGACCGTTACGAGGCGTAATTTACTAGAGGCCGAGGGGGGTAGAAGAGTTGATTCTTTTAAAGAGGAGCCTATTGCTTATCAAGCTTTGCTTCAGAAGAATAGGAAGTCCTTTTTTATTATGAAGAACGAAAACCACAGTACTATAGATGAGATTCTACTTCAAGGTAGAAAATTATATCAGAAACATGGTATAGATTTCTTACTCATAGACCCCTTTTCTTTCTATGCAGGTTCAGGTAATTTTTCTGATGATACAGAGGTTCTGTCAAAGATAAGGGTCTTTTGTCAGAATTACTGTAGTGTCATGGTTGTAGATCACCCTTACACTGGTTTTACTAGAACAGCTAAGGATGAACATGGCTTCATAAAAATGCCTACAAAGTATGATGCCTCTGGTGGTAACAGTAAGGCCAACAGATGTGATGACTTCGTTTCGGCTCATAGGCTTATAAGCCATGAAGATGATGCAGTTAGGAGTACAATGCAAGTGTCTGTCCAAAAAATAAAGGATAAGAGTACCGGAGGTAAGCCTCACACAGAGGGGGATTATACTCAATTGATTTATGAAACTCGTAGTGGATTTACTGGGTACTTTGACACCAACGGAGACAACCCAATGCAAAAAGCAATACAAGCTAAGCTGGGGGTTAGGGCACAAATGAAAAATGGGGTTAATGGACTCCCTGTTAAAAGTCCAGAAGAAGCATTTTAATTATAACAACTTTAATGTAAAAAATTTATGTACTTATGAGTAAACTAAACTTAGAGTTATTTACAACAGGTTTGATTCAAATAGTCTTAGTCTGTTTGAATACCTATCAAATAGCTATTTACGCTGTTACAAAGTCCCCCATATTGCTAGGGGGTATTATAATAATAGGGTTTTTAATATCCTTTATTTGGTCTTTCAATGTAAGAAAAGTTGCATTTGGAGATATGTCTAACCGAATCTTTTATGCCTCAGGAGCTGCCACCGGTAGTTGTGTAGGGGTATTAATTGGTTCATTAATATATTCACTATGATAATTTCAATTTCGGGACGAATTAGTTCAGGTAAAGATACTACTGCTGAAATCATAAATACACTGCTTACTACAAATGGAAAAACTCCCTTTGAAAATAAAAAGTTTGCAGGTAAATTAAAGACGATTGCCTCTATATTAACAGGGATACCTGTAGAAAACTTTGAAGACCAAGAGTTTAAGAAAAATCTTTTAGATACTGAATGGGGAACAGTACAAAACGTACCCCTTAATTTAATAACCCCATTTGCTGATATTGAATTTAGTACATTAATGACGGTAAGGGGTTTTCTTCAGAAGCTTGGTACAGAAGCAATGCGTGATGGGCTACATAAAAATGTGTGGTGCAATGCCCTGTTTGCTGATTACAGAAGCCCAAAGATGAGTGAATATAACCCAAGTAATTGGATTATTACAGATACTCGTTTCCCCAATGAACTTAAAGCTATAAAAGATAGAGGGGGAATAACAATAGTTGTTAAGCGACCAGAAACTGACCACCTTTCTGGTAATCATACCTCCGAAACTGCCCTAGATAGTTTAGCCTTTGACGAAACTATTGTTAACGATGGTAGTTTAGAAAACTTAATTAAAAAAGTTGAGGAGGTATTAAGCAGAAGAGGAATAATTTAGTATCTTTGCAACCCCATAATTATTAACCTTAAGAGGCTCTTCTATAGAGCCTTTTTTAACCCAAAAACCTTAAAATGCCAGACATATTTGAGAAAAGAGTAAACCTAAAACCTTATGAGTATCCAGAACTACTAGAGTACAAGGATGCAATTCGTCATTCTTATTGGATACACACAGAGTATAACCTGACATCGGATGTCCAAGACTTTAAAATTAACACAACTGATATTGAGAAATCTGTAATACGAAAGACAATGCTTGCGATATCTCAGATAGAGGTATCCTTTAAGTCCTTCTGGGGTAAGATCCACGATAGGATGCCTAAACCGGAGATTGGTGCTGTAGGGATGACTTTTGCCGAGAGTGAAGTGAGACACGCTGATGCATATAGTCATCTATTAGAAATACTGGGTCTAAACGATGACTTTAACTCTATAAATGAAATCCCTGCTATTATTGACAGGATAAACTACTTGGATAAATACCTTGTAGGGTCTAAGAGTAGGGATAATAAGAAGTACGCCCTGTCTGTACTACTGTTCTCAGTTTTTATAGAGCACGTTTCATTATTCAGTCAGTTCCTTATTATGATATCCTTTAATAGGCACAAGAATATGTTCAAAGGAATATCTAACATTGTCTCAGCTACATTTCAAGAGGAGGACAGCCACGGAAAGTTTGGTTTAGCTATAGTAAACATAATAAAGCAAGAGAACCCCGATTGGTTTGATGAGGAGTTTAAAGAGGAAATCAAGAGGGCTTGTGCTAAAGCAGAGAGAGCTGAAACTAAGATTCTAGATTGGATCTTTGAAGAGGGTGACCTAGAGTTTATGTCTAAAGATGTAGTAAAGAATTTTATTCGAGACCGATTCAACAACTCTATGGAAAGCCTTGAGATAGATCCACTATTTGAGGTAGATGAGTCAATGTTACTAGAAACCCAATGGTTTAATGAGGAGTTAAATAGTACAACAGAGGGGGATTTCTTCAACAAGAGATCCACCAACTACACAAAGAAAGCGAAGAGTATAACAGAGAACGATTTATTTTAATGAGAGAACAAAAACAACAGCCTTATGCTTGGCTAACAGATAAAAGCAGACAATTTTTAAGTAGAGGTTACTTAGTAAATGATCAATCACCAGAAGATAGGATAAAGGATATAGCCAAGGCAGCATCCAAACACTTACCCTTTGTAGATAATTTTGAGGGGAAGTTTTTAGATTATATGTCTAAGGGTTATTACTCCCTAGCATCCCCAGTTTGGTCTAACTTTGGTTTAGATAGAGGCTTACCCATCTCTTGCTTTGGTTCCTACATATCGGATGAGACAAAGTCTATTCTTTATACCTCAGCAGAGGTAGGGATGATGTCAAAGTATGGAGGTGGAACCTCTGGTTACTTTGGTAAGATAAGACCAAGAGGTAGTAGCATATCTAATAATGGATTAAGCAATGGTAGTTTCCCTTTCCTTAAGGTATTCGACACAGTTATAGATGTGATAAGTCAAGGTTCTACAAGAAGAGGTCAATTCGCTGGGTATATTGATATTGAGCATGATGACATAGAGGAGTGGTTACAAATACAGATGGAAGGTAACCCTATACAACTAATGATGTACGGACTATGTGTTGGAAATGATTGGTTGAGGGAAATGGAGGAAGGAGACCATACTAAAAGAAAAATCTGGGCTAAGGTAATACAGTGTAGGTCTGAAATAGGCTCTCCATATATCATGTTTAAGGATAACGTAAATGAGAATACTGTGGATGTTTACAAGGATAAGGGCTTGACAATACACGCCAGTAATTTATGTTCTGAAATCATGCTGCCTTCAAGTGAGGAAGAGTCCTTTGTCTGTTGCCTATCCTCTATGAATATGCTTCACTACTATGAGTGGAGAGATACAGATGCTGTTGAAATTCTTACCTACTTCTTAGATGCTGTTATGGAGGAGTTTATAGTTAAAACTGAGGGGTTACCCTTTATGGAAAGAGCACACAGATTTGCAAAAAGGCACCGTGCTTTAGGTCTAGGTGTTCTAGGTTGGCACTCCTTACTACAATCTAAGTCCCTACCTTTTGATTCCTATGATGCAATGATGATTAATGCAGAGTCTTTTTCTATAATAAGGAATAAAGCTTACACAGCATCTAGGATAATGGGACAGGAGTTAGGAGAGCCAGATGTATTAGAAGGATACGGAAGGAGAAATACCACCTTGATAGCTATCGCACCCACAAAGTCCTCCTCCTTTATACTAGGAGAGGTATCTCAAGGTATTGAACCTATATTGTCTAATTACTTTGTTAAGGATTTAGCAAAGAGTAAGACAACTTATAAGAACCCCTTTTTAAAGGAGATACTAAAAGGTTTAGGTAAGGATACAGATACTGTATGGAAGTCTATATTAGATAAAGATGGATCTGTTCAGCACTTAGACTTCTTAACAGATGATCAGAAAGATGTTTTCAAAACTTATCTAGAGATTAGTCAGTTGTCTATTGTTCAGCAGGCTGCACAAAGGCAGAGGTTTATCTGTCAGTCTCAATCATTGAACCTGATGATACACCCCAATACTCCTACCAAGGATATAAATAGTCTTTACTTGACAGCTGCAAAGCTTGGTGTTAAGTCTTTATACTACCAGCACAATGTAAACGCTGCTAGGGAGTTTAAAAAGAATTTATTAACTTGCTCTAGTTGTGAGGGGTAGCAATTAAAATTAAAAAATAATTAAAAATAAACCTAAAGGGACTTGCGAGAGTCCCTTTTTCTATTTACATTTGCAAATCAATTAAAATAAATTAATATGAGTAGAGATATCAAGTTTGGCCATGATGCCAGAACAAAATTACAATCAGGTGTAGACAAGTTAGCCAACTCCGTAAAGGTTACGTTGGGTGCTAAAGGAAGGAATGTAATAATTCAGAGGGAGCACAACACACCACACGTTACAAAGGATGGTGTAACAGTAGCTAGAAATATAGCTCTACCAGACCCGATAGAGAATATGGGGGCAGAGATGGTTAGAGAGGCAGCAAGTAAGGCAGCTGACACCGCTGGTGATGGAACTACAACGGCCACCATTTTAGCTCAAGCTATTATTAATGGTGGAATGAAGGTTATAAAACCTAGGTTAGGTTTATATGGTAAGTTGTTTCCAAAAAAGCACATAAATCCTATGGACTTAAAGAGGGGTATAGACAAGGGTGTAGAGGCTATAACCTTAAAGCTAGATCAGATGGCCGAGAAGGTCTCTCATGATAATAAAAAAATCAGGCAGATTGCAACCATATCAGCAAACAATGATAGTGATATAGGGGGGCTGATTGCTGAGGCTATGGCTAAGGTAACTGCTGATGGAGTTGTAACTGTTGAGGAATCTAAGAATACGAGCACGTTCATAGACGTTGTCGATGGTATGAAGTTTAAGAGTGGTTTACTACACCACACCTTTGTAACCAACCCTGAGAAAATCTTAGGTGAATATGAGAATCCTTTGTACTACCTAACTGACAAGAAGGTTGACACAACTGCCGAGATTAAGGATGTAATTGAGAAGGGGTTAGCCACTAGAAGACCACTTGTAATTATAGCCCCTGACTTTGAAGGGGAAGTTCTTATGACATTCGCTCAGAATATAGTGCAGAAAGGGTTTAAGATCATAGCTGTTAAGGCTCCATCCTATGGAGAGAAAAGGAAGGAAATGCTAGAGGATTTAGCAATCTTTACTGGGGCAACTGTTGTTAGGGAGGAAATGGGACTTAACCTTGAGGATTTTGATGTTAATATGTTTGGTGAGTCTAGTAAGATAAGTATTTCCAGAAGTGATGCCACAATAATTGGTGGTAAATCAGAAGAGGGTGCCGTTGACAAAAGAATAGCTGAACTAAAGTCTCAAATTGATAACAAGACTCAGGAGTGGGATGACAAGGAAATAAAAGCTAGAATTGCCAAACTAAACGGAGCCGTAGCTGTTATTTACGTAGGTGCTAACACTGATGTAGAGATGAGGGAAAAGAAGGACAGGATAGACGATGCCCTGTACGCCACTAGAGCAGCTGTAGAAGAAGGAGTTGTTGCAGGTGGGGGTATTGCACTTATAGAAGCTTCTAGTATCTTAAAGAATCTAAATAGGTCTCTTAAGAACTTAGATCAGAAAAGAGGTGTTAGGGTTCTGGAAAGAGCACTTCAGGAGCCACTTATTCAGATAGCTGAGAACTCCGGATTAAATGGTGTAGCAGTCGTTAATATGGTCATACAAAGTGGTTATCCTATAGGGTATGATGCAAAAGCCAATGACTTTGCCAACCTATTGGATAGGGGTATTATAGACCCTAAGAAGGTTACTCGTGTAGCACTAGAGAGTGCAGCCTCGGTAGCAACGATGATCCTTACCTCAGAATCTTCAGTAAGTATAATCCAATAATATGCGAATATGCGTATTTGATGTGGAAGCAGATGACTTAGATCCCACCAAGATACATTGCTTGGTGGCTGCTATCTACTCTCAAGGAGAGTGGAAACATAAGTCAACTACCGATTACGATCAGATGAGGAAGTTCTTTGATAACGCTGACGTTATTATTGGACACAATATTTCACTCTGGGATATTCCTGTAGTTGAGAGGATATTATACGATGGTTACGAGGATAGCCTACTACACAGAAGAGATATAGACTCTGGTAAGTTAACACCTCACAGAGTATCTTGTAAGGTTATAGACACTCTGGCATTGTCTTGGTATTTATACCCTAATGGTGTAGGTAAGCAACAGAGACATGGTTTGGATGACTGGGGTGTTTACTTCGGTATACCAAAACCAAAGATCACTGAGGGTGAGTGGAAGTCTCCACTACCTAATGAAACCTTTAAACAGTTTCAAGATAAGATGTTACACCGTTGTAGTGAGGACGTTAAGATAAACTGTAAGCTCTATGACAAGGAGATGAAGGATCTAATGAGGATCTACGAGGACGAAGAGGGAGTTCAAAGACTTATTAATTACCTGATGTTTAAAATGGATTGTGCTGTAGAAGCTGAAAGGAGTAGGTGGAAGTTGGATGTACCTAGGTGCTTACTGGCTCTTGATAAACTGGAAACAGAAGAGGCAGATAAGGTTGAGGAGTTGAGTAACATAATGCCAGAGTCAGTTAAGATGAAGGCTGTTAAAAAACCCGACAGTATGTACCTCAAGGGTAATAACCTGAAGAAACCTAAGACTTACATTAAAGCAAATGGTAAGCTCTCAGCAAGTGGACTCAAGTTTAAAACAGCTTGTGATGCTCAAGGTTTAAACCCTAATCAAGTCTCAGTCGTACATATACCATCTAATGAGCTTTCATCTAGAGCAATTGCTTGGCTAGAGGCGGTTCAATCTTTAGGGTTAAAAGAGTCTCACCCAGATGATGTAGAAGTGGTGGCTAGTGTAGAGAAGGGTAACCCAAAAAGCTCTTCTCAAATGAAGGATTGGTTGTCTAGCCTTGGTTGGATTCCAGAGAGTTTTAAGAAGGTTAAAAAGAAAGATGAGGATGGTAAGGATTATATTGATAGTATACCGCAAGTTAGAGTTGATGGTAAGGATGGTAAGGAATTATGTCCTTCTGTTAAGAAGCTTTTAAAGGTTGAACCTAGGTTAGAGGTCATGGAGGGTCTAACTGTATTAACGCATAGGATTGCTATCCTTAATGGATACATGAGTAATGTGGATGCAGATGGTTATATCCAAGCCCAGATACAAGGGTTTACTAACACCTTGAGGTTCAAGCACAGAACGGTTGTTAACCTCCCCTCAGTGGATAAACCCTATGGAGAACTGGTTAGGGGGGTTTTGATAGCTCCGGAGGGTTATGAACTATGTGGCTCAGATATGAGTGCACTAGAAAACAGAACCCGTGACCATTATATCTACCCCTATGACCCAGAGTATGTAGAGACTATGATGGATAAGAGTTATGATCCACACTTGGCTATTGCAGTTCAAGCTGGATTTATGACCGAGGAGGATGCAGACTTTTATAAGTGGTATAAGAAGACTGATGAGGATAAAACACCTGAGCAGTCCGGTAGGTTTGAGGAGTTAAACTTTGAGAGACAGAAGGGTAAGACTACAAACTACTCGGCAACTTATGGGGCTGGTGGAAAGGCAATAGCAGATGCTGCAGATATACCAGAGGAAGCAGGTTTTGATCTCCATAAAGCTTACTGGAAAGTAAACTGGTCAATCAAGGCTGTATCAGCAGATCAGATGGTTAAGTTCTTCTACAAGTTAGGTAATGGTCAGTTAACCTACAAACTGTATAAAGGTAGAGACTTGCTACCACAAGATGAGGATAGTAAATCTACCAGACGTAAGAAGTATGATCTAGCAAGTAAAGCTGAGGAGCTTTGGTTATGGAACCCTGTTAGTAGGTTGTGGTATTCATTGAGATACCCCAAGGATATTTTTTCAACCTTAAACCAAGGGACAGGGGTATTTGCTTTTGACACTTGGATAAAAACTTTTAGGGATAAGAGACCACAACTCACTGGTCAAATGCATGATGAAATAATTATATGCTTACCTAAGGGTCACAGAGAGGGTTGTGAAAAGTTCTTAAAAAGTGCTATACAAAGCACTAATGAGGGATTAGGTTTGAATAGAGAACTGGACATAGACGTGCAGTTTGGTAACAATTATGCAGAAATACATTAAGATATTAACTTTAACACAAACAAAATGAAAACACTAAAAGCAATTTGGAGTTTCCTCTTTGATCACAAGACTATATGTGGTAAAAAATGGATAGAGGATTCTATGACAGAGAAATACGGGACTGATTGGTTAGAGCAATGTCTTGAGGGTTTGAGAGACCCAAGTGTAAGGGCAGATCTTAAAGAAACACTAAAACTTTAAAATATGAATATATACACAGCAATGGTTTACGCAAAATCTCCTAGGACAGGCCTAGACACTAATTACTTTGTGGGTTATGTAAGTGCAAGTAACTTGGAGGAAGCTATTAGGTCATACGAAGAGGACAATATGCCTTGGGTTACTGTAATAGCTGAAGCTAAAGAGATAGACGTTGTTAAAGACATCAAAAAGGAATATACAGATACAATAAACCCTAGGGAGATTGTTAAGGATATGAACTATGATGACTTTATGGATTGGTTATCAATCTCCGAGGGCAGAGATTATATAGAGTCCGCAATAAAGGCATTCTCTAAAGAGGGGGATGACCTACTCGATTATGTACTAATAATGAAACAATTCTTAAAGGATAAATATGGCGATAGAAGTGAAGAATAAGAAACCCAGAGTGGGTCGTAAGATAGTCCAAGCTAAGAAGGTAACTGTGGATGGGATTCAGTTTGCCTCAACATTGGAGTCTGTCATGTACAAGATGCTCAAGAAGGAGGGTATCAAATTTGAATACGAGGGAAGAAGTTACCAAACATTTGACCCCTTTGAGTTAGAAGAGGAATGTTGGGAGAGGGCTACCAAGAGAAGCAAGCAAATGATTGACCGAAGGAAGGTCACCAAGGTTAGCTACACACCAGACTTCATCGGTAAAGATGAGGCTTGGTTTATAGAAGTGAAGGGTAGGGCAAACGAGAGTTTTTCTATTCGATGGAAGTTATTTAAGGAGAGGTCTAAAGAAATGACCCCAAAACCCTTAATTTTTAAACCAACAAACAAAGAGGATTGTACACAAGTAATTAATATTTTAAAAGAAAAAGGATATGGCAACAAGTAATGAAATTTTCAGTAGCTCAGAAAAAATGCACAACAACGTAGCAGAGCTTTATGAAGCAAGGATGGATGGTACTATGGAAGAGGTTAATAAAATAGCCAGTAGTATGATCGAAGAATTAAGTTTAATTATAAAGGATTCAAATGCAAGCTAAAAGCAAATTAAAAACATTCAAAAAGTCTAATAAGAATAAGAGGTTAAGTATGGCTGAAAAAGCTGGTTTCCCCGATGCCGAATCTTTCAGGCTATACCTAGAGTCACTTCAAGATATTGATGTGGAGCCTACTGAGACCAGTACACCACAGTATCCAAACGACAAAGTATCTAAACCTAGAGGACTAGATGCTTTATCATCAGACGGAAAGTTAATGGATATAGATCAGTTCTGTGATTATCACGACCTTAAGAGAAGTGAGATTAGGAGTTGGAAGCTTGTTACACACACAGGAGTCCCTTATTACAACATAGCCTTTTATGAGTCTATTGTAGAGCCTGTGGTTACAGAGAAGGAGTTAAAGCGTATTATATTGGAGGGATTACAAATTCCAGCTAAAAAGCTATCGAATCGTAGCGTGAGTCAACTACATGGTAAGAGTGGTATAGGGATAGTCAAGATTGCCGATTTACACTTAGGTGCTTACATTGATAGCTTGATAAGAACCAAAGATTTCTCTATTGATATACTAGCACAGAAGCTTAGGAAAGCTGCCTTTGAAGTCAATAGGAGAAACTACGCTACAGTTCACGTCCACATTCTAGGGGATTTGATAGAATCCTTCACGGGGTTATCTCACAAGAATACTTGGAAGGGACTTGACAAAGCAATGGTTGGTGCAGAGGCTGTAAAGCTTACAGTTCAAATACTACACAAGGATTTCCTAGATCTTATTGAGAACCTTGCTGACATTAAGTTAGTAGCTGGTAACCATGATAGAGTAACCTCTGACAACAAGGAAGACGTTCAAGGGGATGCAGCAAACTTAATAGGTTGGGGCTTAGAACTTATGGGCTACAACGTAGAGTTTAACCCATTGGTTATAACCCACAAGGTAAATAACATAACCCACATCCTAACCCACGGTCACCACGGTATCTCCAAGAAGACAACTCAGCAAATATGTTGGGACTACGGAGAGCAAGGTACCTTTAACTTGATTTGTGAGGGTCACCTACACTCTATATTTGATAGTTTACCTATCAGGGCTAGAGATAAGTTTAAGACTATTAGGGACGACTCTGTAGATCATAGGAGGATTATCTGCCCTTCATTCTTCACGGGTAATTTCTATAGTGAAGCTTTAGGTTATACATCCCAAGGTGGTTTTATGATAACAGAGGATAACGGATCAGGTGTCCCTAACGTCTTTTATTATGCCGTCTAAGGAGCCAAGGTTATACTTTAGGAAAGATGGATATATTTTTGTGGTGGATCACATCACAAAGACAGTATCTGTACCTCAGTCAATTGAGGAGGACAGTTATCCAGATGAGGTTAAGACCTATCTGAAGGAGAAGAATTATTACAAACAATTAACAATAGAATAAATTATGAGGACATTAAAAGCATTAAACGAAGAGAAGCTACTCTTTTATGATATAGAGACAGCTACAGTAGTACCAGAGTTAATACCTGACTCACCACTATATGACAGCTGGGAATACAAGGTGAATAAGAAGGGAGACATGATACAAGAAGAGATACTAGCCAGCTTTAAAGATGAGGCAGGACTATACCCTGAGTTTTCTAAAGTGGTTAGTATAGTAGTCGGTAAGATTGTTAAAGGGGCGATTGTGTTAGCCACATTTGATGATGAAGAGGAGTCAAATTTACTAGATAGATTTAATAAAATGTTGGAGAGGAACGCTACAGATAAGCTGATAGGTTTTGTAAACGTGGGCTTTGATTCACCATTTGTATTCAAGAGGATGCTTATAAACAAAATCTTACCGAGTAGCAAAGTTGATTCCTCTGGTCTTAAACCGTGGGAGGTGGATGAGGTAGATCTTGCTAAGGAGTGGCAAGGGACTAGTTTTGCTAGAGCATCCTTAATTAACATAGCAACTGCCTTCGGTCTACCATCACCAAAGGATGACATAAGTGGTGCAGACGTTGGTAAAGTTTACTGGACAGAAGAAGGGGGTCTAGCTAGGATCTCTAAGTACTGTAGAAAGGATGTTGTTACAACAATCAATATCTTCAAGTGTATGAGGTTAGAGGAACCACTATCATTATCTGAGGGTGATCTAGCTGATCAACCACTTATAGCTAACCTTATGGGTGGGGCTAAATACGGTAAAGATGAGAAGGCTGAGCTTAAGGCTGTATTACTCACTATGGATGAAGCAGAGAGGGAAGCAGCTTATATTGTTCTAGAAACAATACCTTCAACAGCTAAAGGTAAGAAGACTTACTTTACTAAGGCTCATGTAAGAACACTTAAAAAAGAAATAGATGAGTAAAAAAGTAGAGCAATTGGTTCTACCTAGAAAAGATGAGGATGGGAGATACTATATCTCCTACTCTCAGCTTTCTAAGTGGGAGAGGAGTAAGAGGGATTACATTCGCAAGTACTTCATGAAGGAGCCAGATGATAATGCTGCCCTACAGATCTACGGTGACTTTGGTCATAAAGTGGGTGAGTCATATGAGAATAACGACTTTAGTGCTTGGAATGAGTCTGAGGCTGCTTTCTTAAAGTCTTTACCACACTATGACGAGTTTGAGAGGGAGATTAAGTTAGAGATGGATGGATTTTATGTACTTGGATTCATTGATACAAACACTCTTCCCGAAATAGGTAACTCAGAGGGAGAAGAACCATTTATGTATGTAAAGCATATAGGAGATTATAAGACTGGGGATATTTCTAAAAGACACGATGAATATGAGTCTGATGAATACAAGCAGCTTGATATCTATGCTGCAGAGCTCCTACAGAAGTATGGTAGACTACCGGATACAGCTAAGGTTGTTTTGATTGGTAGATCTGGTAATGCTTTTAAGGGTGAGGCTTTAAACTTGACTAAAGAGGTAGCTATCATTGATAGGCAGTTATCCCTAGAGAGAGTTGAGGAAGTTAAGTCTTATGTACAGTCTACAGCTGAGGAAATTTCTAGATGCTATATAGCTTACCTTAAATTAAAAGGGGGGATAAAATTAGTAACTTAAATTAAAAATTATGAGTAGAACAGTTAAACCAAAATTAAAGACCCCTTCAGAAAGACTGAGGGGGACATTCTACAAAATTTTCCAACAAGATTCAGAGGGGTTCGAGGAATTTGAGGATTACTATACATCTAAGATGGAGAAGCTTATCAATCACTATAAAAAGTTAATAGATTAGTTATGAGACCACCAAAAAAGTTTTACGTAGATAAAAACAAAAATAACCTACAACACCTAGCATCTTTAGGTTACTTACAGCAAGGCTCTGTCAACCTAGAAGATGGAGACCACTCTGTTTTGTATGTAAATAATACCGAAGAAGATATTGGTTTTTTAAGGGCTAATCTAGAGAAACTTTTTCTCTTTTTTACTTGCGAGTGTGAATTATTTTACTTAGTTTTGCTACCTAAAATAAAATAAAATGCTAGCAACAAGTAAAAATGCCAACCCAAACTACCTAGCAAAAGTGGTGGCTTTAAAAGGGCTTAAGAAACACAGTAACGCTAATAGGTTGCAGACTGTGGACATTGACTTTCAAACAGTCATTACTGGATTAGATGCTAAAGATGGGGATGTCTATGTATTCTTTCCGGTTGAGTCTAAAATTAGTGCAGACTTCTTATCGGCTACCAACTCTTTTAGGGATAAGGAGTTGAACAGCGATAAGGAGAAGGCAGGATTCTTCGAGGATAATTGTCGTGTCAAGGCTATGAAACTTCGTGGTGAAAAATCAATGGGGTATATTGTTCCTATAATGCAAGTAGCTTTTTGGGTAGGTTATGACTATGGTTTTGAGGTAAAAGTGGGAACAGAGTTCGACACAATCAACGGCAAACTCCTAGTAGAAAAGTACCAAGCACCTAAGAAAGCTGGTGCTGTATCTAAGCAGGGTAGGAAGCCAAAGGTTTCCCGTCTTGTTGAGGGTCAAGTTCACCTACACGTTGATACAGAGAACTTACGTAAGAATGCTCACAAAATTAACCCTGAGGACACGATCTCTATAACCTACAAAACTCATGGTACGTCATGGTGGGTTGGTAACGTATTGGTCAAGAGAAACCTACCAAGGTTTGAAAGAGCTATGAGATGGTTAGGTTTCCAAGTACAGGAGATGGAATATGACTTGGTCTACGGTTCGAGACGAGTGGTAAAGAACGCTGATATGGATGACCCTAAGCAGAAGGATCACTTCTTCGGATATGACCTTTGGGAGAAGATTAAGGATGAGGTTGGTGAATCAATACCAAAGGGCTATACCCTGTACGGAGAGATGTTGGGATATGACCACAATGGTGGGGCTATTCAGAAGGGTTATGATTATGGGTGTGAACCAGATGGTGACTTTGATTTTTTAGAGGAGCACCAAAAAGAAACACCTCAACACAAACTAGAGGTATACCGTATCACTCAAACAAACCCAGATGGTCTAGTGACTGAGTTGTCCTACCCAGAGATCGCAGAGTTTTGTGATAGAAGAAGGCTTACTATACCCCACTTGTTTTATTATGGTAAAGCTGTAGATTGGTTGTGCCCTGAATATGCCGATGATAGGCTCTGGGAATTAGAAGATGAATTTAGTAATATGTTTGTTGAGGAGCTTGAAAAATCTTACAACGAAAAAGACTGCTTTATGTGTCACAACCCAGTACCAGAAGAAGGTATTGTTGTAAGAAAAGAGTCATTGTTTAACTGTGAGTCTTATAAACTGAAAAGCTTTAGATTCCTTGAGTGGGAGTCTAAGGAGTTGGACAGTGGAGAGGCTGATATAGAATCTGAGAACTAATGAAAGAAGCAATAATAGGAGACCTTAAGGAAATAATTGCAGGTCTTGAGTACGGAGATTTAAGTAAGAATGAAGTAGTAACTAAAATAGAGTCTTCTATCGAAAGTATAGAAGAACACTTAATATCAGAGTAATGAAAAATAGAATAACAATTTTAGTAGGGGTTTCCGGTAGTGGGAAATCCACTTGGGCTCATGAGGAGTGGTTAAAAGATCCTGAAAATGTCATAATAGTGAATAGGGATAAGATCAGAGAACAATTCTTTGGCTTTACTGAGGACACTGTGCACAAGTATTATGAGAGGGATGACATCTACTCTTTAGAGAAGCAAGTAACTCGTTTTGAGGACACGCTGATACACGATGCTTTGAACTTGGGTAAGGATATAATAGTGGATGCAACACACTTAAAGAGATCCTATATTGAGAGGTTTAAGTTCTGGAATGTATCAACGACTTATAAGATGATCCCTATTATGTTAAAGGAGGCAGAGATCAGAGATAGGGTTCGTAAGAGGCGTGTTGGTGGGGAAGTTTTAAGGAAGCAGAACACACAGTATGTGAACCTGTATCACAACTTGGTTGAGAATCCTATAGACTTTACTCCGGTAACATTGTTGAATAACCCCCTTAAAGAGGATGTGATTATATTTGACATTGATGGTACCTTGGCTCACAAAGTTAAAAGGTCAGCCTACGATTGGAAGTTAGTTGGTAAGGATACAGTTGATAGTCCAACTGCCAAGGTTATGAATATGCTTAAGTCTTCTGGAGCTAAAGTTATTATTTGTACTGGCCGTGACGGTATAGCCCTCTACGAAACTAAAAAGTGGTTGGATAAAAACAATATGGATTACGATGAAATTTTTATCCGTGAAGAGGGTAATATGAAACCAGACTGGCTTATTAAGGAGGAGATGTGGAGAGAGATTGCCAAGGACTACCATATTGTAGGTATGTTTGATGACAGATTGCAGGTTGTTAGACGAGCAAGGTCTTTAGGATTAAAGGTCTTTAATGTTGAATATGGAAATTTTTAAGTTATGAAGTATAGAATAGTTGAGATGTGGGGGTTACATAAAATCCAGTATAGGTCTTTTAGTATTCCTTTTATATTCTGGTCAGACTTTAATATTTGGTCAGATTTAATAGAGGTTGGCAAAACTAGGGTTGAGTATTATGGTAACCAAGATGTTGCAAAGAGGAGGCTGAGAGAGATAGTTAAAAAGAATGGGGACGACTGGAAAGTTGTCTATGAGGTAAGGATAAAAACCTAATCTTAAGGTATCAATAATTTACCTTATATTTGCAACTCAATAATAAAACAAACAAAACAAGATGGTTTCAATAACTACACTCATCACAGCAATATTAGTAACGGCAGTAGCAACAGCTATTAGTACAGTATTCGTATACAGAAACAACGTGAAAACGATTGGAAATGTTGCGGATAAGGTTGATGGAATACACGATATTCTAAAGGAGGAATAATGGTTAGATAGACTTAATCATGCTTTTTGGAACACAGAAAACAAAACCCGATAGGAGATTAATCTTATCGGGTTTTCTTTTTCCTTCTTTTTACTAATTTTTGTAAAGCTCCCTGTAGTAGTTATACGTCTCAGAGTCCACTGCCTTCTCTGTAACAAACTCTGCTAGTATCTTTCTCTCCTCTTCACTTAGGTTTTTCCTGTCTATGAAAAGATCACCATACTTTTCAGCAAGTATGATAGCTCTAACTTGTTTGTTTCTTTCATACTTAAGACTTGCCACTAAAGGCTTTAAGGTTTTCTTCTTAACCTCACTGTTGACCCACTTAACGATGTTCAGGCTATGTTCAGGATATTCATCGGCTAACTTCTTTATGGAGTCCACACCTTGAGCCTTATCAAGATCCTTCTTTTTTATTTCCCCTATCAAAGTTTTAACCTTATCCTCAAGTATTATGTGCTCTCTATAAGCTGACACTACATCCTTTGAGACCCCCTCTAAAAGTTTTGCTGTTACATTGTATTCAGACGTGTGCTTAAACATCCTACTTGTCAAAGCTTTCTTCATGTCCAAACGTGCTTCTTTAAACGTCTCACTTACACCTTTATTAGAGGTTACCATGTTACCAATCGCATAAGAACTTGCTATATAAGGGTTCGTGTTAGGTGTTGTGACATATGATTCCACAGCTTTTTTAAGTCTTAGTGGAGACTTACCTACACCCTCACCTAATTTTTTATAAAACGGTTCAACCCTATCATCAATAATACCCTCTAACTCAGCTGGTATCTCCCCTTTATCCCATGATAGTGGGTTACCAGTATAAAGATCATCACCATTCATTGCTGCCATAGCGTTAACTGCAGGGATTCTTGTTAAGAACCCTGTAGGGCTTAGCTCAATTGGGATTAAGTTTTTCTCAACTGCCCCAAAGAATATCTTACTTGCATCACCTCTGTATTCAGCTCCGCTAGACTCAGCTAGAGCTTTTCTCATATAGTGTTCAGCAATATTAAGTAGTGGGGTTAAAGAATGAGCCTTGGCTACCCTATAGTATCCCCAGTTACCATCCTTATTCTTTTTACCCGTAGGGATTATAAAATAATTGGTCAAGTCATACTGACTAACTCCCTCAATTGTCTTAAGGTATATTTCGATATTAGTCTTACCCTTTATTTCTTCGTCCTCCTCCTCATCATCCCTTAACATTCCTATTAGGTTTATCCCTAATGCCAACATACCACCTGCTGTGTATGCCATAACTTGTACCATCCTAGAACCCACACCTATTGGGTCTCTACCAAAAGATTCAACCGCAGCTCTTATACCTTGAGTACCAGCATTTAGGTAAGGTACAAAGGAGTCTGCAGCTTTTGTAGCTCTACCCCCTTGATTAAAATCTGTTAGCTCCCTAGCAGATCTGGCAGCTTGAGTGTATATCCAATCCCTCTCCTGTTTTGGTAAGGTTTCGATGTCCTTCTCACCTAGCTCCTTTAATTGATTCTTTATACTCTTATTGAATACCGCTATTCTTATACCTACCTCACTAGCTAGGTTGAACTTATCCATAAATACCTTAACCTTATTTCTAGTGATAGCATCTTGGGTTTTTTGGTTCATCACTGTGTCTACCATTGCTTTAGCAATACCTTTACCAGAGTATTTACCTTGTAGTTGTAGCCAATCCATTCCACCACCATATTCTAGGTATTTAACGTAATCCTCCCCATTAATAAAAACACTCCTTAATCCCTTGGCTGCACCTATAGCCAGCTTTACAGAATTAGTAATAATCTCATTACCATACTCCTTAGAAAAAGTTACTGTGAACCAGAAATCCCTTGGTGTATTAGTTATAAAAAAGAAGGGGTTGTTACCTGTAGCAAAGGTCTGGACAATTGCTTTACCAGATATTAACGCAAAATTTTCCTTGGCTGGTGCTGATAAATGCTTCATATGTGAATCATTTATATGGGTTGCTAAGTCTTCTTTAACCCAAATCCTTTGCTTTACACCATCTTTGTAAAAATACATGGCTGTATAACCCTTAGTATTTACATTATCCATCTTATACTTAGGGTTACCTGCATCCGTAAAGCCTACAACACTATCTAATTTAACTTGTTTCCTTACATTTTCAAAGTTATCTACTTTCTTTTGCTCCCTCTTTGTTAGGTTTCCTTTCTCTATTAAAGCATCCACCTCTGCAGCTGTTTTTACAAATTCTGAGTGGAAGGCTGTGTTTAATCTATTTATGAAAACAGCTTTTGTCCTAGATAATATACTCTTTTGTAAAATATACCAAGCATCTGTAAGCTGGTTTCCATCAAAACCCTCTTTAAAGGAGGTCATTTGCTTCTTAGATAGGGGTAGATTCTCTATAGCGTGTAGTTCCTCTATAAGAAACTCGCCATCCATGTCCTCCATAAAGTCAATAAACTCTCTAGGTTGGTAGTCAACCCCTTTAAACAGCTCGTAGGTATCCTCGGAAATAAGACCCTCTGACTTCATTTCCTCAAGTATCTCTTTGTATTCTTGAAAATAATTATCAGCCCTCTTAGATAACTTATTAAAAGTCTTATCACCAAGTTCCAGCCTAGCCCCTTCTAGTGCCATAGCTGAACTCTTACCAGTTTGGTTACCTTGGTGCTTTATAGGTTTTTGACCTCTTTCAGCTCTATTCTTGTCAATAGCTATGATCCTCCTAGCTATTATAATTTCCTCTAGTTTGTTAACTTCAAAGTTTGTTAACCCTGCAAGAGTGTTCTGATATGCCTTTTCACTCCTATTTTTAGCAAGTGAGGAGGCTCCAGCCTTTGTAACGATGTAGTCTACAACTTTACCCATACCAGCTTTTTCTAAAGCTGTTTTAACTTTGTGTTGCCTATCTATAAGCTCTGTTGTAATAGACCCTATTGCTTGACTTATTTTTTTGAGTATTGGTACATCTGACTTCTTAGATTGGTTCCTAGAGGATTCCATTTCACTTTTAAGCCTCTCATAAGCCCTTTCTGGTGTGTCGCTTTCTACTTCATTGACTTCATCAATAAAGCTCATCTCAGCCTCTCTCTGGCCTTCCTTAGATAAACTTTGGTACCATTCAGATCCCTTAAGTTTTTTAATACCTACTCTTATACTCTCAGATATACTCACACCTGCCTCAATACTTAGAGCTACAGCTTCAACAGCTGCATCCCAAGCTAAGTCAAATAATTCTTTTGGTGCATTAGAGTTTAGACCCCTCATAGAGTCTCTAATGGTTGTGTTAGTTTTAAACTTCTCTCTTACCCTATCTGCGAGGCTAGTTGAATCTGCCTTGTCTCCTTCAGGTACTTTAGCATCTCTATTGCTGCTTCCACTTGCTTTGCCTTTGTTATCTCCTCCGGTTGTGGTTTCTTTTGTTTTCTTGTCGTTCGACTCATTGCTTATTAATTTAGTATTATTAGGCATCATAAAATAATTAGGGTCAAATCCACCCCACTCATCCGAGCCAAACATTACACCATCCCCATCAGATATCTGTGGTATAGCATCTTGTTTTGTAGCAGCTAAAAGGTTTTTCATCTCTAAATCAGTAAGTGGTCTAGACAACTTTATGGAGATAGTCTTTTCAGACCCATCAACAATACCAGACTCTAACACCTTTACATCCTTTGGAAGTGATTTTTTAATTATAGACTGGTCATATTCCTTATCCGTTGTACCCTCTATTAGCCCTACGTTTATATATACCCCTTTAGGTGCACTTTCAACTTTATTAGTTTTAGACTTCTGAACAACCCTAGAAGATCTACCCTTTGGCTGATAATCCATAGCCTCTTGGTATTGATCTTTAAGTTCTTGACTTAAGTCTGAACCCTCAATCATACTAGAGATTTCTTTTTGCGAGTAGTCCCCCTGTTTGTCTCTTAAACGATAAAGCTCATCATAGTTATTCTCAGCGTTTCTTGCTTTATTTATAGCATCATAAACTCCCTGAAGAGCCTGCTGCTTAGTCCTAGGCACTACGGAATCAAACCCCCTTTCTTTATTTCCTTTATACTCTCCACTAAAAGGTTGCTTAACTTTGTTTCCCTCTAATGTTTGCACGTCTGTAGGCTTAAGTGCTTGTGTTGTTTGTGCCCTAGTCTTTCCACCTGCCCATTCAGACACAACCATATCATACCCCCTTTCACCTGCTATCTTAGTTACATAAGCAACTTGTGTATTCTTATCAAAAGCTTTGTCAGGGTGTTCTTCTTTATGTCTTCTCTCTGCCTCCTCTATTAAGTTGTCTGGGTCAGTATTGAAGTCATAAACTTTATCTTTAGGTACCTTAACAGCATACTTTGAGGTACTTGCCTTTTGTTTCTCAGATTGGTTTGGGTCTGTATAATACATAGCCATTCCACCAACCTTAGATAAGGCAGCAGCTTCTTCTTTTGAAGTAACTGTTGACTCTCCTGTAGTAGGCTTAACCTCTGTGTAACCATCACTACCGTTATGAAAGAAGACAAAGTTATCTCCCTCTTCGGTCATGTTAGCGTAGTTGGATGAAGTCTCTGGCGTTATGGATACCTTTGGTTTAGCCTCTTCAGATTTAAGCTTAGTCTCAACAGGAGAATTTAGTAGAGCTGCTATATCTGAATCAACTGCATCAATCTGCTCCTTTATACCCTTGTGAAAAGCTTTATTTTTGTTCTTTAACCCTACCTCTAAGTTATCCCTCTTATCTAAAAGATCAAATAGTGGTTCTACCTTACCAACTTTAGTGTCAACAGGCACTTGGTTAGAGTACTTATTAAACAAGTTCAAATCCCTAACTACTTTATTTGCAGTGTCTTTAGTGAAAACCCCTTCAGACTCCATACCCCTTATTAAAGATATAGACTTATCCATATCTTTAGAGAGAGCCTTAAAAGAACTCAACCTACCAGTTTTTCCACTAGGACTCCCTGAAACAGATCCTAAACCACCCACAAGAAAAGAGAGTATAACTGTTTCCTTAAATTCGGATACACTCATATCCTCCTCTAATATTTTTATACCGAGGTTTTCATTTGCGTTAACATTAAGAGCTTTCTGGGTAGTACCCTCAACAAGTTCTTCCACAACCTCACCCCCTCCCTCTTTGAGGAACGGATTTAAGTATTTTTTTACTAACTTTGTACCCCCTTTTGCATAGCTATCTGCCACACCTTTAACAAACCCTCTATCAATACCAGTTTTACTAAAGCCAATAGGACTAATGTTTGGGGATATGAAGTGAGTTGGTAATGTAACAGCTGCCACACCAAAAGCAATCTTAGCTGACTCAGCCTTAGCTGTTTCCTCCTCAATACCTGCTGCAGATAGTTGTTCGTATGTTTCATTGTAAACAGAGGATGCAATCATTCCGGATTGAACACCAGCTGAGGTAAGCATTAAACCCCTTTTTGTGGTAGCCCCAACTGCTCCTCCAATACCCTTGGTACTAGCGATTTGAAATGCTAAATCCCCTATAGTGTTAGCACCAGCTTTCATATAGCCTACACCACTACTAGAACTTTTAACACCTAACCCCTTACCGGACTCTATATCCTCTTCTGTGATACCTAGTTTCTCAGCTATGGCTGTTATGTTCTTTTTGTTAGTGTGGTCTATGATCATACCTGTGTCGGTTATGATGTACTCCTTACCTTTGTACTCATAAGCTCTACCCCTAGCTTCTGCGTAGTGTAAATCTTGCCAATCAAAAGAATTAAGTTGTTCCCTCATTCTCTCCTCCTCTGCAAATTGGTCTGCACCAAAAAGATCAGATAAACCTATTAAAGTGTTTGAAGATGATCCATATAATCCTTCAACCATACCACCCAAAAACTCCTCGGTTGTGTCTAAGGTATCATCTATAATCATACCTATAGGGCTATTTTCATTGTAATCTTGGTACCTTTTATAGAGATCGTTTAATTTCTCCTCACGGTTTTCAGTATACAATGGTAGTTGCTCCTTGGCGTACTCTCGAAAGTTTTTTTGTAGACCTGTTATCTTTTCGTTGTACTCCTCAAGCATGGCCTTATCCCCAGTTTCTATTGCTACTAGTCTCTTAGCCTTTAATCTAGGTAATTTATCTGACATATAATCTTGCATCAACTCAGCAAGCTTTGTCTCCTTTACTAAAGGATCTACGGAAGCCAAGGCTGCAATCTTGTCAGGGTTCTTGTAATCCTTTTGGGACTCTTGTATAAAACCAGCTATATCCTTAGAGTCAAAACCATAGGAGTCTGTATCCCCCAAGTATTCAACGGCTGTACCAACTGTTTCAGAAGGAGTATACTTAGTTTCAGGCATACTCGCATATTCCTTTATCTTGTCTTTATAGTACTCCTTCTCCTTACCTTTTTGCCTGTAAGTAGCAAGGTCTGCAGTAGGTTCTACGGTGTAATCTTGTTTAGGCTGCACTTTAGACATTTGAGCAAGGTCTGCATCTCTTACAACACCCCTACTCTCTTTAAGATATCTGTTTCTTTCGTCTTCTATAAACTGCTTTTTATCTGCTGTTGCAAGAGTCATTTTAAAACCCTCATCACCCATTCCAACTTCTGCTAAGCGATCTCTCTCCTCTTGCTTATCGTTCTTAAACCTAGATAGATCTAGTGTTGGCTGTGATCCCGAAGAACCATTCTCTTCCACCGAAGGAGAAGCCAAATCCATATCTTCCTTCGGTTGAACCCCCTTTGGGGTAGTTTCTTTTGGTTTAGTCCCAAACACATCATCTATGAATTGATCAAATGTGTGTGTTGTACCTAATTTTTCATGTGCTTTCTTTTGTAACTCTGGGGAAGATTCAAAATCTGCTTTAAAATCTTCAAATGAGTGTTCTGTATTAAACTTACTGTAAACCAGTCTTAATAATTCTTCGTCCATCTTGTTTTATTTAATTTTAGTATGTCCTCCCTGAGGCTGCTTTGACACTTGTTGTACTACTAGAGGTTTTAGGTTCAGCTCTATTAGTCTTCACTCTATCTGTCCTATTAGGGTCAAACTTACCGTAAGGGGTCTCTCCAGAAACACCCTGTAAATAGTTTATAAGACCTTCTCTACCATCTACTTTATAGAACTTAGATAAGTTTGTAACCTCTCCATCGGTCAACTCTCTTGTATCAACAACTGTGGTAGGTACCTTTTCTCTTCCCGACACTGTTGTACCTGATTCAAGGGCTTTGTCAATAGCTGCCCTCTCCTCTTTAGTCGTATCTGTCCTTTCAGTGGTACTGCTGTAGTGACCGTGTATAGTCCCGTCTTCAGCAATAACTACACTTAAAAGCTCCGCATTTGGTAGGTCTTCTAATATACCCCTTACAGGTTTGTCTGCTTTATTTCTAGTTGTAAACTCCTTTATTCGTCCAGCTGTAGACTCAGGGAATCTTCCCCTCAACTGTTGTGATGCTTGACCATCTGGATCTTTAACTAGTATTGCTTCACCAGCTGTCTCTAATTCTTCTTTTCTTCCTGCTCTCCTAGAAGCTGCATCAGTTGCATACTTACCACTATCTGTAGTAATTATTTCTTTTTTTGGATACTTTTCTACAACTCTGTCTGCCATCCAGTTTATCCCCTTCTCTAACTCTTCCGGAGAAAAACCATCTACTTTGTCTGTAATTCCATATGAGTTCATAATCCAAGCTCTAGCGGAAGGATCTTGCATCTTAGCTCTAATTAATTCTTTAAGTCCTTCCCTCTTTGTCTCATCAAAACCTTGTGTCAGAGTCCACTCGTAGGCATTTGTTTTTTTATTTCTTGTCACATCCCCTATACCAGCTGCAAACTCTCCAATAAAGCCTGTTTCAGCACTTAAGTCGTGCTTTTTGTATTGTTCATAATACCTATTGTATAATTTACTCGGGTCTAGTATTTCAAACTGCTTTGGTGCATCGAGGTTTTCGCTACCCCCTCTAAGAAATTTCATACCCTGAGCTTCTTCTTCAGCTGATATTACCCTATCCCCATCTATATCTAAGCCTACCACAGTCTTCATTTGACCCTCCTCATCTGTAAAAACCATGTAATTGTTTTTTAAAAGAGCATCCTGTATTTTTTCTCTATCTATGTCGTAGGGGTTATACTTGTCTATATTCTTAGCGTGCTCCTCTACTTGTAATTTTATATTGTCATTTAACTTGTTGTAAGCACCAAAAGAGGCTTTTATCCTTCCCATTTGATCCTCATACTTCCTAGCCAATACCTTGTCACCACTTTTCCAAGCTTCTATAGCCTTCCTTTTAATTTCAGCTCCTTGTATTGAGGCTTGCTGGGCATATAAAGTATCTACATTATCTTTAGATTTAATATTAGTTAAAGTGGATTGTACGGTAGGATTTGGAAGACCTTTAATAAAACCATCCAGCATCTTCTGCTTAGCTGCCTCTACTGCCTTTAGGTCGTCCCCCATTTTACCCAAAGCATCTGCTTTCCTAGCACCCCAAAATTGAATTGATTGTGCTAAGCCATCCTTAGGTACTTGTAATCTTTGATATGCTGATGCTCCTGTTGCTGCCATAATCTTATTTTTATTTTAATTTATACTTAATTACTTTCCTGTTGCTGCCGGTGCACCACCTGCTGCTGCCGATGCACCACCTGTGGCTACCATACCAGCTGCCTTAAGTATTTGCTCCTCAGTTGCTGCCATAGTGTTATAAATATCGTTTATACCTTGATGCTTCATACCCATACCTACATTCATCATCTGACCATAACCTTGTAATTCATTTGACTGCCTGTTTTCAATCATAGCTCTCCTCTGAACTTCATCAGCAGCCTTTAAGCTTTGTATTGCCTTATACTGCTGATCAATGTTTGCTGCAGATTCCCTATCTACTTGGGTTCTATAGGCTTGAACTCTACCTAAGTTTGCTAGTCCTCTAGCTCCACCTCCAGCCATAGCATCTACGCTAGTTGCTGCTACGGTGTCTGCCCCTTCAGTCATAAGGTCTGCTCCAGCTGTACTAACTTGCACAGCATCATAAGGATTAGAGTCTAACTCTTGCCACTTAAAATTATCTATTGCTTCAGAAGCTTGCTTATACATTTTCTTACCCTCAAAGAACTTTGCAGCTCCCCCTACTAAACCTGTTACTTGTGACATATTATATCTCCTTTATTAGATGGTCTACCCCTGAATCCTTTACAGAGTAACCAATACTTGTTAACGTTTTCTTAATTCCCTCGTGAGGTGTAGTGGTAAAGACCACTTCATACCCTGCACTCTTTGCATAAGTCTCTATAGCAAGGGATATGCTC
>Ga0208160_1000250_pt1 | contig 26310 bp, 23 predicted proteins | sample CB_VirMetaG_FD_184536 | JGI IMG/M metagenome (GOLD analysis project Ga0208160, IMG submission 184536) | Freshwater to marine saline gradient viral communities from Chesapeake Bay - CB_1504_1 Viral MetaG (SPAdes) (version 4) | ecosystem: Environmental > Aquatic > Marine > Coastal | place: USA... | reverse complement strand
GATCGTCCGGCTTCCGGTCAGGGTCGAGCGCGGGAAGCTCTGGAACGCCTCGGCCGTGCCGCGCAGGATTGCATCGGCCAGGCGCTCCTGTTCCGTCTCCTCGTCGGTTGCTCGGTTGCCCACCGGCGAGCTGCCAAAGAACGGCTCGACCAGGATCGCCGGAGCCCGGCCGGAAATCAGAGACATGCCGCCCCGATCCGATCTGGAGCGCGTCTTGATCCCGCGATCCCGAAGGCCCAGCGCCAGCACCATCTCGCGCTGCACGCTTTCGGCCAGGCGTAGGGACAACGCAGTGCCACTTGAAAGGGTTTCGGTGCCGGTCGCCTCGGCCGAGCTTGCCCCATTGAAGTGCAGCTCCACGCTCGCGTCAGCGCCCCAGGCGTCAACCTCGGCATAGACGCGCCTGATCTCGGTCGAATATCCGCCCCCCGGCGTGCGGAAGAACGTGCGCACCTGGAGGCCGTAGTCGCCCGCCAGGCGCTCGATGCGCCGCGCGAGCCGCCCGTTCCAGACGAACTCGCTTTCTCCGGTGTCTTGGCGCACTGCGCCCTGACTGGCACTGTTATGCCCTACTACGATTGCCAACTTCATGCTTTATCTCCTTATGACGTCGCCACGGTTAAAATGACGCCGCCGCTGTCGCGGAACTTTAGCGCGCCGCTCTCGACAAAGAGATTAACCGAACCCGCCGCAGGTGTCGGCACGTCCGCACTCGTCGTTTCCTTAATGTTAAGGAAGCCACGACCGTCCAGCGTGATCCAGTCAACCGAAGCGTTATGACCCGTGCCGTTCGCTCCCGCCTTGGCCGCCGACAGGATAAGATCACCCGGCTTGCCGCTGCCTGTGCTGGTGCCGGGACGTAGCCGCAAGTCAGCGCCGTCGACGTTCGTTCCGCTGGCGTTGCTGCTGCCAACTGTAACCGCTTCCGGCACTGGATCATCAATGCCGCCGCCGATGATAACTTCCGTTATCCGAGCCAATTCGGAACCAACAACAAATTGCTTTTCGTCAAATACAGTCGCCCCATACCCCAGCGCAATGGATCCATCGAACGCTACGGGTATCGTGGAAAGCGAGGCATCCGCAGTCGTGTCGGAAAGCGTGGTCGTGGTGTTGTCTGCCAGTGTTCCGGTCAGGTAGAGCAGGTTCTCACCACCAACCTTGGTGCGGTATATTTTCCGCGCAGAACAGGTTCGCGGTCCCGAGTAAGTCGGGATGCCTGTCAGATCGATCTGTTGGTTCCCGCTCGTCGTTGTGACGGCAGGCATAGGCTCGCTGACTGCCGTTTCCACGCCGTCAATGACGAAGGCGACACGGTAGCCATAGACGCCTATCTCAAGCCCAGAACCGGCCACCGCTGCACCCGCCATACTCCCAAGCGCGGGGATGTAGCCATCTGTCCGCGCGCCGAGGAAGGTGTGCTTTGATCCGGTGTTCAGGTTGTGCCGCGAATAGAAGCCAAGCGACACGTTATCGTTGCCGACGGTGTTGCCATATCCCGCGCGGAAGCCGCCGCCAAAGTTGTTGGACCCAGCTGAGCCATACCAGAGAGACGCGCGACCTACGCCCGTATTGTATGCGCCAGTGGTATTGTGCCCGCCAGAGTAAGCCCCGATCTGCGTGTTGCCCTCGCCAGTGTTCACTTCGCCAGCAAGCCCAGAAAAACCGGCTTGGTGGCCAAAGAACGAACAATCGTTGCCGGTCGTCTTGGTATAGGCAGCGCGCCGCCCAACGGCAGTGAGGTTTGCTGCGCTCGTGACGCCAAATGCGGCGCTTTCACCGATGCCAACATTCCCGGTGGCCGTGTTGGCGAAAAGGGCATTGTATCCGATAGCGACATTGAAGAGCGCGGTCGTTGACGAGAACAGCGCCCTCGAACCAAGCGCCACATTGTAGCCACCGGACGTGAGGCCATATCCGGCCTGAAAGCCAATAGCCGCGTTTTGCGTGGCCGTAGTAAGTAACGGCAGAGCGGCGTATCCCACCGCTGCGTTTCCGTCACCTGTGGCTGCGGGCATAACACCGGAACCGACGCCGGTATTGTAGTCACCCCCCGTCACCCCGCTAAGGGCATTGTAGCCGAATGCCGTGTTGTCGTTTCCGTCCGTGAGCGCATCCGCCGCCAGATAACCAAGGCCGGTATTGCGCGCGCCTGTCAGCGTGCCGTTGCCGCCAACCATGAACAGGTTTGTGCTGCCGGATTTGCGAATTGGGATTTGCGCCTCTGCCTGCGCTCCAATGTCTGCCGTGCGCGCCGTGCTGCCAACGCTGACGTTCGCCAATTCGCGGCGTTGATATGTCGCCGCCGTGCTAGGTGCGGCATTGACCGCCATCGCGGCGGTGTCGGTAAAGTCAATCACAGCGGTGCCCGTGATGCCAGAACCGCCCGTCTGCACCAAAGATATCTCTCTGCGTCCGGTCCAAACATCGGCCCCCGATGCGACCAAATAGGTCGCCGCATCTGCCGCGCTGGTCCCGCTGTCGTCGTCCGCCTCGTAAATCGTCAAGTTGAAGCGGGTGCCGACGTCTTTCCAGAACAGATACTTGACGCCGTAATGCTTCGTCTGGTCCGCGCCGAACAGCACAAGACTTTCGATGCGCGGCAGCGCTGCGATTTCCACCGCCGACCATCCGGTGCGGTTCGGGAAGAAAGACAGACTGTCAGTAAAGGATTTCGACGGATACCTCGCTACCTCGTCCTGTGTTGTGGAGCTGGTGCGCTCGTAACGAATGATCTCCAGCCCATCGGCAGACACCACCATGAACTGCTCGCCATCGGCCACCGCAGCGCGGCCCGTGGCAATGTCAGCATAAACGTCGGCGTTCACAAAGGCGGCGTCCCGCGCGGCCTCTGCCGCTGCTTGCGCAGCCTCCGCGTTCGTCTCGGCTGTCTCGGCCCCGGCCTGCGCCGTTTCAGCAAGCCCCTGCGCGGTTTCCGCCCCTGTCTGTGCGTCCTCGGCAAGCCCTTGCGCCGTCTCCGCTGCGCTCTGGGCTGTTTCTGCACCAGCTCGCGCTGCCGCTGCCGCAGCCACATCGACAGCGATATCCCCGGTGTCCAGCGCCGCGTTGATAAGGTTTCCGTCAGCGCCCCAAACCAAAGCCTTTCCCGTTTCAGGATCAACCGGAAGAAGCGGCGCTGGATATGTTGCAGTCATGCGCAGCCGCGCCGTGCGAGAAAGAAGGGTGTCTTGGCGCTGCAACGACTGCCAAATCCTGTCCATCTCAATGTTGAATGGCTCGCTTTTGAACTCCCCGCGAAGCTGCATGTCGGAGCTGCGCTGGAGCGGGACGGCCAGATAAATCGAATAGGCGTCGGTGCCGTTTGCCGCCGTGGTCAGCGTGACAACGCCAGAGCTAGAACCCGCACCTGCAACCGTGTAATCGGTATTAAGCACCAGCGGCGTTTCCGACCCCGCCTTGTAAACCTCCAGCCAGGACGCTTGCTCAAAATAGAAGTCGAGCGAGATCGTGGTGACGCCTGCTGCCGGAGTGAGCGGCCCCACGACAAGATCGTTTTCTGAAACCGCCATCTGTTACCCTCCGAAAGCGTTTGCTACATCTGGTGCCCGAACCGAGCCTCGCCCCTGTATAACAGAGGAACCGGGCGGCGCGAAGAATTGAGTATCATACTCGCGCGCGCTCTGAACGCGGCGACGGAACGACTGCGCTGCATCTGGATCGAGAACCTGCTGGAGCTGATCCAGCACCTCGCGCTCGTAGGCCAGGCGCAGATACCAAAGCGATCCGCCAGGCGTGTAATTGCGCAAGAGCTGCACAAACTCGCGCCCGGCGCGCGTCTCCTCGCCAAGCGCCAGCTCGCGCGCATTGCCGACCGTGAAGCGCAGCATATCATCCAGGAAACCCACGCCTGGACCGGCCAGCGTTTCCGCGATCCCGCCTCCAAAGCGGTTCACGTCAGAGAAGAAGAAATCCCCGAAGATGCCAGCGCCGCCGCCCTGGGCAATCGCGGCCGTCCAGAACTCGGCGCTGCCCATGTCGCGCGGATCGCGTCCCTTGGCCGTCTCCTTCATCTGGATCGCCAGCGCGCCCAAGATCGTGTTGCCGACCAGGAGCCCGGCCGCGTAGGACAGAGCCGATCCCGGCCGTCCCTGGTAGGCTTCTGCCATGATCCGGCCGAACTGCGTTACCAGCATCGTGACGGGAAAGCTCTTGAACTGTAGCCCGAAGCGCAGGAACTCGCCCGAGATTGAGCCAGGCTGCGTGCGGCCGAGAACCATTGCCTTGCCGAAAATGTTGGTGCTGGGCACCGCAAACTCGGTCAGGCTGGTGATCGCCTCCATGTAGCGATCCGCCACGCTCGCATCGCCCGCCTCCTCGATCTCCTGGGCGCGCAGGAGCTGGAGCCCGTTGTCAGTCTGGTGCAGCCGCGCCCGCTGTATCACCGGCCAGTCGTTCTCCCCGATCCCGTAGCTCTTGAACATGCGCTGCGTGCGCGCCGGAAGATCGCCCCAAGAGCCCGCCTTCCACTTCGACGCCTGGGACATGAACTCCAGCCCGAAAGATTGTCGCTGCACCTCCGTCAGCCAACCCAGGCCCGAGGCGCGGATCGTGAAGTCAGCCATGCGCGCCGCCGCCTCGACGTGCATCTCCTCCATCTCGTAGCGCGCCACCGCGTTGCCGATATCGACCGCGTTCTCGAAGATCAGCCCGGCCTCGTTTGCCTGGGCGCGCATGTCGCGCGAGGTGGCAAGCCGTCCGAGCTGGCGCATGAACCCGAGCTTGGACATGCCGACAAACCCGGCAGCGATCCGCTGGGTGTTGAAGTCCGTGACGCTGGAGATCACCGCAGAGCCCAGGTGCGCGCTCGTCAGGTAATTCCGAAGGGCAGAGGCCCCGCGCGCAAAGCCTGCGTTCTGGGGCATGTTGGAGCGGCCGGTGAACAGGTCCAGCATATCGTCGGCCACCTTCGACTTGCGCCGAGCCTTGTCCAGCGCGTCGGGCTCGGCCGAGCGGCTGGCGAGCTGCTGCGCTGCGTCGGACAGATACCGGAAGGTGTGGAATGGGTTTGGCCCCATCTCCTCCATCATCGAGATATCCATCGCCATGTTGTCGAGGTGGCCCATCATCACGCGGAACGCATCCTGCCCGCTGCCGAAGCGCTCGGAATATCCCATCCAGTCGTCGGCCGAGCGGAACTTGAAGAACCGATGATCGGCGCGCCGGTTATACATGGCCGAGCCATAGCGCGCGGCAGGCGAGCGGCGCGAATAGCCGTCGGTGCGGATCGCCTCGTAGGCGTCCTTCATCAGCACCTCCAGCGTTTCCGGCGTGAAGGCCAGACCGTTGTTGAAGTCCCGGCCCATCGCGTCGAGATCGAGGCGCGGCATGATGAAATCGCGCCACTCCTGATAGCTCGCCTTACGCACCTTGGCCGCATCGTGTGCCTGCGGAAGCCCCCAATCCGCCCGCTTGCCCACATGCCCGCCAGCCGCATTGAACCGGAGCCGCGCTTTCTCTGCCACCCCGGCCCATGATTGTGCGATCGCGCGCGCGCCTGCGTCTCCGCTGTCCTCGCCAAACACCTCGCGCACCACCTTGCGCAGCATCTCGGGCTTGCGCCGATTGCCGACCAGGTTCGCACGGAACGCCTGCACCGCCTGCGTCATGTCGCGCCGGAAGCTGCGCCGCACCGCCTCATACTTGCCCGCCAGGGTCGAGCCTGCCGCGCCGCGCGTGTTTGACACCAGGTCTTGCAGGTATTGCCCAGGGTCCAGCTCGCCACGGATATTCCGGTGCCGCTGGATGCGCTCGATCTGGCGCTGGCTTGCCGCCGCCTGGAGCTGCATCACCCGGCGCTTTTCCGCAGCCTCGGCCCGAGCCTTACCGGCGACGGCGCGCGCGGCCTCGATCTCGGCCTGGGTGTAGCCCATGCTGCGCTGAAACTCGCGGAAGGCGTTGTCGTATTCCCGAAGCACGCGCTGGGCGCGCTCGCGGTCCATCTCGCCACCGGCCACCGCGCGATTGATACAGTCTCGAAGGCTCATGTCTTACCCTTTCACGCAGAGATCGAGGACGGCCACCGCCTCGTCGTCAGCATCCAACTCGGCCGCAAGATCGGCGCGAGACTTCACCACGGCAATCTCGTTGCCTTCATCATCGAACCCACGCGCCACCGGCACCGCGTCGAACAGGTCGAACCGACTAGGATCGTTCGGATCGAACAGCCCGCCGATCTCGGTATCATCGGCAGCGCCGCCACCCCGGCCGAGCGGCTGCGATGCGCGCTGGTCAAGCCTGGTGCGTTCCGTGATAGGCTCAATCCCGTCGAACAGGCTCTGCTCACCGGCGCTTGTCCGCTCCGTGTTGACAGTCCGACCATTGTTGCTTACATCAGGAGAGGAGGTATCCCCCATGAGATTTTTTCTAGTTGACCGCTCCATCCCTGCGCTGGAGCCGGAACCAGGCTCCATGCTGCTGCTTGGCTCCGACGGCACCTGGTCGGACGTATCCCCGGCCGAGGTTCTTTCCGATGAAGGATCGCCCGAGGTGTCCGAGGAGGTGTTCGTCTCCGTCGTGGCCCGGCTGGGCGCTTCCATGCCAGGCGTTTCCTGACCCAAGATCGAGCGCCATTGCGGCGGCAGCTTGTCCATCACACCCGCATAGAGCGCTTCCATGTCGGCCAGCGCCTGCATCCGCTCATTCTCTGGCCGTGACAGATCGCGGTAGACCTCGTAGAGCTTGTGCCCCCGAGCTTCCTTGACCTCGAACATGCCCGGCACCCAGAGCTGAACTTCCCCGAGCTGCCCATCATCGAAAACCACCGTCAGCTTGCGGTCGAAGTATCCCCCCTCGACCACGTTCCAGCCTTCATCGAGAACCCGATACCGGCGCGCCAGGATCGTCACGAACTCCTCGGCCGCTTCCGGCGTCGGGGCATCGACACCACCGCGCGCCACGTCGGTGACGCGGTTCACGTCGCCCGCATACTTGTCCCGCACCTTTTGCTCGGTGCGCTCGCGCCCCTTGAGCGGTGCCGCCCTGGCCGTCACGCCAGCATCCCGCGCCGCCATCTCGATCTCGCGCGTCAGCTCCACATGGTTGCGCGCGCCGCGCTCCATCAGATCATCCACGTCGCGGATCGCCTGGGCTGCTTTCAATCCGGCTTCGAGCTGCGCCGCCTCGGCCGTGTCCATGTCGGGCAGGCGCTCAATCCTCGGCTCGGCCGCTGGCTCGATCCTGGTGTTTGCGATCTGGGCACGCACGCCCGCCCCGTTTACCGGGTCCGAGAAGCCTTCGAGGACGGGATCAGGTGCCGCTGCGCTCGCACGCGCAGGTTCTGCATTGCGTCCAGAAGCGCCAGCTCCTGCCCCAGAGAGGCCATTTCGCTCAACCTCTTGTCGGACAGCATCTGCAACTCGCTGGGCGGCGTCTTTGAGCCGGCCGTTTTCTTTGTAGCCTTTCGCGCCATCGTTCAACGCCTCCGATATTGGCCCGGCCCGGTGCGCCAGGCGCTGCACCGCCGCCAGGGCTTGCTCCACATTCTGCCTGGTCTGCTTGTTCGTCGCTGTGTCCAGGCGGTTCCCGCCGGTTCCCTGGATGCGATCCGCGCGCTCGTCCAGGGTGCGGAACACGCTGCGATCATCGCGCATGATCCGCATGGCCCGCTCCAGCACCTTGGCCCGCTCCAGGTAGAGACTTTCCACAACCTCTTGTTCCCCGAAAAGGTCGGCCGTGATCTCGCGCGACACCGGAGCCTGTAGCGCCTGGCTCAATATGCTTTCGGCCTGGGCCGTCGTCTCGGGTCCGGTGCGCCGCAAGAGCTGCATCATGGCCGCGTGCATCTCGGGATTGTCCACCATCCTGCCCACAAGCTCCGCGAAGCGCTCGGGCACCACTTGGTTGATGAACATATCGAACGCCTCGTCGGACAGCCGCGCCAGCGATTGCGCTCGGGCGATGCCAGGACCGGCCGGAAGCTCGGAGATCGCGTCGGGCCGAACGCGCAGCACGCGGGCAGCATCGCGCGCCATCGCGGCCGTCATGCCATCCGCTGCCTCGGAGATGTTCTTGAGTGCCGCCAGCACCCGCACGTCCTCGGCCGTAAAGCCGTCGATCTCGCGGAACACGCGCGCGGCCAGCCTGATCTCGTCTCCGGTCTGTTCCATGATCCGCCGGGCAAGCGCCGTGCGCTGGTGCCCATCGGCCACTGCCCGCGATCCGTCGGCGTATTCATAGACCAGCGTGATCCCCGCGCGCTCGGGTCGCCACTCTGTCACGTTGAGGAGCTTGGGCGTCACGCCGCCTTCGCCCACGATCTCGCTCTTGAACTGAAACACGTCGGCTTGCACCAGGAGATCGCGCGGGTCCACCTCCTCGATCTCGCCATTCAGGATCGAGGCGCGCGGCGTGGCGAAGGTCGGCCGGTCGGGCATGTCGGGCACGCCACCCTCGTGCGCCGCCTGTGCGGCCGTCTGGGCGCGCTCCTGGTGTTCGCGCAGCCCTGTGGGGTCGCCATCGCTCGCACCGGCCTCCTCGTCCTCCACGTCGCGCCTGACAGCCTGTGCCAAAGTTTGCAGCTCCGCATCGCCCGAGGCATCTGCCACCTCGATCAAAGACGCGCGCCGATCTCGCACCACCTCGCCCAGCCTGGTGATCGAGCGCAGCCCGCCGCCGAGCGTGCCGCCGACCGCAAAACCGAAGGCCGCGTTTTCCAAGATGCTTTCCTCGGGAAGCCCGAGGTCGCGCAGGAAGCGGTTGCGGGTTGGCGTCGTCGCGGCCTCGGTTGCCGCGTTGATCCCGCCCTCGATCAGCGCTGTTGCCAGGATGCCAGCCCGCGATGCCGCCCCGACGGGCAGGGTCACAATGCTTTCGATGTTGTCGAAGCCCGCGCCAAAGCCCCCGACAAGCTGCCCGGCGAGGCCAGATGCGCCCCGGCTCCGTCTCAGGATTTCATCCTCGCGCTCGACGCGACCTAAAAGCTCCTGCTCCATTTGTTCACGGCGATCAAAAAAGGCAGACGGCGCAATCTCGGCAGGATAGGCAACGCCAGCCGCCTCCAACTCCCCTATAAACCGCGTCAGGGTTTCCTCGTCTGGATGAAATCCTTGATCTTGAATTGCCTGGAACGTCTCCAACGAAATAGGCGAGTTGTTAGGAGCGCGAGCGCTGTTCTCGACACCGTAGGAAAACAAGTCTGGTGCCATTGGTCGGATAGTGCTGTTGAAGTAGCCAATGAACGGATCGTAGACCTCATTCAGAAATCGGTTCCTGGAACCAAGCTCTCCGACCATTTGCTCGCGCTCGAACATTGCGCCAGCGGCTTCACCAAACGTCGCTCTCGGCCCTGCCGTTGCGCCAGGATCAATTGGCTGAAGCTGAACCAGTCTTGCCATCACTCGAACTCCCGCAGATCAAAGGTCAGGATGCCGCGCTGGTCGCCGTTGTCGGTCAGGAACACGTTGCCGTCAGCATCGACCGGAACCAGGATGTGCGGATCGTCAGGCGACGGCCGCAGCCCTTCGATGGAGCGCTCCAGCTCGCGCGCCGAAAACGGCCGTCCGAACCGATCCACCACCATGCCGCGCGCGAGCTGCGTCAGCGTCTCGTCGGTCAGCCCACCGATTGCCCGGTTGACGCGGCGACGATCCCAGGAAGGCGGCAGGAGCGTGGTGCCATACCGGGTTTCGGCCATGCCGCCGGTGCCGTCTGCCTGCTGCCCCAGGGCGATCTGGTAGCCCGTCTCTAGGTCGCTTGCCTCGATAGCTCGGCCACCCTCTGCCAGCGCGAGGCCGCGCGCGTAGGCCAGCGCCGTGGTGTCCAGGTCGCGGATGCCCTCGGGCGCGATCATGTCGGCCTCCAGGAGCGGCCCCAGGGCCACCTCGCGCGCCGTTGCCAGGTCGGTGGAGCTGCCGCCATCCAGGCGCGTGTCCACGGCACCGCGCAGGATCACGCCCGCCGCCTGCTGATTGCCCATCGAGTAGACCGCCCCGGCCGCGTAGATCACCGGCTCGGCTTGCCCGATCCTGGAGAACACCGCCATCGCCTGATCCTCGCCCATCTCGGCCACCGCGCCAACGAACGCTGCCCGCTGCCCGCGCGAGCTGTTCTGAAACACCTCGGAAATCTGGTCCAGCTCGGCCTGGGTCAGCGGCACCGGATGATCCACACCCTCCGGCCGCGTGTGCGGTGCCAGGAGGTTGACGCGCTCGGCAATGACCGCACCCACCTGGTCCATCGTTTCGGCCCCCTCGAAGCTCGGCAGCTCGACGCCGACCGAACGGGCGAAGCGCGCCGGATCATCCGCAGCCATGCCGCGCCGGTGATCGGACCACTCGCTCAATCGCTCGATCACGCGCTGGGTTGTCAGGGCCTCGGCCCCGTAGCGCTGCCCCTGCGCAGCCAGAACAGTGAGCGCGCCGCGTGCATCCTCCAGCACCACCTCACGCTGGGCGGCGCTCATGCCTTGCAGGCTTTCAACGTCGCGGTGGAAAGCCTCGACCTCGTTGATCGCGGCCAGCACCTCCTCGTTGCCCGCAGCCTGGGCGCGCAGCCCATCATAATCCACTTCGTCGGCCGTGCCGCCGTTGAGCGCCAGTTGCTCGATCAGCGGCAGGCCAATCGTCTCGGCCGTCACCGCGTCCTGCACCTGCTTGATCCGGTCCTGGAGGCTTTCGATGATAGCCGCGCCGCCCAGGTCCAGCTCGCCGCGTTCGGCTGCGTCGGCCATGTCGCCACGGATGCGCTCGACGTAGCTCATAAGCTGGTCGCCCGTCATGCCGTGCGTTGCCACCTGGGCGTCGGCCACCTGGAACTCCATCTGCGCCTCGCGCTGGAGATCGGGGAACGGGGAAAGAGCTGCCAGGATGCGCGCGCGCTCCTCTTGCGGGATCGCCACCGGCACGCCTGCCTCGCCCATCGACACATAGGCGTTGATCGTGTCGCGCATCCCCTGCTCAAGACGCCGCCGCTCCGCTTCCGCCGCAGTCCGTCGCGCGCTTTCGGCCGAGCGTGCCCGGCTTTCCATCGAGCGCAGCATCTCCAGGCTTTCGCCCGCAGGCAGGGGAGAATTGCCGGAGAACACCTGCCGCCGGAACTCGTCCACATACTGACCAGGCGCGGCCGAGCGCATGAAGTCCGCCTCGATCATCATGCGCCGCGCGCCCATCGTGATCTCGGCCATGTTCGAGGCGATAGCGTCGGCCGACATGGTGCCTGCGCGTGTCGGGTCTGCCGGATAGACGCGCCCGGCGATCTCGAAGCCTTCGCGCGGCCCGAACTGCGCCAGGGTGTCGGTTGCCTGGGCCATGTGATCCGCCAGCTCGGCCGCTGTCGCGCCGGTCAGCGCCAGGCGCTCGGCCTCGGAGCGCGTCGTGGTGACGATCTGCCCCAAGGCTTCCTCTTGGCGCGCCATCACGCGGCGCTGGGAAAGCTCGATTGCCTGGCGTTCTGCTGCGATCCTGCCCCGGTCGAACTGCGCTTGCAGCTCGGTTGCCAGGCCCGGCATTTCCTGGGGAAGCTCGGACATGACTTGCGCCCGCACGCTTTCCATCTCCTCGCGCAGTTTGCCGATATCGCCATCGGCCCGCTGCATCGCCGCGCGCATCCCCTCCTCAAGCGCCGATTGCGCCCGAGCTGTAATCACGCGATCCGCCGCCCGGTTGAACGCTGCGTCCCGAACCGTGAACGGCATACGAGGCTCGAAGGTCGAGCTGTTCAGCGTCTCCAGCTCATACTCCGGCGTGCCTGGCACGGTCACGGTGATGCCCTCGCGCCCCGCGCGCTCATTCGCCTTGTCGATCCAAAGCGCCGCAAAGTCTCGCGCCGTCATGGTGTCGGGGTTGCCGCCATTCAGCCGCACCGCCTCGCGCCCGACAACGGCCGAGGCCAGCATGGGAGCTGGTGCCGTCAGGAGGTTGATCGCGCCTTGCGCGCCCTGCTGGTGCGCCAGGTAAATCTCGCCCACGGTCGGCTGTCTGCCCAGCGCCGTGGCAAGCGTTGACATATTGTCCCGCGTGAAGCGCGCGCCCGCATCCGCCGCCTGGTCCACGTCAAAGCGGTTTTCGAGCCCGTATTGCGCGGCCGTGCCGTCGATGAACTGGAACAGGCCACCGGCCGAGCTGCTGGGGTTCTGGGCGTTCGGGTCGAAGCTGCTTTCGAGGCTGGCAATCACGGACAAGACGCCGGGATCGACGCCGTGCGCCTCGCCAGCGCGCGCGATAGCCGCCCTGACGCGCGTAGGGCCAGGCTGGAGCCCATCCCCCTGCGCGCCCATCGTCACCGACGTGCCGCGCCCCTGGAGCTGCCGCAGGCCCCACTGTGGGCCGCGCTCGTCAACCGCGGCTAAAGCCTCTTGCTCGCCGCGTGCGGTCTGCACCTGCTCGACGGCCGGGCGGATGAAGCTATTGGCCGATCCAAGGATATCCTGGAAGGCGGCGAAGGTCTGCTCGCGCCCACGGCCAAGCTCCGCGCGAGGCGAAACCTGGGGAGTGACAAGGGCAGGGCCGTAGCGGCGAATTGAAGGCATGGTTTACCCCGTCAGTTGATACGCATCGACGCCGATCTGTGCCGCACGGCCGAAGCCCGCCAGCATCGAGGATCGCGCCTCGGACATGAGGCCCCGCGCCCGAAGGCGGGACATTGCGGCGCGGTTGTCCGCGTTGCTCCTGGTCACGTCCAGGTTCCGCTCGGCCAAGCGCTTGGTGCTTTCGGCCACGTTCACCGGCGTGCCGATCCCGATATCGAGGCCGTTGGCGAGCTGGATCACCTTTTGCTCGCCGGTCAGCTCGGCATATTCCCGCGCCAGGTCACGCGATTGCGCCGCGCCCTGGGCTTGCTCCTGGAGCCCCTGCACCCTGGCGAACGCCGCCTGATCCTTCGCGGCCCGGCTCGCGGCCACGCCCTGCCCGATTGCCGCCAGGGCCGACCCGGCGCTCAACACCTGGGACAGCGTGACGACACCGGAGCCCGCCGCAGCGGCCCCAGCGCCCGCCGCAGCACCTGCCCCGGCCCCTGCTGCACCAGCTCCTGCAAAGAGCGTCCCGACGGAAGCGGCGGCGCTGGATACGGCCGTCCCGATTGCCATGAAAACTGTTGCCATGCCCGCCTCCTAAAATCTCACGTCGTAGGTTATCGACCGCATCAGGAACGGCATAGGCTCGATCTGCGTGATCTCCACCGTCGGCTCCTTCTGCCAGCGGCCAAGCCCGCCTATCCGCTTCGGGCCGGTGAATAGCACCTCCTCCAGCGTCGGGTCCATCAACCCGCTGTCGTAATTCTGGAGCGACACCTGGCGCGGCCTGCCCCCGTCGTGCCCGGTGATCGCCACCGCGCCGGTGCGTTCGAGCTGGATCAGGGCACGGAACACGCGCATGTTCTGCATGGTCGGGGAGAGGTCGCCCTTGCCCTTGTAGGGATGCAGCACAATGCGCGGCACCTGGCGCAAGCCCACCTCGGCCGAGCTGGCAAAGCTGGCGTTGCCCAGGTCGATGGAGCCCGAGGCAACCGTGAAGGCCCCGAGCGGCAAGCCGTCGCCATGCACCTCGACCTCCTGCCCATCCAGCCAAGGATAGGCCGACACGTCGATGGTCGAGCCGGAGCCCGAGATCGAGACGCTGCAATCCGACATGGACGCATCATCGAATTGTTCCAGGAAGTGCCACTTCGCCCCGGCCAGATCGCGCTCGACCACCGCGAACGCATCACCGCCCTGCGTTGTGGCGAACTCCAGCGGCTTGCCCTGGGTCTTGACGCGGAAAAACCCCGTCACCTGCTGGGCGCGGTCGATCACGATCATGGCCGCTGGCACCTCGTTGCCGCTCCGGTCGATGCCGGTATTCGCAGCCAGGAGAAGCGTCGGTTCGTCCACGTCGCGCGCACGGCGCAGCACCAGGGATCGAGGCGACGACATGAGATGCCCGGCCAGGAGCGACACCGGCTCGGCCGAGTAGCTTTGCTCGGTGTCGGTGAACAGGTATTCGCGCAGCGCCCGGCCGTTGCGATCCACAAACATGGTGCCGCCCTGCACGTCCACCGGCTTGACCTGTGGGCTCGATCCGTGGCGGCTCGTCACCTTGAGCGCGATGTTGTCGATGGTGATCGGCTCGTCAGGCACATAAAGCTCGGCCGAGCTGGTGAATATCTGGAGGTGTCGCCCTGGATAGATGTTCTGGATCGTCACCTGATCGTCAATGTTGGGCGCGACCACGATAGGCGATGCCGCCACCGGGTCCGCGTCCTCTTTGAAGTCGAACAGCGCACCGGCCCGGCTCCCCACCAGAACGTCGGGCCGCGCCTTGAAGCCGCCCATCCAGTGCCTGCCCTGGTAGAACGTGCCGCAGCTCGGATAGCCGCGCGTGGCGCTCCAGAGCGCGTCAAAGTCCTTCTTGCCGAACTGCTTGCGGGACAGCACCACCGTGCCGTCGCCGGTCAGAATGTCGATCACCAGGATCGGCCAGGGCTTCTTGCCGTCCTTGCCGGTAAACTCGACCTCCAGCTCCGCGTTCGCGCCCGATCCCTGGTTTACGCGCACCGTCACCGACGTGATATCGGTCAGGCCCTCGATTGCCGCCTCCAGGTTGGCCGCGTTGGTCGATGCCGTGTTGGTCCAGGCGATCTCGTCGCTGGCCTCGCCGTTGTATTCTACCAGGAGCTTGTGCCCGCTCGCCATGTCGTCAAAGCGCAGGAACTGGATTTCATTCTCGCCGCCGCCGACGTTGCCGCTGTCGAAGGAGAACTCGGTGATGGTGTCGAAGGCCAGGGCGTTCGAGCGCCAGTCGGTGTCGCTACCGAGGCGCTGCACCACCCAGGGCGCTTGATCCTGCTGATAGAGGATCAGCGTGTCCAGGTTCGGCGCGCTCTTGGCCGCTGCCGCCTGGGTGTCGGTGTGCGGGATCGCGGTGCAGGCCACCCATGCGCCGTCGCTGCCTCGGAACACGTCGCAGCACCCGGCCGTCAGAACCAGGATATACTCGTCCTGGATCGTCGCGGTCAGGCGGTGAATGGAAAACTGCCCGACGGTCGCGCCGCTGCTGTATCCGGCCTCCAGGTGCATCTCCACCTGGGACAGCTCGACGGTCGCGCCTTTGAGATCGACGGCCGACGGGTTGTCCACGATCACGCGCCAATAGCGCGCGGTGCCCAGAAGCTGATCTGGAGCCGCTGCGAACCGCCGGTCATAGGCCACGTTGCCCACGGCAAAGGTGTCTGCATCTGTCCAGGTTGATCCGTCGGAGCTGCGCTGCAAGGTCAGATCGGCCGACGTGACACCGGCCGGGAACTCCACCACGCGCAGATCGCGCGCATCCACCAAGGAAACCGCCTGTGCTGATCCGAGATCGACGCGCAGCACCTCGTATGCGGTCGCTGTGCCGATGCCCTTCACGGCCGTGCCGCCCGAACTGTAAGCCCCAAGCGCCGAGCTGTCGAAGCCATCCAGCTCGAAGGTGTCGGCCGTCAGCACCGTGATCGCGCCCTGGTGGCCGTTGATCGAGGTTGCCAGGATTTGCTCGGCCGTGCCGCCGGTCGAGTATGCCGTGAAGCCGGTGCTGTTGGTGCCGTCCAGGGAAAACGTGTCGCTGGTCAGCACCGTGATCGTGTAGGTGCCGTTGTTCAGCTCGGTCATGCCCGAGATGCCGGTGATCTCGATGGTGTCGCCAGTCGAGAACCCATGCCCTGCCGCCGTGATAACGCAAGGGTTTGCCTGGGTCGCGTTGGTGATCGAGGCGGTCACACCGCTTGGCACGCCCATGCCCTCCACCCCGTCGATCCGCACGCGGTCGCCGGTCGAGTAGCCGTGCCCGGTGGCCGTCACCACTGCCGGGTTGGCGTTCGAGATGCCGCTGATCGTCTTGCTCGATCCGGTCTGGAAAAGCGTCGTCTCGTCGCCGTCGGTGAGGTTGCCGGTGGTGCCGCCGTTGGTGCCGGTGACAGTTGCGCCGCCCAGGCTAATCTCCGAGATCGGGCCGCGCTGGAGCGCTCGATACCGCCACCCCTCGCGGCGCTTGGCCCCGCCCTGGGGCAGAGGCACGGCGTTCTCGATGATCCTGGCCGAGTTGTAGAAGAACGACACGTCCTCGCGGCTCCAAAGGAGCGGGTCGAACTCCCCGGCCGAAAGGCTGGTCTGAATGTGTCGGCTCGTCGGCATTACCGATATCCTCCGAAGCGCGCGCCCCAGATCGGATCGTGATCGTCCAGGAGCGAGCGTGTCGGGTCGCCGGTGGCGTCGGCCTCGGTCGCGGTGCGAAGCAAGCCGCCCCGCCCGAACTCGCTCGGGTTGCCATAGGCGATCTGCCGGTGGAGCTGTTCCTTGCTGGCGTTCTCGGTGACGGGCAGCGCCAGGGTCGCGGCAATGGCCTCGATTGCGAGCGTGTGGAAGTAGCCCGGCCATTGGCTTTCCGGCACGCGCCAGATGTATTCGATCACCACCTGGTCATAGTCCGCGAACAGCCACCGCTCCTGTATCTCGTAGAAGAACACCTGCGGCGCGCGGGTTTGCGTCGAGTTGAACACGGACAGAGGCTTGCCGACGCGATCCGTGCGCAGGGTCGGCAGAAGGAAGGCGCGCTTCCACTCGTTCAGCGGCAGGCCCGCCGCGTCCTCGGCCAGCACCTTGCGCCGTGTGGCAAAGCTCCAGTCGTAGGAGCTCAAGAGCTGGAGGATCGTCGGCTCATAGAGCTGATTGACCTTCTCGGCCGTGTCGCTGTCCTCCTCAAACGACGAAATCGCCGGTTCGCCCAGGCGAGCCAGCGCTTGCGATGCCACGTCCACTCTGCTGTCCGTCATGTCAGCCCCCTAAGAAAAAGGGCCAGGGCCATGACAGCCCCGGCCCGCCCCTCGCATCCACACCCCAGCGGATTAGGCGAAGGCGTCGATTGCCGCGATGGTCACGACACCGGCGCTGATTGCCGACACATGAGCGTCGAAATCGGCGTCCGAGGCGTGGATCAGGATGCGGTCGCCAACACTCAGAATGTCGGCTGCGGTGTTGAAGTATCCCGCGCCCTTGACGGCCGCTTTCGCGTCGGAACCGGCGTTGTAGCTGAAAATCTTGATGCCACCGCCGGAGCCACTGTGGTTCTCCAGTCCTTGCAGGTTGAAAGCCATGTTGCTTCTCCAGGTAAAGTTTCAGGAGAGGGCGAGCGCTAGGCCCGCCCCCTGGTGGCGCTTATGCGCCGTCCTCGTCGCAGGTGATCTCGACCACGCCACCGGCGTCGATCTCGATGGAACCGGCCGAGAACAGCATGTTGGCGAGCCAGCTCGTCTTGGTCGGGATGTAGTTGACCTCCATCCGCTGATCCATGCCGATTGCGTGCCCGATTGCCGACTTCGCATAGGCGAAGGTGGTGCGGTCGCCGCCGGTCAGGTCGAGCCCGCCTTCGGCGCGGGACGCGATCCACTTGAACGACATGCCGAGAAACTGCGAGATATCGCCGTTGACCAGGGCGCGCACCGTGTTGAAGTCCGCGCTGGTGGCCTCGGTTTCGCCCAGAAGGCCCTCACGCCCAGCGTAGGAACCGACATAGGTGATATCCTCGTCCTCGCCCACGCCATTGTCGCCCAGGAGGCGCGATGCACGGCGCAGCTTGTCCACGTTGAGGTTCGTGTTGGCCCCGCCGATGGAGCTTGCCACGGTCAGCGTGGTGGAGGTGGCTTCGAGCGCGTCGATGATAAGCTGATCCTCGCGGCGCGAGATCGCCTTGGCGATGGAACCGGCCAGCTCCTCGCGCTCGGAGATGTTGGTTTTCGCATCATCGAAAACGTCGGTGTATTCGGCGGCGTTCCAATCTTCGAGCGTTGCGGTCGCGTTGGTGTGCGCGAGGTTCATCGGCACAACGTCGGTCTGCTTGACGCGGCGGGTTGCCAGGCCAGCGGCCAGTTTCGGGAAGCGGTGGGTCGAGCCCACGACGCCGGTTTTGATCCGCACGGTATCGCGCAGCTTGCCCATATCCTGATAGGCGTGCTTCACATCAGCGTCGAAGCTGGCGATTGCTGCGGTGGAGAGAGAGGTGGACATTGCGTCACTCCTTCAAGGTTTCAATCGGGGGAGATCGAGGGCCTTGAGGGTCGCGGGCCTGTCGCCTAAGCCGGGTGCCGTTCCTCGCGGGTCTGCATCTTGTGCGCCAATATGCCACCAGCCGCGCGATCTGGCAAGCGTGCATAAAAAAACGCCCCGGCGGGAGGAGATTGCCGGGGCGTTCCAACAGGGAGGTTTCATACAGGCTTTCGCCCGCATCGCACCTATAGCACGCCGGAGCGGATCGAGCCAGTCGGTTGCGGCGAGTTGCCAAACGCCTTTTGCATCAGGCGTTGTGCCTCTGCCATTGCCGCGTCCTTCTCCGCGCCGGGCTTCATCTTGCTGGCCTGGGCGTGCCGGGAATAGGCTTCCTGGGGTGTCACCGATCCATCCGCGCCGTCTGCCACAGGGATCGGCTTTTCGCCCATCTCGCCGGTCAGAATGCGGTGGAAGATGCGCGCTGCGCGGCCGGTGCCGACCATTTGCGAAAACTCGGCAATGTCCTGCTCGTCCTTGAGAACGCCGCGCTGGGCCAGCTTCTCGGCATAGGTGCCGATGGTGTTGACGATGGTGCTGGCCTCCTTCTGGCCGACCTCTTGCACCAGGCTCGCCATCTCTTGCTCGCCGCTGATCCGCGCTGCCTCCTCGTTCGACACGCCGATGGGCATACCGTTCTCCGCGATGCCGGACAGGCCCTCGCGCATGAGCTGGGTGAACGCCTTGTCAGGGATGCCGAGCTTGTGCGCTGCCTTGCGGAACGCATCGACATAGGGCTTCGAGGCTTCGCTGTTCAGCTCCTCCGCGATCTTGTCGTCGTCGCCATCGGGATCGAATTTGTAGCCGTCGGGATCGTCGGGCACCGCGCCTTCCAGCTTGCCCTCGCCCTTGCCCTTCTGGGACAGCTCGCGCCGCGCGCCCTGGTAAGCCTTGCTCAGTTTCGCCAGCGTCTCGTCAGCCGACGAACCAACCAGATGATCCGGCAGCTCCATACCGTCAGGAAGTTTCCAGGCGTCACCGTCGCCCTCGCCTTCCTTGGCCTTGCCCTTGGTGGCGAAGTCCAGGATCGAGGAGCCCTGGGAACCGCTACCTCCTTCGCCTTCTCCACCTTCGCCGCCAGTGCCTTCGCCCTCGCCGCCGCTGCCGCCGTCTCCGTTGCCTTCGCCCGAACCTCCCGAGCCTTCATCGGCCGGGCTCCAAACGGGGGCGTGATATTGCCAGAATTTCCACATGCACGTCGTCTCCTTGTTTCGCTGGGGTGTGGGTTTTCAGATCAGCCCGCGAGGAGCTGGTTCACCTGGTCGTTGACCTCAATCTTCGCCTCGCGCAGCCGTGTTACAGCGGGCCATTCGGCCGTGCGGTTGCCGTCCTCGTCAGCGACGAACGCCTGGTGGTCGAACTCCTTGATCGCCGCGTCCATCTCCTCGTTCAGCCGCGTGATCGCGCGCTCGATCCGACGGCGCGAGCCCCGGTTCACCTTGGAGCGCGTCAGCTCGCCCTCGACCGGAGCGGGCAGCGCCGCCTTGGCCTCTGCGATCTTGGCCTCCAGGTCGGCCACCGTCTCGTTGCTGTCCAGCTCGATCCCGAGGCCCTTGGCCTCCTCGATCAGATCATCCTTCTTTGCCATTGCCTTCTCCTTCATGCGCCAGGGCGATGTTGTGAACGATATCGAACACGACTTGCGCCATGCCCTCACGGTAGAACGCCGCGTCCGGTCCCTGGCCTGGGATGCAGCGTGTTACGTTGACGTAGCGGTTATACATATCCGCCAGCACCTCGCGCCCGGCAGGCGTCGAGAACACCACCGAGTAAAGCTCGGGATCGACCCCTTGCCGGATCGGTGCCTGGTCCTCGGTGCGCCGCATGAGATCGCGCCAGGCTTCGCTGTCGCCATTCTCGAACAGGGCGTCGAGCCCGGTGTTACCGTCTGCCATTTCGTTGCGCCTCCTGCGCTTCTTGCTCCTGGACGGCCTGCGCTGCCACCGCCGGATCGGCACCCTGGGCCGCTGCCCCTTGCGCCGCCGCCGCCTCTTTCAGCTTGGCCTTCTGTTCCTTGGTGGTGCGCAGGTCCATCGGCACGTTCATCAGATCGCCAAGGCGCGGCGTGACTTTCTCCAGGTCCATCTCAAACCCCATGAGCTGATCGCCGCCAATGGCTTTCAGCATCTCCATGAAGCGCACGATGTTCTCGACCTCCTGCATGGCCTCGCCCCGCGCGAGCGGGCTTGTCATGCGCACCTCGATCAAAAACTGGTCGATCTTGAGCCCCTGGGTCGGCAGTATTTGCTTCGCCTCCAGGATATCGACCACGCGCTGCACCGACGGGATCACGAACTCGGCATAGAGACGGCCGAGGCCACCGGCCTGGTCTGCCACCAGCTCGCGGGCACGCTGCACGAACTCGGTCGCCGTGCGGATCGGGCCAGCCTCGGGCGGCAGGCTGTTGTCACCGATCACCTTGCGAATGTTCATGTGGAGCGTGTCCAGCACCAGCTCGCCAAAGTCGATCCGCTGGGGGTTGTCGAGGCGCTGGAGGCTCGGCCCGTCCGGCCCGCCGTTGCGGCGCACCTTGATGATCGAGTAGGGCTTGATCGAGATCGGCCCGTTCACCGCCCCGTCGGTCGCGGTGTAGACCCCAGCCACGGCCACGGCCACGGCGCGAAGGGTCAGCTCCACGATCTTGTTGGCGGTGCGGATATCGGGCAGGGCGAACAGCACCGGACCCCGGCCCCGGTTCTCGCCGGGCAGCTTGGAGTAGCGCGGCGTCACGAAAGGCGACGTGCGGCTCTGGCGCTCGACCAGGCGGGCCTTGTCGGCCCCCTTTTGCCAGAACACCTCGTAGCGGAACGGCGCTTCCTTCTCGTCATAGTCGCGGTAGACCACCGAGGCGAGCTTGACCATCGGCGGCGTCGGCTTCGCGGCCTCCTCTTGCAGCTTCTCCGGCAGCGTGGCGTCGGGCCATTCCGTCGTGATCGCATCGGCGCGCAGCTCGTGCCAGAAGAACCAGCGATCCAGCCGCCCGTTCGGCCCCTCGTAGGCGTAGAAATGCGACATGGGCATGGCCTGGAACACCACCGGCTCGCCCAGGAAGTCGTCGTTCGGCGTGATCTTCATCCCGCCCTGCCCATAGTGCCAGTCGATGTAGGTTTCGTTCGAGGCTGTCGGGAAGCCTGGCCCGTTGAACACGGCCTGCACGATCTTGGTGATCGCCTCCAGCTCGGCCTTGCTTTCGTCCTTCGGCTTGCCCACGGCCTCCTGGAACGTCTCGTCTGGCATTTGCTCGGCCGCTGGCCCCAGGCCGATCTCGAACCAGTCCTGGAACTGCGGTGTGAAGTCGGATGAAAGCCGGTTCGCCGCGCGGATCACCGACACCTGGGGCGTGCTGTCCCAGTTGTAAGCCGCCTTCTGCTGGCCCTCCTTCCGCTTCACGAAATTCTCGCGGTCGGGGAACGTCAGCTCCATCGCCTCCTTGTAGATATCATCGGAGGCTTCCTTGTCGCTCTTGGCCTTGGCTATCGCCTTCCAAGCCTTTTCAACGTCCCACTGTGCCACGATCAGCCCCCAAGCGTATCTTTGAGGCGCTGTGACAGGTTGCCGATCAGCATGTCCCGCCCTCGCGTGCCTGCACCGGCACCACCGCCACGCTCGCCGCGCTGCTGCGCCCGGTTCGCTTCCTCGTTCGAGGTTTGCCGCTCGCGCCGCGCCTGCGCCGATTGCTTCTCGGCTTCCTTGCTGGCCCCGCCTCCACCAAACATTCCGCTCATGGTCGCCTCCATAGGTATAAACTCATATCCCGACCCGTCGGTGAAAACGCGGTCGCTGGCCCGCAATCTAGCCGAAAACCGAACCATTCGGCAAATCTAATCGCTCTTTGGTCCTCCGAGGCCACCCAGGCACGCAGCTCGTCATACACCGCGCCGCTGTCGCGGAAGATCGTGTATAGCCGGAACAGCGGGCGAAGCTCGGCCGAGGATCGGATTGCAGCGCCGGGATACGACACGAACCAGCCGCGCCGGTTTACGTCGGGCATGATCGCCATGCTGGCAACGAACTCGCCGTGATCGTCCTCCAGGGTCCAGGCCCACTTAGCCGTCGTCGCCACCATCTCGGGCAAATACGGTTGAGCCAACGCTTCCGCTTGTTCCTCGGGCCTTAGCCTCTGCAACATCTCGCTCAACGTCCTGTTGCCGGTGATCCCCGGATGGAGCATTGCCATAGCCTTCATCTCCCTTGATGCGTCCGGCCCAATCGGCTTTCGCCACGGTGCGCGCCGCCAGTCTGCGGTTGCCTCCCTCCTGGTCGCTCGATCCCTGGAGGTGGTGCGGTTTCAGGTCCAGGTGGAACTCCTGGCAGTCGATCCGATGCCAAACGCCCTCGCGGATCGGCAGCTTGCCCACCACGGCGCGAATGAACGTCGAGCGGCGCATGTGGATGCGGCCCTTGCTGTCGGTCCTGACCACGCCGGAGCGCGGCCACACGTCGTCGTCGTGAACCATGAAGCTCGGCAGCATCGCCACGTTACCCTTGCAGGCGCGCATCAGCGACGGGATGGATAGGTCGAGATCGGGATCGGTCATGTAAGCCCCCAGGATTTCAGTATCGCCTCGGCCTCGGTGACGGATCGCACCACGGCATAGCTCGCACCGGCCCGCACCAGGTCGCGCTGGATATCCTTCTGCGCATCGCTTTGGCTGCTGTCGGCCTTGACCTCCAGGAAGTAAGCTCGGCCCTGCCAGATGATCTCGATATCCGGCCAGCCTGGCTTGGTGCCCAGCTTGCGAGCCTTGGCGATCTGGCGCGCGGCCTCGGCCCCGGCCATGTCCAGCTCGTTCGGGCTGTGGTGGTAGATCGCATCGCCTGGCAACGCGAGATCGAGGAGCTGGAGGATGCCCTTGTGGATCGGCCCCTCGCGGTCCTGGCGCGGCGCGCTGTGGTCGCCGTCGGCCTTGTAGAACGCCTGGAGCTGGGCGGCTGTCATGCGGTTACTCATGGCCGATACCCCAACTCCCAGCGGCGATAGCTTGCCAGGTTCTTGATCTGGATCGCCATCGTTCGAGCATCGCCGCCTTCGCGCACCAGGATCGCAACGTGCCGCCCGTAGTGCTTGGCCGCATGGTTCACGTCTCCCACCGTCGGGCTGTCGCGTAGCGCCTGCTTGATCTGGTGGACCGTCACGCCCCGGCCGTCGCCTCGATCTGGGCACGTCGGGCAGGTGTCGGGATAGACCTTGCCGCACCCCTCGCAGATGAACATGGCCTCGCTCATGCCGACACCGCCGCGAAGCATTGCACCGCCACCCCGAGGAACCCAGCGAAGTAATCCGCCGCCTCGGCACACTCCAGCGGCGTGGGATACGCCCCCAGCTCGGGCAGTCCAGGCAGCATCGCCAACGCCCTCCAGATCGCGTCACCCATCGGTCGCCTCCGCGTTGATCGCGTCACAGATCACCCGGCAAAGCTCGGTCTGCGTTTCCTTGCCTCGCAGATCGTCAGTGTGGCACAGGATCGCCACCTGTCCGATCATCCGCCCATCATCCGCGATCAGGTGGACGCTGTTGCCCACCACGCTGGAATAAGCACCCATCTCGGCCTTGATCTTCATTCCTTCCCCTCCGCTCTGCGCATCCGGCGGATCGCCCGGTGCATGATCCTGGTTCGCTCGCGCTGATCCCATTCAAGGATCGCTTTTCTGCGCTCGATCCGAGCGTCCAACACGTCAAGCCGTTGATCTTCCTCGGCTTTTGTAAATCGCTTCCAAGGCGGCGTCACGGTTTCGCGCTGCACGTCGTCCTCGGCCATGATCGCAATTCCCTTGTTTTGTTCGGAATTGCATACACCCTGCCCCGCTGCACGGTCAAGCGAACACGTCAAAGTCGCCATCAGCCTGGAAGGATGCCGGTCCTTTCCCGAAGTCCTGCCTGCCGCCCAGACGGTCGAACTCGCCCACACCCAGGAAGCCATAGCCCGCCCCGTCGCAGATGTGGCTTTCGTCGTTCTTCGAGGGCTTGTCGGCATAGCGATCCTCGCCGGACACGGCCAGCCGCTTGAAGTGCCAGGCACCCATGAGCCCCTTGTGCAGCATCGGGCAGTTGCGCTTGTTGACCAGGAGCCCTGGCTTGCCCTCGATCATCCGCTCGCACGGCCCGGCCAGCGCCGCGATCCGCATCTTCGGGTCTTGGGTCGGCGCGGGCTCCAGGTTGATGCCGTGTTGCGAGCGCAGCCAGTCGAAGGATGCCGTCTCGAATATCTCGTCGCGCTTGCCACCGGCCGGATCGCCCCAGCCCTTGCCGGTCAGCCCCTTGGCGACGTGATCGGGGAAGTGCTTGACCAGGGCCTCGCCCACCAGCTCGCCAAAGCGCTTGATCCCCATGTCGAAGCACACCACCTCGCGGTGCGCGAGCAACACGCCCTTGGGATGCCGCTGGAACAGGAGCGCCGAAGGCTGGAGCGTGCCGCCGCCAATGTCGGCCCCGATGTAGATCGGCTCGTCAGGCAGGATCGGCAGGTGATCCACGCCATGCACCTGGCCATTGTATTGCGGGACCACGCGCCGCCCGTCTGTCACGAAGGTGTAGACGCCCTGGAGATAGCTCTGGATTTCCTCCAGCGTCTTGCCTGCCAGCGCGCGGCCGTAGTAGCTCCGCACCCCGAGCGGGTTCGATCCAGCATCGACGCGGGACAGCGCGACCAGGTTCTCTTGCCAGGGGTTCACGATCCAGAACCGATCCGCCGCTCGGATCACCTCGATAGGGCACTCGACGCGCCGCACCTTGCCTCGATACCAGATCAGCACCTCGGCCGACGTGAGGCGCACGCCCTGATACTCGGGGAAATTCTCGTCCACGATCTCGGCACCGCCGCCCCTGGGCTTTACCTCCAGGACGCCGGGCGGTTGCTGGTGGAAGCTGTAGCCCTCGGGCGTCTCGCGGTGATGCCAGCCGTAGAGCCAATGATCGGCGTCGGGCGGGTTGGTGTCGCCCCAGATGCCGCTCCAGGTGGTCGGGCGCTCGTTCACCCCGAACCGGCCGACACGCTCGGTCAGGCGGGTAATGACGGATCGCGGCACCTCGCGCATCTCGTTGATGAAGGCCCCGGTCAGCTCCAGCGAAAGGAGCTTCTTCACGTCCTTGGGCTTGTCGAGCGCCACCAGGTTGACCTCGATCTCCAGGTTCGATCCGCGCGGCTCGATCATGTGCGTGGCCGGTGATCGCCAGACGATATCCCCGAAGGCGTCGGCCGGGTAAATCTGCTGATAGGTCACGGCCGTTGTGGATCGCAGCTCGGGCATGGTGTTGCGGATGATCGCAAAGCGGCTGCGCTTCTTGCCGTCGGCGCTGGGCGCTTGCTCCTGGCCGAGATCGAGGATGCGTTGCAGGCTTGGCACCGACTTGCCCGAGCCTACCGGCCCGATGATGAACGACGCGAACGAACGGTCGAGCTTGTAGGCCCAGGCCACCGGGCTTGTCTCGTAGGTCCAGGTCTGCGTCACCATCCGAACAGCTCCAGAACCGTGGCCCCGAGCTGGAGAACGCCAGCGATGCACGTCACCGCCAGCGTTGCCCGTCCAATGATCCGATATCCCGTCACCGCTTTCCCCTCGCCTTGATCGCCAGGTAATCCACGATCCGCTCGCCGTCCTGGTTGCGCTCGGCCGTGATCCGATGCGTCAAGAGGCAAAGCCCGCGATCATGCAGGAGCATTGCCGCCTCCTTGATGGATCGAGGCGCAGAGCCCGACGTGCCGCGATGATACACCACCAGGTCGCCAGGCTCCACGCGGTCGAGCGCCTGGGCGATCACCGCCTCCTCGCTGCCGCTGTCAATGCGCTCGATGCGCAGCTCCTGCTTCACGCGATCATCCATGCCAGCGCCCCCCAAAGCACAAAGCCAACCGCGACCCAGAACAGATGCCAGGCAACCGGCCCGCGTCCCAGCTCCGAGAACTCACCCCGAGCCGGGCAATCCCTTCCCTGGTTGCAGTCGTGGTTGCACGGCGGGCAGCGCAAGTCACTTGCTCCTCCTGTGCTGGCCGCTGGATGCCCTTCTCTGTTCTTGGCACCCATGATGCCCGAAACACGTCTCGCGCCATCCTGGCGGCGATCCTGCGCTTTCTCTGCCCTATTCATCGTCGTCTCCTTCCGGTTGCCACTTGGGGATCGCCTTGATCGCTTCCCCGTATGCGGGCGGGATCACTTTCACCTCGAAGCCGTCGCCCGTGCCGCCTTCTCGATCTTCTCGGCCGTAGCCGTGGTTCACTTCCAGGGCGAACTTGGCCCCGTTCGATGCCTCCCGAGCATAAAGCGCTTCCTCTGCGAACTCTGCGATCCGCATCTTGGCGCGCGCG
>Ga0208160_1000248_pt1 | contig 26345 bp, 30 predicted proteins | sample CB_VirMetaG_FD_184536 | JGI IMG/M metagenome (GOLD analysis project Ga0208160, IMG submission 184536) | Freshwater to marine saline gradient viral communities from Chesapeake Bay - CB_1504_1 Viral MetaG (SPAdes) (version 4) | ecosystem: Environmental > Aquatic > Marine > Coastal | place: USA... | reverse complement strand
TAAATTTATGACAAGATATATTTTAATAAAAAAGTATCAAAAGATATATTTTTATAAAAAAGTATCATTTTAAAAATCTAAAAAATCCAAAAAGATACTTTTTTATATAAAAATATCATTTCGCGAGATTTGAAGAGGCGATAAATGACAACGAAAACTCTTTGAAAACGATACTATTTTATATTAAAATATCATTTTCTGCAAATTTCGCGAGATTTGAAGAGGCGATAAATGACAACGAAAACTCTTTGAAAACGAAAACTCTTTGAAAACGAAAACTCTTTGAAAACGAAAACTCTTTGAAAACGATACTATTTTACATTAAAATATCATTTTCTGCACCACAAGCGCAAGATTTGAAGACGCGATAAATGACAACGAAAACTCTTTGACAAACAAAAATCTTTGACAACCAAAAATCATTGAAAAAATCATAATCTTATCTTACTTTTTCTATACTACACCATTTTATCTTTTTCATACTATAATAAAAAACCTAAAATGGTGTAATCTTATTTTTTAAGAAAAATCATCTCTTCATAGTCTATTTTTTTAGAATTATCAAACCTTTTAAAATAATCCAATTCTCTTTCAAAATCATCTATATCTATTTGACACACACAATTTGATGGTAAAATATCTTCTTCTTGGGAATCCATAAATAAACTTTCTAATTCATTTATTAAAATATTTTTAATAGTTTCCGTATCTTCTTTTAATTCTGTTAAATGGTGTATATCCATCATTACTTTTTCATCTTGTAAATTAACATAATCAATAATACTTAATGGGTCTTCATCGTGTCTGCGATTATATCTATAAACTCTTTTGAAACTTATTTGCAATTCTTTAATAACAAAATTATAATTGTTTTTTTGTGTTGTTTCAATCTTATCTAATTTCTCTTCTTTATCTTTAATATTCATAATGTATTCAATAATATCATATTTCAATTCTGGTATTTTATCCATTATATATATATATGATATTATTTTTTTATATGCTTTTTGAATAAAGAAAAATATATATATATTATTTTTAATGTCCGTTTTCTATACTTTCACAGTATGTTTCCCAAAGTCTCACGCATTCATTTAAACTTTCACACCAAGTATAACCACAAGATATACAACAACCGTTATTATCATATGGTGATTTTATCATTTGATTAATTAATAAATAAAAAAATTCATACATTATATAAATTATCATTATTTTTTTTTTAATAATTGTTTATGTAAATTAATTTTATTGTAAAATGTTTTTAATATCTTATTATTTTCATCTAGAAATTCATAAGTTTTCATGTTCGAGCCAAATATATTATTTTTATGTAATGCATCATCATTGAAACCATAATCAAAAGGTCTTAATAATTCACGACCATAAGCACAACAATATTTCTTTTTGTATGTTTTACTTAATATGTAATCATCACCCATAAATGATGCTTTCAAATATTTATTTATTAAATTACCCTTTGGGTCATCATCAAATTTTATACATTTATAATATTTTACATAATTTAATATTAAATCATGTATTTGATTATAATGAAAACATACACCAGCGTAGCCCTCTACATACTCACACTTTCCACGTTCTACAATATTATATGAATAATCATTCTTCATATCAAAACCACTACCACTTGTAATATTATTTTTTGTTTTATGTTCTATTATTGTATTAAATAATGTATCTAAATATGATGTATCATCATCTACAATAATTAAATGATAATCATTTAATTTATTTTTTTTCATATATTCATAACCGCCAATATATTTTGTTATTGCTCCATTATCATTTGTATAATTAAATACAACTTTATCTTGTTTTTTAAATAATTCTTCATATTTTTTAGGTAATTTATATTCTTTCTTAAATCTTTTATAATAAGAACAAATATTGATTACTATTTTATAACAATTCAAATGATATAATTGATTTAAATTTTTTATTAAATTTTCTATTCTAGAAGGAATTGTAGCAATTGATAATATATATTTATAATTTTGTGGTAAATATTGATATTTTAATGTTTGAAATACTGAAAATCTAATATTTGTTGGTTTATCTGATATATGAATTATTAAACTTTCTTTATTTTCTGACATATCAAATGTTTGTAATAATTTAAATGGTTGTATAATACTTTTATTTTGAATATCATATTTATTTTCTCTATAATATTTTCTTATTATTTCTTGTTCCCAATTTCTTTTATGGTGGAATATATCCCATTTATCTTTTATCATTTCTGACATAAACATATTTGTATATTCCGTGTTCTTTAAAATAAAAAAACCGGTATTTATTTGGTCGTATTCTCTCGGGTGGTCGTAGCTTAAAATTATATCATAATAATTATTATTTTTTATTATCTTTTCTATATTTATTTTATTATTATTATGTCTAAAACAAGCGTCTGCATCAATCCATATTACATAATCATATTTTGGTAATAATTCTAAACATAATGGTAATTTCTCCCATGCTGGATGTCGTTCTGGTAATCTTCTTGTATGATCTACAATATAATCATAACCATATTTAGAACAATAATTTAAATTTAATTTTGCTGTAATATCGGCGTAATCTTTAATATTGTCATCATACCAAGTACAAATACATATTTTTTTCATATACTATATATTATAGAATATTTTTTATATTCATAATTACACCATTTTTGTTTTTTATTATATATACTAAAAATAAAAATGGTGTAGTAGAATTATTCCCATTTATCTTTTTTGTATTTTTCTACTTCATCTAGTGGAACTAATTTATATTCATAAATATCTATATATTCTTTAATACGTGTTTTATTACTCTTTTTATGGTATCTTGGTTGTTTTCTAACAAATCTTTTCATGCTTTTGTAATCTTTACGCCACATTGACATACCCTTCTTTTCTGCTTCTTCCTTAGCTATTGTTTCTGCTTTCTGAACTTTCAAGCCGTAATCTTCAATTAAAGTTCTTACAAATACTTCAATATCTGGGTGGTATTGTTTATCGCGAATATTCCAAAATAATCTTCTTGTTCTTTCGTTAATTCTGGCATTTCATCTGGTACATAATTAATATCATAGTTAATTTCTGGTTCTGGTTCTGGTTCCATTGTTATATAATTATATATATATTTTTTTTTTTTCATTTTTTATTTTTTTTTATTCGTTTTTTCCTCTTTCAATATTTCTTCTAGTATATTTGGTGGTGGCGGTCTTTGTTTATTTATCTTATATATAATTGCTGATGAATTATTTACATTTGCGAATTTTCCGTCTGGGTCGTGTATACTTGTTGTAATTGATGATATATATGTAGGTTTTGTTATTGTAAATGTAATTGAACTTGGATTACCGAAGTAAAAATCACCTTGTGCTGAATATTTATCTACTACACTTACAATTGGTAATAATGCACCATTTACATTACTTGATGTATCTTCTATAATATTACTTCTAATTGTATAATATGGTCTAATCATTGACCTTGATAAATTTACTGATGCTATTGTCATACTTTGTGTTTTATTTATTATTGCTGGTATTATTTCAATTTCTGAGTGTGGTTCCCAAACTGGCAAAGTAGATAAACCAGATGGTATATAAGTAATTAATCCTCTTCCTTGTGCTAATCCTAATTCATACATAGGGGCATTAAATGCATTTGATACCCAAGCCTTTGTATCGGTTGTTGCTTGTTCTGAATTAGTTGTAAGAAATCTTAATGATTGATAATTTAAATTGTCTATTCTTCTTAATAATACATTATTTTTGGTTAATGTAGCATGGAATTGTTCGTAACTAAAACCCATTGTTCCCCACAATGACGCTTCCCATTCATCACTATCTACACCCCAATTATCAATATAAATACCACTTCTACTATCAAATAATGAGTATGGCTGTATATTCTCATTTAGTAGGTCAAATGCTCTTTTATTAGTGTCTGTGTCAGATGCTGGAATATTACTTTTTGGAAGATTTGGATAATTTAACTGAACTTCTACCGGTTTTAAATATGGTTTGAAATTAGGACTAAAACCAAATGATTCAATACTAGGATTAAATTTATAGACTACATCTCCCGCATCGGCTGAAACATCAACAAATGGACTATTTCCAGTATCTCCCGCTAATTTATCATTTCCTACATTTAATGCTTCGTGTAATTGTATAAATTCATATCTGTTTGTATCTGGGTTAAATTGACATATTGGATTATTTGCTCCTACATATCTTTGTGTAAAATATTTTGCGGTTTTTTCAAATGTTGATGCTGGTTTTTGTTGTATTTTTTGTTCTGATACTGGACTTAATGGGTTAAAAATATATGCTCCACTATTTAATAATACACACGCCGTGCCAAATGCTGTGAAATGGGGGTCGTATCCTATCCATCGCCCACCTTCTATTTTTGCTGTTGCTATATCTGGTTCATTATATAATTCTAATGGTATTCCTCCAAGTCCGTTTCCTTCTGGGTGTAATGTTATATAATATTTACCATCAGTGTGTAAATATGGTGTTGCAAATCCAAAAGCATATACTCCGGCTGGTTGTTGATCTGGTTCATAATATATATTTTCTTGATTCTTTCTATATTCTATAAATATTGGTATTGATGCTAAACATTGATTAGAAGTTCCGTAACCATCAGAACCCAACGCATTATTTACATTTCCACCAGTTAGACTGCCACTACTTGAACCCCATTTATTAATATGTAAATATCTAGTATTTGTAATTAATGGATTACCATTATATGATGTTAATGAATTTAAATTATCAAATAATTCGGGGTATAGTTCTTGTGCTTTTAAAAATGCTGATATTTTTTCTAATGTGTTTTGGTTCCATTCCCAATTAACTTCTATTGGGTCTACTTGTCTATTTGCCACTAAATGTTCGAACATAGTTATTGTTGCATTTGGGTTTATTTCTGGACGAACTAATGCACCAGATGGAATAGCTCGTCCAGTATCCCATAATTCCGGACGTTTTACACCAATATATTGATATGATGAATAATATAATTGTGAATTTGTAGAAGGTTGACCTCCGGTTGAAGCATTATTTAAATAATCAGTAAAATTTGAAGCATTCATAGAAACAATATTAGCAGAATTAAACAACCTATATGTTGGTGCTTCTACCGTTGTTGTTATTGGTCGTAAGTATCTTTCACCGCTTACTTCATAACCAATATTGAATGCTTGCGGTGTTTCGCTTTCATTTAATTGGTTTGATATTTGGTCTGCAATTTCTGATGATGTATTAAAACCTTCTTTTATACTAATCTTTTTTATTTCATTATATGCGTACCACGTATTAATTGCTACATGTTCCCTATATCTGCTTGCGTTTTCTGTTGGTGTATATGGCATCATTTGCGTACCATATCCAGTATCATTATTAAATGATGTTGTTTTTAATACATATAAAGCATATCTTGAACCATCAATTTTTAATTTTGGTATTATTTTATCATCTTTTGTTTTATATCTGTAATAATCACATACTGCGAAATTATCCGTTTGAACTGTAAAATGTGTCATTCCTTGTGTTGTTTCATCTCTATCGGTAAATCTTGTTTCGTCATCTGGTGTATCTACTTTATCTGTTATAAATCTTCTTGGTAAAGTTATATAATATGGGTGGTCGTCTGCATTGATATAATAACCATATCTTATATATGCTTCATTATCTTTAAGGTCATATGTGTGTTCTTCTTCTGATGCTTGATATACTTGATAAAATCCCATTCTATAATTAGCATCAAATGGATCATTTACATAAGCACTAGGTGTAATTTTTGTATATGGTATTTTTTGATTTTCTTTTAATGTAGCACCTTTGAATTCAATTACTTGACTATTTCCGGCTCCTACTTCGGAAATAAAAGAACGTTCTACACTTATTTGGTCGCCAACATCTAATATTAAAGTTTCATCTAATTGATTGGTAAAGTATGCGGGGTTTGAGTTATTACCGCTTTTTACTTCAACTGATGTTATACGATTACAATTTATTAATTTTGTATCAACTATTGACATATATAAACTTTTTAGATATTTTTTTATAAAACTTTTTTCTAAAAAGTTTAAAAATAATTTTATAATAAAAATATATGGATTCATATTATGAAAAATATTATGAAAAAAATAAAGAACATATAAAAAATTTACAACGTAATTATTATCATAAACATAAAGATGACCCTAAATATTCACATTATTTAAAACATCGTTTAGAATTACAAAGACAAGCATATGCAAAAAAATTTAATATTACTTATAGAAAAAAAGAGAAACATTTCCCAGAAATGAGAATTAACAATGGGAATTATGAAATTAAATTTTACTAAATGTCTAATATATTTTTTATTAATTGTTTTATATTTGGGTCTAATTCTATTTCTAATAAATTATTATTTTCTAAAAATCTTGTTTTATCTATTGTATTATTTTGATGACATAAACAAACCATTATTTGCCTTATATCTGTTATAAATACTTGTTTATCATTTCCTTGAATTAAATTTACACCTTCACCCTTTGATGATCTTTGAAACTTATTACTTGATCCATACCATCTTTTTGTCATCATCATTGTAGCTTCATGTATGAAAAACTTTTTATCTCCACAATCAATACCAGTTGATTTAAAATCATTATGTGGATATATAAACATCATTTGATTTGAACCGACTAAACCGGCTTTATTTTCTTTTAATGTTTTATAAGAATATGAAATATAAGTAGGTAAATATATATCGTCATCATCCATAAAACATATTATTTTATTCTTTGATAATTTAATTAGTTTATTTCTTTTTTCTCCAATTGTCGTTCTTTGTCTTTGTTTAATATAATTCAATTTTATTGGAAATAAAACATTTTTCATATATTCTTCATTTTCAATAAATGGTGTTTCGCCGTCATCCAATATTATTACTTCTAGTAATTCGTGGGGGTAATCTTGACGTAAAATATTCATAATGCATAATTGAATGAATTTACTTCTATTATATGTTGGTATTAGAATACTTATTTTTTCCATATAATTATTATTATATTTTATTTTTTCTTAAATATCGTAATAACCCGAAAACGATGATTAGTTGATTTTACCATACCTATACGTCCTATAATATCAAATTGAGTTTTTTTATATTGAGGTAAAACTTGGTCTAACCAAATTAATATACCATCTTTATTTAATATTTTATAACATTCATTAAATACTACATTTCTTTTTACCATACAACAGCCGTAATGGTCGCAATCTTCAACACTATAAGGGGGGTCAGCATATATTACTTCATAATAATTATGGGGTAATATATCGCCCATTTCTTCGGCATCAATTCCAGTATTAAAATCTACTTTGTCGTGTTCGTCTTCAATTGAACCACTAAATAAATGTAATGTTTTATCTTTTATTGGTGGAAACATCGCATATATACGTTTTAAATATCCATGAGGATAGGCTCCATATAAATTAGTTTTAGTTGTATAATTATTACCCATTACCCATATTCCCTCAATTACATTGTTATTAATTATTAATTTTGAATAGTTAGGAAAATTATTATGATAATTATCTATTATTTTTTGTAAATCCATATATAAACTTTTTAGAAAAAAATATTTTTGATTAAACTTTTTTTTAAAAAGTTTATTTTTAGAAAAACCACGATTTTTTAACTTCTATGTATTCTTCCGGTTGTTTTATTTTAGCATTTATTTCTTTGACATCTTTTTCTAGATTACTAATCCTTTTATTTATTGAATCTAATGTTTTAATAATATTATCTAGAAGTTCTTTATTTTGTTTTGCCAAGTTTTTTTCCATTATAAAAACTTTTTAGAAAAAAGTTTAATCAAAAAATTACTAAAAAATTTTTTTCACTACACCATTTTATGTTTTTTCTACTATAATAAAAAATAAAAATGGTGTAATGTATTTTTGGTTCAAAATGTATATAAAAAAAATGTTATTATATTATATAATGAATAATATTGAATTTGATTTAAATAAAATGAGTGAAAGATTATTAAAACTTGAAGATGAAAATGAAAATTTAAAAGTTCAAGTAAAACAATTAAAGAAATTTGGCGAAATACAAGTCGGTATTAATTCTAAACAAGCACGACAAATAAGGGATTTAGTCAGTGAAAATGAAAAGTTAAATGATTATGTTAAAATATTAAGTTCTTAAAATACTTGTTTTATTTTATCATGATGTATTTTTGGTAATCGTGGTTCTTTATATATTTTTACTTCTTTTAATCCATTACATATAATTGGGCGGGATACGTCCTTATATTCATCTTTAAATTTTTTATTAAATATAGTTATTATATCTTGGTCTATATTTGGTGAACTTTCCAATAATCTGTCATATTCAGCACGACAAACTTTCATAAAATCTCTACAATTTTTTCGTTTATCATCTTTTAATGCTAATTCAATTTGTATATTTCTACCAAACTTAGACCACGCAACACTCGCAATTCGTGATGCTTCATATATTTCAGCATATTTAAGGAATGACATTAAAGTGCCTAATATACCACATAAAATATTTAAACCTCCTACAATTGCACTAAATCCTTGTTTAAATCCATTTGGCACATAACTATCGGCAAAATTTGCGGTTCCGGTTAATGTTGATAAAACTATTATAGGTATACTCATATGATGATATTTCTTCTTATACTTACGTTCACTAAAATTATGCAACCATGCGTAGCATAAGGCAATTTCGCCCCACTCACTCAATAATTCTTCTATTTCATCACTCCAAACATCTATATTATCTTCGTCAATCATTTTTCTTGGGGTTTTTAGATCTTCCATATAAACTTTTTTAATATTTTTTTTGTCTAAACTTTTTTCTAAAAAGTTTTTATAATGTCGGAAACAAAAGAACTTTATAAACCTTTTAAAAGTAAAGCGAAAAATAAAAGATATTCGGTTTATGTCCGTAGTGATAATGGAAAAACTAAATTAATTAATTTTGGTGATAGTAGATATACTGTTTATTATCAACATAAAGATAAACAAAGACAAAAAAGCTATTTAGCACGTGCCAAAGGTATTAGAAATAAAAAAGGTGAATTAACATACAAAGATAAAAACACTTCAAACTATTGGGCTGTGAAGCTATGGGCTGATACTAAGCCTTCGTGGGCGTAATAACTCCACGTTTTACAAGTAAATCATATTTTTCTTTATGGTTTTTTTCAAATGTTTCTAAATTATCTTTTTTTCTATAATAATTATATAAATTTCTTGATTTTACAAACTCTTGTTTTTTTGTATAATTTTCTTTATATCTTTCTTTATTTTCTTCATAATATTTATTTGCTCGTTCTTTATTCTTATTTTTAAATTCTTCATTGTGTTTTCTTACATTATGGTAATATTCACGTTGTGATTTTTTATTTTCTTGATATTTTTGAATTATTCTTTTATAGTCTTCTTGTGTGAATTCCATTCTATATATATATATAATATTTTTTTTATATACTTTATACATAAAAAAAAACTTTTTAATTATGTTTTTTTGATAAAACTTTTTTCTTAAAAAAGTTTATATGGATATTGAAGAATATTTATTAAATATTTATAAATCAGATAAAAAAATGCATCGTAAGATATATTATCATAAAAATAAAGAAAAATTATTAGCTTATAATAATCAAAGATATGCAAATAGATATAATAATGATAAACACATTAAAATTATTAAAAAAGAATTTATAATAAAATTTGATTAATTAAAACAAACTTTTTAAAAAAAAGAACTATTCGGTTCTTGCTACGGCTACTTGCTGACTTGGTGCGATTGCTTCGGCTGCTTGCTGTATTGGTTTATTAGCGGCATCTTTGGCTGCATCTATTGAATCACCTACACCTTGTAAGGCTGCTGAACCAGCGGAAATAATACCACCTACGGCTCCTAGAAGTTGTAAGCCGGGAACTAAACCGGCAACATCTAATACTCCACCAACAATATTTCCTATATTGGCGGTTTGCTGTTCCCAATTATCACCCGCTACGTGTCCGTCTTTAATATCTTCAAATATATCTTGACCGGCTGAAACGGCGGCTCCAATAGTTCCCGCAATTCGTGTTCCTTTCTCTAATACATCACCGGCACCCCCAATGAATCCTCTTAATCCTTTTACATCGGCAGAAGACTGCACGCCTTCAAAACCACCACCAACGGCTTTTCCTCCGGCAACTGTTTGTCTAAGACCGGGCTTTAAAGCACTTTTAACTCCACTTGCCATTTTCGCACTATCAATTGCTCCACTGATTAAATCATTTGTGGCTTGTGTTTTGTCTACTTCTTTTTGTTCGTTGTAATTCTGTGCTGCTAAATCGTTTTGTGCTTGAATCTGTAAATTGACATTCTGAATACCTTGTGCCATACTATTTGCTTGACTTACTCCGCCATCTACTGAATATAACGATAAACCCATATTTAATATAATATTTTAAAAGAAAAAAATAAAAAATATTTTTTATTATTTTTTTATTCTAGAATTTCATTTCCACGTCCTATAACTCTTTCAAATTGATAATATGCGGTTGCTGGGTTTGTTTGTAAATCAAGATGTAAAAATGAATATCTATCTTTATGTGCTATATTATATAGTTTAATAAAATTATCGGGGGTTCCGAATAGGTCGCCGTACTCTTCCGCTATTTTTTCAAGTTCCTTGGCATTTTGCTGTTTACATATAATTACATTAGTTGAGTTATTACGAATTAAACCACTAACGGCACGAAATGATTGAGTAGTAAAACAAAGTAAATTAATACCATAATGACGAAAACGAGTTGCTAAAAATGATACATAGTTATTTTTGCTAAAATCTTTTGTTAATATATCATCTAGACAAACGGCAAGGTTTAAGCGGTCTTCTTCTCCTAATGCTTTTTGACTTTCTATAATACTTTCTATCATTGAATCATTGTAGTGGTCTTCACACGCAAAATATTTTTTCATCATCTTCATTTTTGGGTCTGCGTTCAGTGTATTACTAATAAGGTGGACGACATCAAATCTATCTTTAAACATTGAAGGATTACAAAGTAAATTACATAGTAGATTACTTTTTCCACTTCTTACACTTCCTATAATTAATAATAAACTTGGTGGCTGTGGTAAGTGTGGATGTAAGCCCTTAAACATTTTAGATGGTGGGGGATCTTTCACTTTAAATACCTTAGGTGGTGGCGGTATATTTTCTTCTATTTCTTCTTTTTTATTTTCCATATTCTATAATATTATTAAATAAAAAAAAAAAAAAGTTTTTTTTTAAAGTTTAGAAAAAACCATTACCATATGGATTTGTAGCTTTTCTATTCATTGCACGTTTTAATGTATTTTTAAATTCTTCGTGTTCCTTTTCTTTCTTTTGTGCTTCCTTCTTTTTTGCTTTACGTTCTTTTCTTAATGCTTCGTATGATTGAATACCGGCAAATATCATTTTTTCTATTGCTTCTTGTGCTTCTTTTTGATTTACTTGATATTGTGGCATTGCTTGCGGTATTGGTTGCGGTATTGGTTGCGGTGCTGGTGCTGGTGCTGGTGCTGGTGGTGGTGGTGCTGGTTGCGGTGCTGGTGCTGGTGCTTGCTCTTCTTCTATTTTTGATTTACCTTTAATCTTTCTAGCTTCTCGGACTTTTGCCATACGCTCACGCATTGCTTGTTTTTGTTCTTCGGTATATTCTCGTTTCTTGCGTGGGTTTTTAATTGCTGGCTCTTCCGCTTCTTTCGTGTCTTCAAAAATATCATTGGGGTTTATTTCTTCCGTTGTTGGCACTACTTCCGGTATGATTTCTTCTTCTTCGGGTTCTTCTGGTACAAAATCCATTTTGACTTTTGGAATAAAAGACATCTATATAAATTATAAAGAAAATATTTTGAAAAATAAAAATTAAATTTATTATTATTTTAAATATTGGTTCTAATAGATTTATTATTATTTCACTTTTTCACATTTTGAATAGATAAAATAGATAAAACTAATTATTTGCTGTCTATTTGCTGTCTCGTATGTGAAACACAATTATTGTTTTACCAGTAATAGCAGTACATAACTGCTCGTTGTCATAGACTATATCTACATCAATTTGATTTAATGTCAGTTCTACTGGATTGTTTAATTTGATATATACCCTTTCATGTGGTTCAAAATATAAGCCCCCAGTTTCATTACCACTATTATCAAAGCGTGGTAAATGTGCTACAATTTTACTTGTAGATGTTCCACGCCTTGCGTTTGTGGTATTTTGTGTAAAATTATTTAATCTAATAAATAAAGATACATTAGAAATTAATTTAGGTATATTATCGCTGTTTATTGTCTGTGTTGTATTAGTAGAATCATTAAGCGTATCTACAATTGAACGTCCCACAAAACCTAATGTAAATTGAGTATTACAAGGTTGTGTGATCTGTCGTCCATAATCTGTACTTGGTGCTAATGTAAATATTAATTGTGAATCTTCCATAACTGAATGACTATCTACACCTAATGGGTCTCTTACTGTTGCATTATCAATATCATTCCATATTCTTGTTTCAACGTCTCGTCCGAATGTATCAGAAATACCAGCATTACATATTTTAACCCACCAATTAAACTTTTCATTAAAAATATCATAAGTTTCATCAAATATTTCATATGTGTAAAAATCACTCATTGTAATACTTGTCCCTCTTTCCAATGACATTGCGGGGAATAAATGCCATTGAGTACAATTAATAGGTGTTGGTATTGTGTCTTTTGCGGGTGTTGTTCTTTGGTCTTGATTCAGTAAATCTAACCATGCTACTTTATCGGCACTAATTTGAATTACCATTTTTTCATTAGATACTGCAAATTTAATATATCTAAAACCGGATGCATTAGTACCTATATTATATTCAGCATCAAAATTTCCACCAAAACCCCAATATGTAATAGGGTTCATTACTAAATCTTGTGAATTACCAGCTGTTCTACCGCTTTTAATACAACTTTGAAATATTCTTAATTGAGTTCCAACACGTCTTACGCAATAATCGTAAAATTGATTTGGTTGTAATGTTCCTTTATTATGTGAAGAATAGGTAGGGTCAAAATATGTTGGTAAATATTCTATGGGGTCATCATCGGCATCAAAAGCACTTGGAATATTTGGTCTTACTAATCCAACAACCCATCTTGATGCAGCCACTGTATTGGCTGCTTGAATATCAAATACTATACCTTGATGACTGTCCGCATTCGCTCCGGCGGTTTGCTTAAAACCATTAGTCGTAATAGGGTAAGCATCACAACGTACTTGTATACTTTGTTTTTTTAAATTAGTAAATACCCCATTGTCTAAGGTATATGAAGTACCGCCGTTGTCATCTACATCAGTAAGACACGATACGCCTACACCTACATCTAATGATGTTGTGGCATCTTCGTTTGCGGTATGTTGAGTTAAAACCCAGTTATAACCTTGAAAATCTAATGTAGCATTATATGAAGCATTACATACTAAACCAGCATCTATATTGCCTTCTGCGTCAAGCCCCTTTATTATTGCTGGGTGAGAAATAACGTTCTTCATTCCTATTTCTATTTGGTCTGCTAAATCTCTTACATTAGTTTCTATATAATCGCCTATGCCTAAATCTCCAATATTACCAATCATAGGTGATACAGTAGAATTGATAAGGTCAAATGTTCCATTTACCAATTTTTTACCAAAATAAACACCAAAAACATTATTTAATCTACTTAATGTATATACACCACTTTTATTGATTTTACAACTTTGTAATGCAATTTCACTATTAGCGGGAATTTTCAAAGTATTATTATTTAATGAATTTGTATATGAATATGGTTTAAAAATATTACTTTGAGTGTTTACATCTTCAAGATTAACATTTGATGTTATAATTAACGACATTTTATATTAATTATAAATAAAATAATTTTTTTGAAAAAAAATAAAAATATTTATATAATTTATAAGAATGTTATTGAAACCAATTAGAAATAATAATCATATGGATTTACAACATAAACCCATTGAAACATTAAAGAGAGATAAAAAGATTAAACCAAAAGAAATATTTGAAAATTATACAGATGAGAAAAAAGGGGGTAAATCTAATAAATCTAAGAAAAATGAAAAGAAAAAAAAGTATTGATTTTTCTATTTTCAAAAGTTGGGAAATCCCGAAAAAAAAATGGCTTACGCGGACTTACTACACCATTTTAGGTTTTTTATATATAAATAAAAAACAAAAACGGTGTAATGATAAGGAAAAATTTCCATATACAATATGAAAAAATAAAAAAATAAAAATCATCTATTATTTCTTGCACGTCTAAAATTATATAATTCAAATTCTCTTGTTAAAATATCATTATTAAAAGTATATTTAGTAATACGTTTTTTATTAACCATAGTTTTTTCATTTATAACCAATTCATTACCAAATAAATTTTTATACATTTTATACATATATTGTGTTAATACTTCTTTATTAGTAAAATCAATATCGGATTTTTTAATAGAAGCATTCCAAACCTTATTATAATTAGTAGCGTAAAAGTCGGCATCTTTTAGCTCTAATGGATATTTTACATTAATATCATTATTATCAGAACAACCGCATAAATCTTTTATTTCTTGTAAAAATTTAATTTTTGCTTTTGTAGAAGAAACTTTCTTTACATTGAATTCTTCTTGTCTGAATAGTTCTTCTTTTACATCTTCAATTTTATTAAAAAAATATTTTGATATATTAAAATGATTATTCAATTTTGTTTGATTCAAAAAATATTCTTTGTATTTTTCAATATTTTCGGCACTATTTATTTTAAGATAATCATTTATTTTAATTACGGTTGGGTGATCTACTGAAAAGTTTTCTAATTTAAGCTCTTTAATCTTACTTCTCATTTCTCTTGTTCCATCTAACGTTGTATTATAATAAGTAATACTATCATTAACGAAACCACGTTTTTGTAATAATTTAATAAAATGACCGAATTTATTGATTTCATAACATCTATTTAAATATGAATACTTTGTGTAAAAATCTAAATATGATTCAGAAATAAAATCATTACACATTAATGAAAACGAACAAAATTCATTACCGAAACTTTCTAATTCTTGTAATTCTTGACGGATATAATCTAATGAAAATTCTTCATCTTCTATTTTAACCTTTTTCATTTCAAATGTATATCTTAAATATTTAATATTTCTACATCTTGCGATTTGCTGAATCATCGCCGTTGGCGGTATTGTTCTTTCTTTATAATAGCAATATACTGGACGTTTTATTGAACTATCTAAACCATACACAATTTTAGGTGAATATATAATTTTATCATATTTATCTAAATTAATATATTCGTCATTATCTGATGTTATTAATTTAACATCTCTTACATTACGGTTTATTAATTCTTGATGTATCATCTCGGCTTGTGTTTTACTATCACAACAACATAAGAACTTTTTTTCTTTGCTTAATTCATTGCAAAAATCCTTATATTTGAATATTTCTTGACATTTAACATTTTTATTATGTAAAAATTCATTTTGAATATATATTTTATTTTTATCAACTAATTTTAAAAATGATAATGAAATATCATTAATATCTGCATCAGTGCAAATAATCTTTTTACAATTATTTAATATTTTTAATAAAGCGTTAAAAACAATAACACGTTTAGTATTTAATGTATCCGCACAAATTAAATACTCAATCATTGAATTAAATTCATCTAAATAAACAATATAATTTTTATATTCATAACAAGACCAATTAGCAACACGTAAAATACTATCAATTGTAATTACATAATTGTAGCGACTTTCTAAGCGATTATCAATAATTTTGTATAAATCACAATTAATATTATTTTGTAAAAATGTCTTATATTGTTCTTGTGCTAATGAAACCCTTGAAACAATTGATAAAAATCTAGTATCTTTTTGCTTTTTAAAGTATTTAACAAAACTTGTTGTTTTACCAGTTCCAGTATCTGACTTCATAATTAAACAATCATAATTAACTAAATGTTTTGAATAGTTTTCATCTGTTAATTTAGCTTGATTAATTATTACATCTGGTTTTGTTGTATGTACGTCATAATCAATATACATATAATATTCAAGCATTGTTCTGGCATTCCTAACTTTTGTATTTAATAATAAATTAGATAAACAATTATATTGTTTATGTCTTTTGATATTATCCCAATGTGAATTCATCCAATCTATACGCTCTTTATCCGTTTTATCACAATTAGCTGGTTTAATTTTAGGGTATTTTTCCCATAAGTCTTTACGGTTTATTTGCTTCATTGCAGTTGTAAAAATTAACCAGTGTTGATAAGTATTAAAATATTTATCGGGTAATCCTTCAATAATTTTTATTAATAATTCATCAGTAAAATTATATGTAAATTTGTCTAAATGGAAATATCCTTCTTCTTCTACAACTTCTTCTTCTTTATCTTCTGTTTTTTTAATTTCTTTTCTTTTTTTCTTTGGTTTTTTTTTCGTTTTACTTTTATTAAAAATAACATTTGATAAATAATCTTTTAAATTATCCGGTAAATGCTTAAAATGTGTATCTTTAATAATTTCATATTTATTACCATTAATAACACTATTTGGGGAAACAATATAACCACCATTACCTCTTGTATCTACATGTTCTTCGGCATTTGAAGTTGTTTTATCTACATTCTCATCATATTTAAAATATAAATGAAGACCACCACTTGGACTTTTAACGGTGAATGTATCAAAATCTTCAATGTAATTATAACCAAAATTTTTATAAAATTGTGTATTCTCATAAATGAATGGTGGGTCGCCTTTTTTAGCGTAAAAGTCTAAATCAACAACAATGATATTATTTACTTTACCAGTTAAAATACCTAAATTACATTTTTGTTTTTTTGCGTTAAACTCATATATGTTTGTTTTAAACTGATTCTTTTTTTCACTCCATCTAACAAAACCTTTTTTAGCATTTTCCCCAAGTTCAATAGTAGTTATATTTTCCATATATCTATTATTATATATTTTCTTTTGCATTTTTTCGTCGTTTTTGGATTTTTCCATATTCATTATATATATAACAAATATTTTTTTTATATGCTTTTTGAATAAATAAAAAATAATATTTATTTTTCATTTTTTAATTTTCATAATGAATATAAAAAAATATTACATTACACCGTTTTATGTATTTTCATATATAAATAAAATCATAAAATGGTGTAATGAATTTTTGATAAAATAAATTTACTAGAATTTTTTTTTTATTTTTTTTACAAAAATTTTTTATCTATAAATAAAATATAATGTCTTATTGGAGAAATGAAGAACAAACACAAATAAATCAGTTCCAAACTTCCATAAGTTCTGTTAATGGTTTATCTTATAGACCCGGACAGCGAATTGATTTTGAAATACCTTCTAATGTAAAATACATTGATGGTAAAAATTGTTATATTAATTTTGATGTAAAAATATCATTACCCAGTGGAGCTAATCCAACTAAACTTGTTTTAGATCCGGTATTAGGTGGTAATTGTTTAATAAAAAATCTTCGCATATATTCTAACAATGGCGAACGTGTATTATTAGAAGAAATTGTAGATTACAATACTAAACTAAGAATGGAATATGATTATAATTCTGATGATTCAATCCGTGGTCTTCGTGCCGTCAAAGAAGGTGCCTTAACTTCAAACCCCGAAAATCGTTGTAATAAAGGTTGCACGGTTTCAAATTGTATAGATACTAATACTAACCCTTATTTTAAAAAAGTTGAAGGCAACCAAGCATCCACAGATGTGTGGAATGATGATTCCTTTTTAACTGCTAAATGTTGTATCAATTTACATTCTGGCATTTTTACAAAATCAAATCAGATTTTCCCTTGTCTTCTAACTGGGGGTTTATATATAGAAATTGACACAGAAGAAGCAAAATACTGCATACATCAGTTAGACAATGCTATTAGAACACGTCGTGCTTATCATAACCCAGTATTTCATGGTATTGATTCCGGCGGTGGAAATTGGACGGCAAACGGAACAACTGGAACCAAAGAAGTATTTTTTACAAATGATAATAATATTATTAGTGTTAAGAATCTACCATTTTGTATTGGTGAACGTATCGCATTTTGTAATGCTACGGATGTTACACAAAATGCTTGGTTGTCTAGTGCATCTGGTGGTGCCGAAACTACCGCCATTAATCCGGTTATTGATAGTATTGAACTTGACAGCGGATTAATAAAAGTTGGCTTCTCTGCTAGTGTTTATAATGGTTCAATTGCCGGACATTCGGGAAGTACTATCGTTCAAGATGAATTCGTAGCATATTCTGCTGCCATTGACACCGCAAATAGTATTGCAAGCACTACACTGACTGCTACAAGTTCGTATGATGCTTCTTACACTATTTCTAATATTGAATTTGTTTTACAGCAAGTTGAATTATCGCCACAAGACGAAAACCGAATGTTAAGTAATATTAGACAAGGTGGAGTAATTGAATTTGATATTTTAAGTTGCACTAATTACAAACATTCACTATTAAAAGAAAATAGACAAGCAACCGTTAATCTTCCACTTAATAACTCAAAAGCAAAAACACTTGGTGTTGTAGCAACTGACGCAACAGTCTATACATCGGCACAGACCATTGGAGCTATTGGAACATACGTTCAAGAACAAGACGCGAACTATGCGGTATACGGACAAGATACAATTTTAAGAAGTAATAGCACTAAACTGACTGGATGCATAGACCATTTAAGCACGTTTCAGATGTTAATACAAGACAAATTAACCCCTTCAAGACCGGTTAATGTTTCACGAATTAATCTTGGACGTAGTATCTCAGCACAGCAACTAACGGAACTTGACAAATTTTTGAACCAGTCAAGAATCGTTCCTCGCTCATTCCAAGAATACAACAGAAATTTTGTAATTCCTAGAAGTTATGTTCTACAAGATGGTGTAATGGATTTAAGGAATATGACTAATCAATTACAATTAGTATACAATGAAAGCACCGCGCCATCGGTAAATAAGATGTTAATGTGCTTTGTTTACCACATTAGAACCCTTCGTATTTCTGGTGCTACAATATCGGTTCAGTTATAACAACTAAATTTTTGATTAAACTTTTTTCTAAAAAGTTTATTTTATATTCAATAAATTTTTTAAAAATTTGATATTTATTTATTTTCTTTTAATAGTTTATAAACAATGGCTTCTAGTAAATTTCTAGAAATTAGACCCAATAATGTACCATCTGCGCGGTCGGGTGGTATTAGTCATCGTAATGGTCTTCCGGTAATCAGTTTTACTATTGGTTCACAAAATGCTTTACTTGATATGTCAAGCATTCGCCTTGTTGGTGATTTGAACTTTTGGATTAATTCGGAAGGAACCACACGTCCAACAAGTGGTAATGCTTCTTCTCTTACAGCATCCCACAAATTAGGTGTATATGGTGCGATAGAACAATTAACGTGGAGAAACTCCAAGACAAAACAGATTACTGAGTCAATACGTTCTTATGGTCGTTTTATGTCTTCATTCCTTCCGGTTATGTCATCGCGTGAAGATGCCATAGGTCATTTATCAGAAAGTGCCTTAGTTCATAATTCAGCTGATAGTTTCAAAACAAATGTTATTCGTTCAGATCGTGCAAATTCCTTTTGTATTCCATTACCTTGTGGTATGACCCTTGGAGGTGAGCCACTAGAATTATTTGAAAATTCCTTCGGGGGTATTGAGTGTGAAATTTCATTAGTTCCCGATAGTCAGTTTTTCTATTCTGATGATGCGGACACTTCACGTTCTTACATTCAGAATGCATTTTATGAATTCACCAACCTTAAAATTGTTTGTGAGGTTCACATGCCACCACCAGACCAGTTGTCGCAGATGATGGCAAGAACCGAAGGAACTTACACATTTAATAGCATTGTAGCCCTTTATTCTACTATTCAGTCTTCCAATGCTATTATTTCATACAATCTTGGTTTATCTAATGTTATTAGTGCATTTATTAATTTTGTTCCAAGTTCATTTATTAATAATTTAGCACAAGATGGTTATTTAACTTATTATCCATCTTTTAAAACAGCTGGAACTATTGGAAGCGTAGACCAAGTTATTTTCCTTAAAAATGGTGAGCGCCACCCATACCACTTTGACATTAACGCAAATACGAAAAACCAAAGCGGTGTAACCGTCGCAGATCCACAGATCCAGAAAACCTTTTTAAGTTCTATTATGCCGGAAAGCGACCACGTAAGAAGTAATGTCAGCCCAGCAACTAGCAATAGAAATTTTGTTGTTTCTAGTGGTAATAATTCTTATGGAAATATGCCTAATATGGGGGCTACTATTGGTGTTGGTGTCCTATATGATATGCTGGATTCTAGCGGTGAGAATTTCAAAAACGAACAATTCGGCGTCCAAATGATTACTACGGTTACAGATGCCAACCCTACAAGTGCTTATCTATTTGTAAAATCTCGCCAGACTATGCTATTTAACGCACAAGGTATTCAGATAATCCAGTAAATTTATTTTTATTCAATAAAATTTTTAAAAAAAAGTTTTAATAAAAAATATATTATATAGTTATATAAAATGGAAAATCAAGATATGCCATCGCAACAGACAATGGACGTTCAAGATGAAGTGCCAGATTTAATGGATGTCGGACAGATTCCCGCAAATTATGCTATGCGTGTTGAAACTGATATTTTAGAACCGGTTGTAAGTTCTGATAGTTTCGCACGTTTTACTCTTCAACGTAAAGGTTTTTTATCGTCAATGTCTAAGATTACTTTTTCATTAATTCCCGCAACTGGTAATGAATCCGCATATGTGCCATTAGGTGTAGGGATTTTTTCGTGCATTAAAAACGCCACTTTAAAAATAGGTCAGACCACTGTTTGTGAAACCCAAGGTGTAAATTTACTGGCTGCTTATCAGTCTTTATTTACTACCAATGAAAGCAATAAAGAACGCGAACAGTTCGTAAATGGTCGTTGTATCGCTCATGAAGCTAGATATGAAGACGGAGAAGATACAAAATCTGCCGTTTTTGGTTTATCTAATGGTAGATGTTATGATGGCACAAATTTAGATGTTTTAACATATGCTAAATTAGATGGTGGACGTAAAGCAGAATCGCCGATTTACTCGCTTTTCCTTTCTGATTTGTTCCCTTTCTTGAAATCAAATCAGCTCCCAGCCTATATGTTCGGAGTAGACCAAGAAATACACGTAGAACTTACTTTTACTGAATCTACTACTAAACGTGTTTGTATTCAGAATGCCGATACTACCGGTAATCAGTATTTACTTGATTTAACAGAACTTAAAATGATTTATGACACAATTTACTATGAAGGCAATGTGATGGCAAAATATGCCGAACAGAATTCGGGAGGTATTAGTTTTTCGTATGTAGATTATCGTTTATCAACTTTTACCGGTACTGAGGCTTCATTTGCAGACCAAGTATTCCAAGTTGGAGGAAATGGTCGTCTTGTAAATAAAGTTATTATCGGTATTGTTAAGAGTGCCAGAGTTAGTGAAGAATCAATCTTAAATGGTTACATATCAAATGCCCCTAGTGTTGGTGAAAAATTAACACTCAATCTAAGATACAATGATAGATTTGTATTTAGTATTGATAGGGATAATCCCGCTTTACTTTTCCACACTGTCAAAGAAACAGAAGGTATGGTGCCATTTGTTATGCGTGGTGAATATTCAAATGAAGGTCAAGCTATGATTACTGGTGCTACATTTGAGGGACACGTTCAGAAAGACTTTTTACAAGGAGCATTTAACTGGACTTCTATTAGACTAAATCGTGGCGAAAGAGTGAATAATAAGGGTATTGAATTAACCTATAAAAACACATTAGCAGCCGGAGATTACACCTTGTATGTATGGACTGAATTACAGAAAACGGCACAGCTTGTAAACGGTCAGTTTTCAAGCTTCTTTGCTTAATTTAAAATAATTGTAAATTTGCCTTTTCTTGATTTAAAATTAATATCTTTTTTATTATTGTAATTATTACAATTAATATAATTTATATGATCTAAATCTAAATAATTATAATATTTAATGGCTTTTCTAACAGAAGATAAATAACCATATTGATATATAGTTATACAATCTGTTTTAACTTCTTCAAAATTATTATATTCAGAAAAATTAAACATATAATGATTTTTTGCTAAATTAATTATTTTTCGTGCAATACTTACAATTATTTTTTTTTCATCTGGTTTTAAATCTTTTTCATTATTTTTATTTCTTAAATGGAATAATAAATCACGTTTATTAGTATAACCATATTTATTTTTGATTAACATATTATTATTAAAAGTATTTTCAAAAAAGTTTGTTAAATATTCTTTTAGTTCATTTTTATTAAAATCTTCTTCAATAATAATTCCACAATCAGCCATAAATTTTAATATTTCTTTTTTAGAAAAGGTTTTATGAATAATTATCATATATTTTACATTTATATTTTATTTTTCATCATTACACCATTTTTAGTTTTTTATATATAAATAAAATCATAAAATGGTGTAGTGGATTTTTTATTTTCTGAGTGTATAAAGAAAAACCACATAAAGATATTTTTTCTTTATCTAATTAGTAAATAGAATGGGTTTTATATATTTAATAAAATTAACAAAATATGAAAATTTAAATGTTTATAAAGTTGGAATGACAGACCAATTTAAATTATTAGATAGATTAAAAGGATATGGTAAATTAGGTATTGATTATGTTATAGAATATTTTATAGAAATAGATTATACAAATTTGACAGAAAAAGAAATATTAAAAACTTTTAAAGAACATTTTTATTTATATAAGGGTAATGAATATTTTATGGGTAATTGTAATGAAATGATTAATATTATAAAACCATATGGTGAAAAATTAAAACAACAACAATTAATAGAAAAATTTGAAAAAGAATTAGAACAAAGACATGAAGTTCAATTAAAAGACAACAATAAAAGTGCATTAATAAGAATTATAGAATTACATCACAAATGGTTTGAAAATATAAATAAATATGCAAAATTTAAAATATTTGAAAAAAAAGGTTATGATTATTACTATGATAGTGATAAAATGGTATGGTCTATGGCATAATGAATTCTTCTAATGGTTTTATAAATTCACTTTTAACATTATATAAATTATATATTTCATTTCTTCCCCTATCAGTTCTTCCGCCAAGTGCTATGAATCCTTCTTTTTCATGATTATCTTTTTTTAATTCCCAATAATAGCAACCATCATTGCATCGCCAAATAAAAACAATTCTTTTATTATGTTTTTCAATTAAATATAATCCTTTGTAATATTTATTTTCACTAAAAAATAATGTTGGATATTGATTATGATTAATATTTCTTGTTTTTAATTCTATATAAAATTCATCATTATAAAAATCAAAACTATCATATTTTCCGGTAAAATCTAATTTACCAAAATATTTACTAAAATGTGTAATCATTTCATTTTCGGATTTTTCACCTACTAATAAATCATTTTCTTTTATTTTATTCATATATAATATAGAAAAAGAAAATAAATAAAAATATTTAAACTTATAAATTTAAATTAAATTTAAATATAAAAATTAAAAATATAAATATAATATATAAATGGTAATTTTAGAAGTTGATAATGAATATGAAGCAATTAAAGAAGCAAGACCAAATTTAAAAGATTCATCAATAAATATTTATGTTAGAAACTTAAATAAATTAAAGAAAATATTTAATGAAAATGATTATAAATTTTTAGAAAACTACGAAGATGTAGAAAAGATATTAGAAAATTTATCATATTTAACGGTTAGAAATTATTACAATGCTATTATTGTTTTAATAACTGCATTAAATGGGTTTAATGATGAATTAGTAGACCATTACACCGTAATGCGTGATGAATTGAATGAAAAATATAATAAGGAAAATACAGAAACTAATAAAATATCATCAAAGCAAGAACAAAATTTTATTACTTATAATGAAGTAGTTGATATGTTAAATAAAATGGCAGATGATCTAAGAATATTAAAGATTAAGCAAAAAAAAGATATTGGAGTAAAAGAAAGAACATTATTACAAATATTTGTCATTTTTAATATTTATCTACATATACCCCTTAGAAATGATGTTGTAGATTTAATAAAAATTCAAAAAAGAGAATTTAACAAATTAACAGACGATGACAAGAAACAAAATAATTACATAATATTTGAAAATAATAATATGTTTTTTAGTATTGGAAAATATAAAACAGATAAAACATATTCAACAAAAATTATTGAAATACCAAAAGAATTACAAAAAGTAATAAGATTTTGGAAAAGAATAAGTATATATAATGATAGTCCTTATTTGTTTTTATCAGCAACTGGAAAGAAATTAACACGTAATGAATTATCACAACTAATGATAAGATTTTCAAAATTATATTTAAATGATAAAGCACAATTAAGCACAACAATGATGGCTAAAATTGTAATGTCGCATCATTTAGGAGAATTAAAGAAGAAACAAGAAGAAATGTCTAAACAACGTGGTACATCAATAAATACAATAAATAATATTTATATTAAAGAAAGATAATTAATCTTCATTAGAAGATTCATCTAAAATATAGTATGGGTCATTAGGTTCATCATCTTCTATATCAGAATCAGATGATAAACCGTATAATTCTTTTAATCCATCATCAGCCATTTGAACTAATGCATAAAAATAGTCTTTTAAATTATCTGGTATAATTTCCATAATTCTTTTAGTTTCATCATCATGAAAATGTGAATATACCCAAAAATAATTAGAATTCATATATTTTTACTAAATATATTTTTTCTCTTTTTATAAATTTTTATATATTATAAATGATATATGTTAATTAATGGTGATATTATTGATAAACTTAAAACTATTAATGATAAAAGTGTAAATTTAATATTTACATCACCACCTTATTGGAAGGGTTTTGAGTATGAGAGTCATTTTAATAGTTATAAACAATATTTAGATTGGTGTGATATATGGTTAAAAGATATAAAAAGAGTATTAAATGATGATGGTTATTTTTTATTAAATATTGCCAATGATAGTGAAACAACAATAAAAGCATTTGAAGTATTAAATATAGCATTAAAATATTGGAAATTATGCGATACTATTATTTGGTTTGTATATAATAGACAACCAGCAAATACTAATAGACATTTAACTAATCAAACAGAATATATATTTTTATTAAGGAAACATAATAATAATATTAATATACATAAAGAGAGAATAAAAGATAATGATGCTTTTATAACACAAAATATTGGTAATGTATGGAAAATCCCATTTTCTGTTAAAGATAAAAAGTTTAGTTTAAAAAAAACAATAGGTGGTAGTAAAAACTGGGGGCATGGTGGTTTTCCATATAGTTTATGTAATATAGTTATAGAATTATTTAGTGATGTAAATGATACTATACTTGATTGTTTTATGGGTATGTGTCAATTAGGATTATGTTGTAAAGAATTAAATAGAAAATTTATTGGTATAGAATTAAATGAAACAATATTTAAAATAGCAGAAAAAAGAATGAATGATGATACATCTGATGATGAAAAAGAATTATTAAAAAAAGAAGAGTAAAAAATAAGATTACACCATTTTAGGTTTTTTATTATAGTATGAAAAAGATAAAATGGTGTAGTATAGAAAAAGTAAGATAAGATTATGATTTTTTCAATGATTTTTGGTTGTCAAAGATTTTTGTTTGTCAAAGAGTTTTCGTTGTCATTTATCGCGTCTTCAAATCTTGCGCTTGTGGTGCAGAAAATGATATTTTAATGTAAAATAGTATCGTTTTCAAAGAGTTTTCGTTTACAAAGAGTTTTCGTTTTCAAAGAGTTTTCGTTTTCAAAGAGTTTTCGTTGTCATTTATCGCCTCTTCAAATCTCGCGAAATTTGCAGAAAATGATATTTTAATATAAAATAGTATCGTTTTCAAAGAGTTTTCGTTGTCATTTATCGCCTCTTCAAATCTCGCGAAATGATATTTTTATATAAAAAAGTATCTTTTTGGATTTTTTAGATTTTTAAAATGATACTTTTTTATAAAAATATATCTTTTGATACTTTTTTATTAAAATATATCTTGTCATAAATTTA
>Ga0208160_1000247_pt1 | contig 26447 bp, 22 predicted proteins | sample CB_VirMetaG_FD_184536 | JGI IMG/M metagenome (GOLD analysis project Ga0208160, IMG submission 184536) | Freshwater to marine saline gradient viral communities from Chesapeake Bay - CB_1504_1 Viral MetaG (SPAdes) (version 4) | ecosystem: Environmental > Aquatic > Marine > Coastal | place: USA... | reverse complement strand
CATCAAAATCGGTGGAGACGCTTCAAGTGACTTCGCTGTTGATGTTGCTAATGTTGCTGGAAACGGTGGTAAAGTTCGTGCTGCTGCATTCGTTACTTATTCGGATGAATCTTTGAAGTCCGATGTCGAAGTAATGAACACTGCTCTTGATGCTGTTATGGCTCTCAACGGTGTAGAGTTCACTTGGAAGGATTCTGGCGAAAGAGACTTCGGTTTCATCGCTCAGGAAGTTGCTCAAGTTCTTCCAAAGGCTGTTCACACTGCTGCAAACGGCATTTCCGGGGTTGACTACTCAAGACTTACTTCTGTTCTCGTCGAGGCTGTAAAGGCTCAACAAGTTCAGATCGAAGAATTGAAAGCAATCCTCAAGAAGTAATACTTTTTGAAACGGGGTTGGGGATCTACGGGTCCCCAGCCTCACTTTTCTTATTATGAAAATCCGCAATAGAATAGACATTATAAACTATGTAAGGCAACACGATCCTACTTGTCGTGTGGAAGATAATGTTATATTCGTTCCCAAAGCATTTATCATTAACACTGTTATCCAATGGTGTTACAATCAACTCGAAACAAAGAAAATGAACCCAGAAGAAATGAACTTTTATCTAATGGCTATACAAGGTTTTGTCGAAGGCAAATCTAACTTATCTTGGGATGAACAAGGTAACTTAGTGATTTCATAAAACAAGTAGTTATTTTTTGGCGTTTTTCATTTTTATAGAACTATTTATTACGACGCAAAATGTCTATTTTGTGATTAAATATTAGGAGATTACACAATGTCATCAATGTTAGATCAAGCAATCGTCGATGCTAAAGCACTTAAGGAAGCCGCTATCAAGAGCGCAGAGTCAACAATTATCGAGAAATACTCTCAGGAAATCAGAGAAGCAGTTGATACAATGCTAGGACAAGAAGTTCTTGTTGAAGAAGAAATGGTAGCAAATATTCCAATGGCTGCTTCTGACGTTTCTGCTGCACCAATGGGCGGCGGAGAAGAAGTTATTGAACTTGACTTTGCAGAACTTGAGCAAATGATTGATCAAGAGTTGGCTGATGAAGAAGGTGCCGAAGAGATGACAGATCGCCACGAGTTTGCAGAAGAAGAACTTGAAGACGAAGAAGAAGGCGAAGAAAATCTCCAAGAAAGCGACGAAATAGACTTGACTTCATTGTTTTCAATGCTCGAAGCCGAAGACGACGAAGACGAAGAAATTAACTTAGACGAAGAAGCAGTTAAAGAACTTGCTGAAAAACTTACCCTTGACTTTCAACCAGAGAAATCCGGTTGGTTAGGAACTCCAGTTTCTCAATCAGACGATGCACACGAGGAATACAAAGCACTCGAAGCACACGCAGAAGAAGCAGAAATGGAAGTTGGAAAGTTGAGAGAATCCGTCGAGACTCTTGAAGCAGAGAAAAAAGAACTTCAAGAAAGCCTTGAGAAACTTCAGGCTAAAACCAAACACTTTGAGGGCGTTGCTCTCAAGTTAAAAGACGCTTTGAACGAAACCTCCGTTCAAAACGCAAAACTTCTTTACACAAACGAAACATTGATTAGCGACTCGTTGAATGGGCGACAAAAAGCAAAACTTGTCGAGGCTATTTCAAATGCGAAGTCTGTTGAAGAGGCTAAGGTAATCTTTGAAACCCTTCAAAGCACGGTGAGTGGCACTAAGAATGAGTCCCCAAAAACACTAAGCGAGGCGGTTAGTAGGAAATCTACTTTATTACCACAAACTAATGAGGCTAAACAACCAGTTGATCCTCGCATTGACAGAATGCGTAGATTAGCCGGATTAAACTAACTTTTAATAGGAGAAATAAAAACTATGTCAGTTTTAGATAAATTAACAGAAGGTATTGTTAATCGTGATCTCCAGAAAGAAGGTGCAGCCCTACTTAACAAGTGGGAGAAAACCGGACTTCTTGAGGGACTTGACAATGACCAGAAAAAAGACGGAATGGCTCGTTTGCTTGAGAACCAAGCAAAAGAATTGCTCCGTGAGGCTTCCAGTATGGCTGGAGGTGATGTTGAAGGTTTCGCAGCAGTTGCGTTCCCAATCGTTCGCCGTGTATTCGGTTCTTTGATCGCTAATGATCTTGTCAGCGTTCAACCAATGAGTTTGCCTTCGGGTCTCATTTTCTTCTTGGACTTCACAACAAATGGTGATATTCCAAGCCCAGCAAAGCCGGGATATCCTGATAACTCTTCCCTCTACGGTGGCGGAGTTGTTGCTAGTCAGTTGACTGGTGGTGTTTCACTCACAGGTGACAACCTTGAAAGAGGACCATACAGTTTGAACAACGGTTTTTCAAGCCCAACTGGTTCTGAGTTGATTGATATTGATGTCAATCCATTATTCTTGGTTGCTTCTGGTACTGTTGGAAATGCTGGTCCTTCGACTGACGCAGCCGACAACCCAATTACAGCGGCCGCTCAAAGAGAACTTGATAAACTTGTTCGTTTTGACGCAGACCTCTCTGGTTCACAAGTTGCAGTCTTTGAAATGACAGGTACTTCTGACTTGGCACAAATGGACTTGAGAAACTTGGTGGCAATCGGAACAAAAGATTCTACAGTTGCAGGTCAAGGTATCCTCGGTGGTCGTCTTGTCCGTCGTTTGACTGAAGTATCTACTGGTTCTGTTGGTGATGATGCTGGGCTTGCGATTTTCAAACTTAAGTTGGTATTTGAAGCAACTGGTTCACAAGTTTTGGGTAACGGTGCATCTGATGGAACAAACTTGCTTCACTGTGTATCTGGTGCTGACTTTACATTGAGTTTCCCAATCGATGATAACTTCAACGCAAGCAATGCTATTGGTTCTGTTGTTGGTGCTTCTGAGTGGCAACTTGAAAACCAAGCAGCAATCCCAGAAATCGACATCAAAGTTGATTCCGTTGCTGTTACTGCTCAGACCAAGAAACTCAAGGCTAAGTGGACACCAGAATTGGGTCAAGACCTCAATGCTTACCACAACCTTGATGCAGAAGTTGAACTTACAAGCATCCTTTCTGAGCAGATCGCTCTTGAGATCGACAGAGAGATTCTTGAAGACCTTATCAAAGGTGCTACTGCTGGAACTCAATACTGGTCCCGTCGTCCGGGCAAGTTCGTTGTAAGAGACACTGGTGCTCCAATCAGTTCTGCTGCTAACGAAGCATTGCTTGGTGCTGACTTCACTGGTACTGTTTCCGAATGGTACGAAACTCTTGCAGAAACCATCAATGATGTTTCGGCACAAATCCACAGAAAGACACTTCGTGGTGGAGCAAACTTCGTAGTTGTTTCCCCAGAAGTTGCTAACATCCTTGAGTTCACTGCTGGCTTCAGAGCAAGCGTAACTCACGATGCTGACCGTGGAACTATTGGTGCTGTTAACGTTGGTTCGTTGAGCAAGAAGTTTGATGTATACGTCGATCCTTACTTCCCAAGAAACGTTGTTCTTGTTGGACGTAAAGGTGGATCGTTCCTTGAAAGCGGATATGTATACGCACCTTATGTACCACTTCAGGTAACTCCAACCATTTTCGGTGTCGAGGACTTCGTACCTCGTAAGGGTGTTATGACCCGTTACGCTAAGAAGATGGTTAGACCTGATATGTACGGTCTTGTTATCTGTCAAGATCTTCTCGGATAATCTGATTAGGTTTTAAGTAACACAAAGAGCCTCGTCATTCATTTGGCGGGGCTTTTTTGTTTCTATTTTGCTTTATCTTCTAAGGGCAACTAATTACTATGATACAGTCGTGTCAAGGAGATTAAATAAATGGCTTACCCAACCTTAACACCAGCAAGCAATACCAGCGTCTCAAGGCTACCAGTAACTGGAACAGTTGCTAATGTTAATAGCGCAGACAATCCGCTTCCTTATGGCGTATACATTGAACACGCTCAATCAGAAGAAGCACTTAATGCTTTTAAGGAAGGTGCAGCAGACCAAGTAACTTATGTATATAAGAAACTCGGCGGTGATGTATTAGACATTGAGATTACAGAGTATCAAGTTTATGCTGCTTATGAAGAGGCGTGTCTTGAATATTCTTATTTAATTAATGTTCATCAAGCCAAGAATGTTCTTGGAAGTGTTCTTGGTGCTGGAACAGGATCATTTGATTCAGATGGTGAGTTGGTTAGCGGAGATACTCTTAGTGGATCAGAGGTAGGCTTAAAATATCCAAAGTTTGATTTCCAGTATGCTATGAGAGTTGGCGATGCAGTTTCTACTCAAGTAGGGATTGGCGGAACAACCCCAATCTATTCTGCTTCGTTTACAGCGGTTGTAGATAAACAAGATTACGATCTACAAAGCATTATCAGCGACACTTCTTTGACAGATGCAGATAGCCCATTTTATGGAAAACTCGGTGCTACAGGAGACAAAAGAGTCACCATTAGAAAAGTATATTATAAAACTCCTAATGCTATGTGGAGATTTTATGGCTACTATGGCGGTCTGAATACTGTAGGCAACTTGTCTTATTACGGACAATACTCAGATGATTCTACATTTGAACTAATCCCAACTTGGCAAAACAAAGCACAAGCAATGGCTTTTGAAGATTCAATTTACACAAGAGCATCTCATTTTTCTTATGAGATTAAAGATAATAAACTTAGATTATTCCCAAAGCCATATTCAGGTGGACCAACAAGTTATTGGGTTGAGTTTACAGTAGCAACTGATCCTTGGTCTGAAGAAGCAGGAAAAGAAGATGGTGCTTCCGGTGTCAACAATATGAACACTCTTCCATTCGAGAATATACCATACGATAAGATCAATGCTATTGGTAAGCAATGGATTAGAAGATTTGCTCTTGCCTTAGCAAAAGAAATGCTCGGATTGATTAGATCTAAGTTTGCTTCTATTCCAATCCCAAATGACAGCATATCTATGAACGGTTCAGAACTTTTATCTCAAGCCAAAGAAGAACAACAAGCATTGAGAGATGAATTAAAAACTGTGCTTGATGAACTCACTTATGAAAAACTTGCTGAAAAAGATAGCAGCATAAGTGAATCAGCACAAAATGTATTAAAGAATATTCCACCTTCACTTTTTGTAGGATAAGATAAATGGCAAACAACAAATGGTCACAACCCGAAGCACCTCCTCCTCCCTTATTTACTGGGGAGAAAGAGCGCAATCTCGTCAAGCAGATCAATGATGAGATCATTGAGAGGGTCATAGGTCAAACAATCCTTTATTATCCTATAAGTCTTGAAAAAACTAACTTTCATCCTTTATATGGTGAAAGTATAAATAAGACTTTTTTGCCGCCTATTAGAGTTTATGCTTTGATTGGCTGGGAAGGTCAAGAAACAAGCACAGCAAATATGGGAGTAGATAAAGAATCAAGTATTAACATTTACTTCCACAAGCGAAGATTAACCGAAGATCAAAATTTGTTTGTAAGAGAAGGTGACTTTGTTTTATACGGTCAGTTCCACTATGAAATCGTAACCTTAAACGAGCCAAGGCAAATATTTGGTCAAGTGGAACATAAAATGGAAATAATGGCTACTTGTAAGAGAGCAAGAAAAGGAACGTTCAATGGCTATTGATAACAGATATACAGGTATACCATCTGAAAAAGCCAGTAGATATGATGATGATCTGCATTTCTCGCCTTCAACATTTGAGACGATTGATTATGCAATCTATGATTATGTCAATGAGAAGTTGGATCTTCACTCAACCACAAATACAGGATGGAAGAAAACACCTGTTGTTTGGGTTTCTTCCGAGAGATCATTTCAGATTAAGAATAACGAAACCTATAGAGATAACGAAGGTATGATTATATTGCCTGTTATCACTATTGAAAGAACTGCTATTGTAAAAGATCTCAACACAAGAGGAGCCTTTTATGGAGATCAGTTCCCAATACAAAGTCAACCAGAAAAAGGTGGCTCTCTTGTTATTGCGAGAAGAATAAAGCAAGACAAGACTTCTAACTTTGCAAATGCAGATGCTAATAAAAAATACAACAACAGGGTCGGACCTAACTTTGTTAGACAATCAACAAGCAAAGTTGTCTATGAATATATTTCTATTCCGCCTATTGTTTATGTTGAGATTACCTATTCAATTACATTGAGAACAGAGTATCAGCAGCAGATGAACGAACTAATGCAACCTTTTATAACAAGACCGGGAACAATCAACAGTTTTATGATTGAAAGAGAAGGTCATCGCTATGAGACATTTGTCCAAGGAGATTATAGTCTTAACAATAATCTTTCAGAGATGACAACAGAAGAAAGAAGATTTGAAACAAAAGTTGATTTAAAAGTATTAGGATACTTAATAGGAGAAGGAAATAACCAAGACACACCAAAGTTCTCTATTAGAGAAAACGCCGTTGAAGTAAAGATCCCAAGAGAACACGTTGTATACGACGATCCTTTGTCTGTAAGTGGTGATGGAATAACAAACAGGTCAAATACAGCAGTGGATGGTAAGTATAGAGAATAATTTTGGACTTTGGAAAAAAGAAACACTATTTATTAGAGAAATAAATTCGTCAAGAATATTGGACGTTTCAAAGGAGAATAGAATAAAATGTCGGCAAAAGATTTTAAGTTTGTTTCACCCGGAGTTCACGTTGAGGAAATTGATAACTCACAACTCCCTAAGACACCAGAGGCAATCGGACCTCTCGTAATCGGTCGTTCCCGTAGAGGTCCGGCAATGCAGCCAGTAAAAGTTGATTCTTTTTCTGAGTTTGTAACCATTTTTGGAAATCCAGTTGCTGGTGGAGAAGCAAGTGACTTATGGAGAAATGGAGTTCCGACTGCTCCTACTTTTGCCGCTTATGCTGCTCAAGCGTGGTTAAAGAACAACAACTCCCTTACATTTATTCGTCTCCTTGGAGATCAATCTCCAGATAATGATGGAACTGATGCTGGTAAAGCAGGTTGGAAATCAGCCAATACAGATCCGGCAGTTGGTGGTGGAGCATACGGTTTGTACTTATTCAACTCCGCTTCTGATGCTGGGGATTCTGGCGATATTGAAGCGGTTAATGGAACCCTTGCTGCCATTTTCTACACAACAGAAGGATCTATTGCCTTGTCTGGAACCATTCGTGGTGCGGTCGCTGGCGATATTGACGGAACTCTTGAAAATACAACAACATCATCTTGTGTATTGGTTAATGGAGCAAGCAAAACATTTGGAGCAGTTGTTCTCGATAATACAAGTGCGGTTGTTAAATCAACAGCATTTAACTTTGATCAGTCTTCACAAAACTATATTCGTAAGGTATTCAATACGAATCCAACCTTCACAAATAGTAGCATCGTTGATTCAGCAGCCGCAAACGCTACAACTTACTGGTTGGGTCAAACATATGAAAGAGCAGTTGCGGAAACAATCACAAGCAGTGATGCTTACGGTATCATCGTTAGAATTGGTAGAGCATCTACAGATATTGCCAACGGAGGTGATTTTAAGTTCGCTACCCGTCAACCAAGAACTGGATGGTTTTTCTCACAAGACTTGAGAAATACAGCAGGTTCCGCAACAATCGGTGATAACGACCTCAGTCCAGCATACAACCCAGAAAATTTGAACACAGTTACAAGATTGTTCAAAGTTCACGGTTTAAGTTCTGGTGAAGAAATCCAAAGAAAATTCAAGATTTCTATTGAAGATATTAAATACTCCAAGAATGACAATAGTCCATATGGAACATTTACCTTGGCTATTAGAGATGCTCAAGATACAGACAATGCTAAAGTATATGTTGAAAGATTTGCTGGTCTTAGTTTAGATCCAAACTCTCCAAACTATATCGCAGCCCAAGTTGGTGACAAATATTACCAATGGAATGCAGATCAAAGACGTTTGGTTGAATATGGAACTTACCCAAACAGATCTAAGATTGTTCGTGTTGAAATGGCAAATGCTGTTGATACAGCACAGACAAACCCAGAGTTGCTTCCTTTCGGTGTAGAAGGACCAATCACCCTTTCGGATATCACACTTGTTGATGCTGGAGCAACTGCTGGAACTGGTTCTATTGCTAATGCAGCAGGGACTGTTACAAGCCCTCTTACTGCTGGAACTGGCTCTAATGGTATTTTCAATGCTGATCAAAGAGTCGGAGATAACTCTTTTGGAATCATTTCAGCCGCTGCTATAGCAATCTCTGAAGATAGAGTTGCTCAGTTCACTGGATCTGTTAAACATCCAACAGTTCCACTTCGTGTAAGTTCTTCTGATGGAGATCTTTCCGATCCAACTGAAGCATACTTCGGTGCTCAATACACAAGATCAAGCGGATCAACTGTATATGAACCAAGTATGGTTGATTTGGTATACCCACTTGCAAACGGAGGAACTTTTGCTCCATCTGCAAATAACACCAAGACTTCTTGGTACTTCTCATTGGATGACTTGGTATTCAAGTTTAACACAAAGAATACTGTATTCTATCGTTCTGGATCAAGAGCGCAAGGAGATTCTGTTACTGCGAGATCTGGTTCTTACAAAGGTATTATTGACAGAGGATACGATAGATTTACTTCACCAATGTTCGGTGGATTTAACGGATTTGACATTACCGAAGAAGAGCCTTTTAACCAAACAAGAGCACTCCCAGATGCTTCAACAGAAGAAGGACAGGCTATGTTCTACACTGTAAAGAAAGCAATCGATATGTTTGCTGATCCAGAGTTCATTGAAGGAAACATCTTGGCTGTTCCGGGTGTCGTTAACCAAGGTTTGACAACTCACGGTCTTCGCATTTGTGAAGCAAGAGGTGATGCTTTGATGCTTATGGACCCAAAAGGCGGATACTTACCTTCTTCTGAAAACTTCGACAGTGAAGAATTGAGAATCACCGCTGGAACAGGTCTGGGCGGCGTATCACAACACGTTGCTGAAGTTGGACAAAATATGGAACTTCGTAACCTTAACTCAAGTTATGGCGCAACATACTATCCTTGGGTTCGCATCTCTGATACAGTCAGCGGTCGTGGAATCTGGGCACCACCTTCAATCGCAGCACTTGGAGCAATGTCTTACTCTGAGAAGCAATCTGCTCTCTGGTTTGCCCCTGCTGGTTTCAACAGAGGTGGCTTGACTGACGGTGCGGCTGGTCTTCCAGTAACTAACGTAAGAAGCAGACTTACTTCTAAAGAAAGAGACTTCTTGTATGAAAGAAACGTCAACCCTATTGCTTCTTTCCCAAGCGAAGGAATTGTAATCTTCGGTCAAAAGACTCTTCAGGTTACTCCATCGGCATTGGATAGAATCAACGTAAGAAGATTGATGATTTATGTAAAGAAAGAAATCTCAAGAATCGCAGCAAACTTGTTGTTTGAGCCTAACGTAGAGGCAACTTGGGCAAGATTTACTGGTCAAGTTAATCCTTTCTTGGATAACATTAAGAACAACTATGGATTGGATGCTTTCCGTGTTATCCTTGATGATACAACAACAACGGCAGAGATGATTGATAGAAATACGATTTACGCAAAGATCTTCTTGAAGCCAACCAAGGCTGTTGAGTTCTTCGCAATCGATTTCGTAATCACAAACTCTGGCGCAGGATTTGAAGATTAAAAAATAGGAACTAACTATTTACTATAAAGGAAACTATTACAAAGGAAACCTAAAACGATGGCAGATAAGAAATTTTGGGCTAACGCTCCACAACCAAAAAGAGCATATAGATTCGTTCTCAGATTAAGAGGGATTGATCAGTGGGTCATTACAAAGGTCAACAGACCTTCTTTGACAGTATCTGAAACACAACATCAGTATTTAAACCATACTTTCTACTATCCGGGAAGGGTTGAATACAATACTGTTTCCTTTACAATGGTTGATCCTATTACTCCAAACGCAACAGGTTACGCCTTGGCTCTTCTTTCACAAAGTGGTTATAGACTCCCAGCAGTAAATAATCTTGAGACTATTTCAAAAGCAGAGGCAATCAATGCTCTTCAAACTCCAGAAATCGTTACACTTGACGACCAAGGAAAAGATATTGAAAAGTTCACTTTGATTAATGCTTGGGTCAAAAATGTTGAAATGGGCGATTTTGACTATGGTTCAGAAGATTTGATGAACATCACAGTTGAAATGCGTTACGATTTTGTCAAATATGAAGCAACCCAAGGATCAATTGAAGATCCGGCACTTGCTGCATCCGTTTCTCAATATCGTCCGGGCAACTAATAAAATACTTTACAAATCATAAATCTTATCATATAATGCATACAAAACTTAACTCAATGAGGTTTTAATGAGCACCAGAAATAATCAGGATCGTTTCGGATCCGCAGAGCCAGACACTTCAACTGGCGCAACCGCAACCCAAACAAACCCTTTAGATTTTGCAACACCAACAGAAATGGTGGAGTTGCCTTCTAAGGGTCAGTTTTATCCAGAAGGTCATCCTTTACACAATCTTGAAACTGTAGAAATCAGATATATGACAGCAAAAGATGAAGATATTCTTGTTAATCGTTCTTTGATTAAAAAGGGTGTTGTTTTGGATAGGCTGCTTCAAAGCGTTATTGTTGACAAGTCCATTAATGTTGACGATCTTCTAATCGGGGATAAAAACGCTATTCTAATCGCAACAAGGATTTCAGGTTATGGAGCAGACTATAACACAAAAATTCCTTGCCCTTCTTGTGGTTCTGTGTCAGATCATACTTTTGACTTAGAAGAAGCCTTAGAAGAGTCTTATGAAAGAGGATCTGATACAACCTTCGCACAACAGACAGAAAACGGAACCTTCCTTGTAAGTCTCCCAAAAACTGGAGTAAATGTTGAAGTTCGTCCTCTTTCTGGGAAAGATGAAAAGACAATCTTGAAAACAAACAGTATGAGACAAAAGAACAAACTTCCAGAAATGAGTTTGACAGACCAGATGATGCTCTATGTTGTCTCGGTTAATGGTGAAACAAATCAAGGAACCATTGCAAACTTTATTCAGAATATGCCAGCGATTGATTCTCGTCACTTGAGATTCGCTTATCAAGACGCAATGCCAAGTGTTGACCTTGCCCAACATTTTGAGTGCGGAGATTGTGGTTACGAGCAAGAAATGGAGGTGCCGTTTACCACTGAATTTTTTTGGCCTAAGCGATGAATACATTGAAGGAGTGTATGAAGAGATATTCCAACTAAAGCATTTCGGTGGTTGGAGTTTTATTGAAGCATACAGTCTGCCAATCGTTTTAAGAAGATGGTTTTTGGAGAGATTGGCAAAGCAATTTGAAAAAGAAAAAGAACAAATGGATAAGGCTACTAAAAAAGGTAGACGATAAGACCGAAGACCAAAGATGTTTTTGGTCTTTTTTTTTACTATTTACAACTATTTATACTCGGAGGAGTTACAAATGTCTAATATAAATGAAGAACAACTCGCATCAATTGAGATTAATTTAAATCCCAAGACGATTGACGAAGGATACTTGAGAGCATTAGGGGGTCAGATTGAACTCTTACTTAAAATGATGTTCGGGGGATCTTTGATTCCTGCAAGGTTTAGAGGAACTCAAAATCAAATGTCAAGTTTTGCAAGAGCACTTGGAAATGAAAAAAGATATCTTCAGTCGTTTGAGAGACACGGATTGACTGATCCAAGAACAATGAACAACAGGCACAAACTCGAAAGAGCACTCGCCAACTTTGAAAGAGAAACAGGAATAAAGTGGCCCTTTAAGTGAGAACTAATCTATGGCAGATAGAACAGAAGAGTTAGAAACTATACAGGAAATCAACAAAGAACTCGCAAAGGAAGTAGAATACGAAGCGAAGAAGGCACGATTGCGTGGTGAATCTGTTGATAAACTTGAAACAGAAAGAAATATATTGGTTCAACAAAGAGAACAATATGCCATAACTTTAGAATATCTTCAAACTTCAAGAGAAGAAAATGAGAAACTCCTTGGTATAGAAAACGCAAGGCTCGAACGCCTACAAGATAGCAAAACGGCAAGCGTAGAAGATATTCAGGCACAACAACGAAAGATTGACTTATTAAAAAAAATAAAAAAACTTCAAGATGATCTCGCAGGAGATGATGAAGAAGCAAAAAAGCAAGCAGAAGAAAGAATACGGCTATTAAACGAAGAATTAGCGATACAACTAAAAATAGCAGACGCCAAACAAGCAGGTATAAACGTCGGTAAAGGACTTGTAGATAACCTTTCTAAGATGGTTGGCTTCCAGAGAGATTTAAATAACACTCTAACTGGGAACTTTCTTAAAGCAGCAAAATCAGGAGAAGGTCTTAAGAGTGTGGTAACTTCCATCGGTAAAGAAATGGCAGCAACATTCGGACCAGCAAATGCATTACAGTTTTTGATTTCTAATTCAATTCAAACTGCTGTCGCTTTAGATGAACTACAAGCAAGTTTTGTTGGAGCCACAGGCGCATCAAGAGAATTTGCTGGCTCTATAGAAGATGTATTTAGAGAGAATGTTCAATTTGGTGTCAGCCTTCAGGAATCAGCGGCAGCAAATCAGGAGTTATATCTCAGTTTTGGTGCTTTTAGTAACTTAAGTAAAGAAGTAAGAAATCGAGTAGCAGGGACTACTGCTGTTCTTCAAGAACTCGGCGTTAGTGCCTCTACATCTGGCGAAAACTTCAACTTCCTTGTTTCTCAGTTAGGTATGGGAGTAAGTGAAGCGGAAAATGTAATCAGAACAATGACTGAGACAGGGGCTTCAATAGGTATACCTCCGCAACAATTAAATGATGCATTTAGAAATCTATCTCCAAGATTGGCTGCTTTTGGTCGCCAAGGTCCAGAAATCTTTATGAAAACAGCAAAAACTGCCAAGAGTCTTGGTATGACTGTTGATGATCTTGGAAACACTTTATTTGCTTTATCAGATGGTTTAGATACCTTTTCAGAGTCAGCATCAGCCGTTGCTGCCGTTAATCTTTCTCTTGGTGGTTCTTTTGTTAATGCGTTTGATTTAACAATGGCAGCAGCAGAAGGTCCAGCCGCACAACTTGATATGCTGAGAAGCGGTTTTCAAGCAGCGGGAAAAACACTTTCTGATATGCCTTTCTTTCAGCAAAAGATGTTGGCATCTGAACTGGGATTGGAACTCGGAACCCTTCAGCAAGTTATTGATGGAAATATGGACTCTCAACAAGCATTGGCTAAAGAAAATCCTCTCGAAGAAATGGCAGTTAAGGCCAATAGTGCTATGGATAAACTCAACGAAAGTCTTAAAAGTATATCAGCAGGGCTTGAGCCACTAATAAGTGTTTTCAACTTTCTTGCTGAAAATATTAAGTTAGTCGGAGGAGCATTGTTGTTTGCTACGGCGGCTTATCAAGTGTATAATTACCAACAAGAAAAGGGATTATTATTTACTACTACCCAGATAGTAAAAGAAACTGCTTTGGCAATTGCCCTAGGGACAAAAGCAATCGCCCTCAAGATACTCAGTGTAGCCTCGGGAGTTGCTGGAGCAGCAATGACAGCCTTTGGAACAGCGGTAAATTTTGTTACCGCAGCAATGATAGCAAATCCAATAGGTGCGATTATATTGGGTGTGGTCGCTTTGGGCGGGGCGATATATGGACTAATCAAGAACTTTGATCAAGTTATGGAGTATATGGGCGGATTTTTCACTGATTTTGGAAATATGTTTAATGACCTTCCATCTTTTTTTAAGGCAGTTGCAAGGCTAATTATGTTACCATTTGATGCTGTTTGGGGAGTTTTGGCTGGAGTTGGTCAAGGAATTATTGATATTATAAATTTATTTGGAGCAGATATCCCAACGCCGGGATTTTTGTCTACTTCTCCGTCATCTTATTTGCTGTCGCTTTTTGATGGGGGAGAAGTCCCCGGCTTGGCTATTGGTGGAAAGATCTCTTCTTCTGGTATGGCTATGGTTGGAGAAGAGGGACCAGAACTTGTAAGCCTCCCAAAGGGTGCTCAAGTTGTTAACAACCAAAGTACAACAAACTTGATGAAGACAATGGAAGAAACAAGAGTTTCTAACACAACAAACAATACAACGGCTAATGATAGCGCAATGTTACAGGCTCTTCTCCGCATTGAAAAGGCTTTAAATATGAAACCAGCCGCTGGCACAGCAGGACAGCCAATCAATGTGTCAGTTAATTTGGACAAGAAAAAGGTTGGAGAAGCGACGGTGGATTATATAAATAAGAAATATGATGTATTTACATCAAGTTAGGAATAAACAAATATGGCTACAGAAAAACCAGAGTTAAATAAAGTTTATAATACAAGTTATGTTAATCCTCTTGACGCAGCACGTTCAAAGGGGCACGTTTTAACAATTAGCCGTATTGATGTTCCTTCAGCCGTTATTAATATGACTGCCTTTTTGGACCAATGGAATGATAGTTTTACAAGTAACTGGAATAGAGAAACTGTATATGGTCGTATGGATACAATCCAAAACTTTCAGAATACTCAAAGATCTATTTCTGTTTCTTTCAAGTTAGTGGCTGCTTCTAAATCAGAAGCAAAGAAAAACTTAAGAAGTGTTTCCCAGATGGTTCAGTTTTTATACCCTTCGTTTAAAGGTTTGGCTGATGGTATTACAAATGCTTACACGATAAATGGAGCACCAGTTGTATCTGTTAAATATATGAACTTGATTACAGAGCAAGATGGAGGTGCTTTGGCAGGAACCTTGGATGGTTTAGATCATTCATTTGATATGGAAGGGGGATTCTTTGAAGAATACGGACAAGTATATCCAAAGATTTTAAACCTGTCTTTCACATTTCATCCATTACATAAAGCAACTCAAGGCTATGTTAATGGTAAATCTCTTAATGATGGCTTCCCTTACAAGAATAGTGGATATGTTGCTGATCCCCCAAAACCTTTTGATGTAGCAAAAGACAATCCAGAGTCAACGAATGAACTTAATGGTGGTCAATCAATTCCACCTGAGATACAACAATCACAACAAGAAGAGGTTCTCGGGTCTGGGCTGGGTCAATCTATGTTTATTGAGTAAAGGATAATAATATGGCTTCAAGATATGATTTAAGAAGAGTAGCGGTTAACTCAAACATTATGTATGATAATCTATTTAAGAATAGAGGTATCAATTATGTTGAACAATATAGAACAGGTGAGTTAAGATATCCAACTTCTAAAGAGATATCTAACTTGACAATCGTAACTCGGACTTGGAGAAGAGGGGATCATTATTATAAACTATCAAACGAATATTATGGAGATCCAAAGCACTGGTGGGTTATCGCTCACTTTAATCAAAAGCCGCTTGAAAGCGATATTCAGTTTGGTGATATTATAAGAATCCCAACTCCTCTTGAGTTAGTATTAACATATTATGGGATGTAGAAAATGGGTGATGTTAAAGAAACAGGATCTACAGATCCGCAAACTAAAAAACTATCAGCAGAATCTCAAATAGTTAATTTCACTAATATGAAACAATGCTTTTTGCTTTCTGAGGCAAAAACTTTAGGTGATTTATCTGTAAAAAGCGTAAATCCAAATGGATTTTTATACACGTTATGTTTGTCTGATAATGATGTAGGAACTCTTTTAAGTAAAATAAACAAGCCAGCACCAAGCATTAAAAATCTATTAAACATTAGCCCACTTGATTATTCAAGGTTTGTTCCAAAAATAGAACTTTATAAAGTTTTATATACTGGAGAAAGAACCTATGTTGGTGAAGCCCCTATTCCTTTTTCTACTGATAGTAGTCAAACGCTTGAGTCAATACTTAACTCATCTTCTGGAAGAGGAGACGATGTAGGCATTGTTGATTTCAGTCTCAACTTTGAAAATCAATCTCCTTGGGGTTCCGGCAGAATGGTCAATGGAAGTTTGAAACTGATATTCCAGAACGGAGAATCTTTAACTAAAGATAGGGTTTTAAGATTATCAAGCAAAGGTGGTGGAACTACGCCATTTAGATTTTCAGACTTGATTAGCAGAAGAGGTCAAAGCCCAAGAGAGTTTGCTGGAGCACATTATAGAATCCGAGCAGATGTCGGATATGCCATTCCTCCAAACCAGACAGAGACACTAAATGATAACTTAATAGAACAAATACAAAGTATGAACTTGTCTTTGATTCTGGAACTGATTGATTATGATTTGTCCTTTGAACAAAATGGTGCTCTTACATTAGATATATCTTATCGCTCTTATATTGAAGCGCAATTAGATAGGGCGACATATGATATATTTAGCATAACGAAGAATCCATATGCTGCTGCCATTAAAATGGTCGAGGCAGAAACACAAGAATTTAGAAAAAAGCGCAAAGAACTTGAAAAAGGCATTTCTAAACTTGAAGAACAAGTGGAAAAAGAAAAATCTTCATTATCAAAAAAAATACAAAATGCTAAAACTGGAAAAGGAAAAAGAGAAATAAGGGCTGCGTTTTATGAAAAACAAAGAAATCTCAGCAAGGATAAGAAGGAACTTGAAAAACTTAATACATCAGACTTAGAAGCAAAAAATGATCAAAAAATAGAAAGATACAAAGGAAGAAACAAAATTGAGAAATACTCAAGAATATTGACTTACCTTTATGATAACGACAAGGTGAAAAAAGTAACAGTCCCAAAAGATGATCTTCTATATTTTTCTCCAGAATATCCAGATCAGGTTAAGCAGGATGTTGTAGATTCTGGGATTTTTGATGCGCTCCCCGGTTTTTTTGGAAATAAAGATAAGTTAGTTCAAGATGCTACAAACGATTCTGTTTTAGCAGCAAGAAAGAAAATAAGGGATAAAAATCTCCTTAAAGCAACGAACGGCGGGACTGCTGTAAAGGGGAGCACTAACCTGATAACAAGAGATATTGCCAGAGGTATCAACAACGCAGTCTTAAAGAATGACGGTAAGCCAATATCTCAAGAAGAGTTGACAAAAATACAAGGAGCAGTTTTCACAGATATTTCATTACAACTTGGATTAAAAGATGAAAACAAGCCGAAATCTGACTCAGATACTTTAGATATATATTGGTTTTATTATGGTGATTTATTACAAGCGGTAATAGACACAGCAGAATTAAGTGAGAAAATAAACCAAGATCACGTTGGATATATGTTTGGTGGAATACAGATACCCGGAGCAGATACTAATAACTCTGAAATTTCAATATTAGATATGCCGATATCATTGGAAATGTATCTACAATTCTTTAAAAAAATGTATATTGATAAAGGTGTTGAAAGACATTCACTGAATAACTTCATCAAAGAATCGCTTCAGCAACTTTTGCTTCCATCAATCAACCAAATGTGTTTTGGAGAAAGCGTTTCAAGACCCGTGACAATCAAGACAACAACTTTAGAACTTGGATCTTATGGGTCTGAACAAAGCCCCATTGAACCCTTTCCGTCTAATGGGGAGGCGTTTGTAAAAAGAATATACACAAATGGAAGTTCTGGACAAAAACTAAAAAGATTATCTTCTGGAGATGTCTTAAGAAAGTGTAGCACTAATCAAAGATATTATTACAACTTAGTTTATGTTGCGGAAAATGGTTTACCGACATCTCTCAATGGAGATCCCATCGCAGATCACGAAAAAGGAATTTATCATTTCTATATTGGAGCAGATAGGGGTTTGGCAAAAGAAGTAAAGTTTTCTAAGGCTAAAAAGAACTTTCAAGCAGAAGCGATGGCACAAAAAGCGGTGGCAGATAATGATGAGTTTGCTGAAATATTTAACTTATTTAACGTTGATTTGGAAATGATTGGCAATACTTTGCTTAAGCCGGGAGTTTATATATATATCAACCCAACTCTGACAGGGCTAGGTCAAGAAACATCCAGAGCAGTTGGTCTCGGCGGGTATTATCTTGTGTTAGAAGTATCAAATACGATTAATAAAGACGGATGGTCCACCTCTATTCAGGCAGATTCTGTTTCAAGAGTTTCAGACCCAGTTCAGAATATCTATAGTCCAGAAGGTTCTGCTGCTTCAAAACAAACAGAAAAATTGGAGACTCCATAAAATGACTTATAAGTTAAATGATGAAATCGTTTTTGGTATCAACTCTCTTGGATCTAAAGTCTTATTCAAGGAGAGAACAAGATATCAAGAGTTGTTTCCAACTGGGTCTACATTCCCACAAACTTTTTCTTTCTGGGAACAACAGAATCTTTTTTATGGTAGAGAAACCAATGAAAGAAATATTATATTTCCAAATGAAACATATCTTAAAATAATACCAACAACAAAAAAAGATGTTGCTGTTTTTGGATTTGTAGCAGATGCATATCAAGATTTTCAGCAATGGATGAAAATAAAGATAAGTAAAAAGTTTGTTGAAGATGATGCCATAACAAAACCTTGGACTGCAACAAAAGGATGGCAGAACGTTCATCAAGCACATCACGAAGCAATGGTTGCTCTTTATCAAGATTTTGCTGGAGTATACCTTGATAAAACAGGAAAGCACAAAAGCATAAAAAACTATGAAACTTTCTTAGATGTATTCTTAAATGATCTTGTATCAAGTATGATTTCAGAAATTCCTTTTACAAAAAGCGGGTTTATAAGATCCAGTTATTTTACACCTATGATGAGTGGGCTGTGTATAGAGATTTACAACTTAGATCATTCTGATGACTATGAGAAATATGATAAGTTTGTAAACAATATTAATTTCAAAACTTATTTGTTGGCTGCAAAGAAGTTCGGCTTTATGGTAGATAAAAATGCTCCTTGGAGATTGATCGCCAACTTGGAATCTCCAGAAATGAGATCATATATTGCCAAGTATATGATTAGTTATCTACTACAAGGAACAACAACAACCGCATTTACAAAGCCAAATGTAGGGACAACTCATAGCCATACTTATGTTGTTGATGCTGCTGGCAATGGCTTCACAGAATATACTGAAGATCCAATGGAGCCGGGAGTTTTTCATAGGCACGAGATTAAAAACTATCAGATTATTCAAGCAGAAAGTGCAACATATGATGTATTTAATCAGGTAGGGATAGGTCCACACGTTCACTTCTTGGGAACTGAACCAATGGAATCTTTTAATCAGAAAGACATATATGATCGCTTCTTTATTAGGGCAGATCAATATGATATTGACGCTTTAAAAGTTTATTTAATGCAGTTCTACAATACATATGTGGCAGCATTTCCAAATGTTGCAGTTCCAAAACTTACTGCCTGTTCTCCTTCAAGTCCATTTACTGACTATGGAAACACTCAAAAAACAAAAATCATAAAAGTTTTTAGAAAAACGATTGGTCAAAAAGTCCACGACGAGAAATATAATGATTTATTCTGGACAAAAATGTATTTTATCATTAGATTAAAAGAATTAAAAGCCAACGTTCCAGAGCCTATCTTGAACAAGAACCTTCAAAAAATAGATCAGATTTATAAATTTGTTGACAAATCTGCCGCTTTAGAGTATATTCAGCAATACCTAAAACAATATTACTAGAAGGTCAGCATTGTTATTCCAAGCCCTAGACGAAAAAGAAAAATGCGTTGGTATTTATTCAGAGGGTAAAATCCTAAAAGACCTGCCCCAAGGCGGAACCCACACTTGGGAATACGCTTCCTTCCTCAAAGACCTAAACATAGAATACGCCAAGATTTATTGCGAGGGTAAAACGCTAGAACAGGCTTGTCCTCCTGAACTCAGGGAAGACTATGACCGTATCTGGAAAAAACTTAAAGCATTCTATAAGTCCTTTATAACTGCTAAGGTTTCTCTAAACGACCATTGCTTCTTTGATCTTGTCCCAGAAGGCTTCCTAAAAGAATACTGTGTTCTCAAAAACAAGATTACACAGCACGTTATTGATACACACAAGCGACCAGACAACTACGACAACTTGCTTCACATTACAAAACTGGTAACTGAAATCAAACAACAGAAACTAAACATAGACTTGTCTGTTCTAAACAACGACTTGGCTGACCCAAGAACAAAAGAGTTCTACAAAAAGATAATGAAAACAGAGCCTTACATAAAGTATAATCCTTTTGGAACAAAGACAGGAAGGCTCACAACCCAGAAGAACTCTTTCCCAATCCTCACTATGGACAAGAAGTTCAGGAAAGTAATCAAGCCAACGAACAACTGGTTTGTTGAGTTTGACTACAACGCAGCAGAAGTCCGTGTCCTACTGGGTCTTCTCGGCGTAGAGCAACCACACATAGACATTCACGACTACAACTCCTATGAACTCTTTGACGGCAAACTAACCAGAGAAGAATCAAAGAAGAGGATTTTTTCGTGGCTTTACAATCCAAATGCCGAGGACAAGGAACTATCTAAACTCTACAACAGAGAGCGTATCAAAGAAATGTTTTGGGACGGTAAGTATGTAAAAACCTTATTCCACCGAAAGATAGAAGCAGACGAGTATCACTCTGTTAACTACATAATACAAAGCACTTGTAGCGATATGATTTTAGACAAGGCTATTTTGATAAATGATTTGTTGAAGGGTAAGAAAACTAAAATAGCATTTATCATTCACGACAGTATTGTGCTAGACTATTCCGACGAAGATGGGGATTTTATCAACTCAATCTACTGGGAGTTTATGGGAACACCGTTTGGTGTATTCAAAACAAATGTGTCTGCTGGAAAGAACTTTGGAGAAATGAGCGGTTTATGGATATAATAATTGGACTGGGCAACGTAGGCTATAAAATAGGCAAAGCCTTTTCGCAACACCCACAATACAAAGTAATCACTATTGACCACGAAGAAAGCGCAGACATTCGTGTGCCTAAGTATGACCACCCTGAGAAATACGAAGAGAACTTTCCACTAATCGCAAACCAACTGCGAGACGTTGAAGGCGAGATCCTCTTTGTTATTTCAGGAGCCAGCATTATTTCAGGCGCAGCCCTTCGTGTTCTAGAACAAATCCACGGCAAAGGACCAATAAGCATTCTTTACATTCACCCAGACGTAGATACCTTGTCTCAGACAAGAAGACTGCAAACAAACTTGGTATTTGGTGTTTTGCAGCATTACGCAAGGTCAGGCGTTTTCAAGCAGTTCTATGCGATTGATAACCAACAGATAGACAAAATCTTAGGTGGAGCACCGATTATGGGCTATTACGATAGATTGAATGAAGTTATTGTCGCAACGATACATATGACTAACATTTTCAATCATTCAGAGCCAGTCGTTGGAACTCTGTCTGACCCAAAAGATATCTGCCGTATCTCAACTTTCGGCATTCTAAATCCAGAAACAGGCGACGAAAGCCCGTTTTTTTCTCTTGACAATGTTGTGGAGAAGCGTTATTATTACGCCATTCCCGAAGAGGAACTAAAAACTGATAAGACTTTGATGAGTAAGATTATGAGCCAAGTGAAAGATTCGCCACAGGAAAAAGACGTAAAAGTTTCCTACGGCGTATTTCCAACCCAATATGCTGATAAATACGCTTATTTCATCGCAAGTACTTCAGAAATACAAAATGAAAAAAATGCTTGACATTCAATTTTAGTTAGTGTATAGTTCGTGTATAACTTTGAAAAGGAGAAAAAATGGCTATTAATCTTGATAAAATGAAAGAGAAACTTGCTTCTGCCCAAGGGAAAGGAGGTCAGAAGAAATCTGAGTTCTGGCGTCCCCAAGACGGAGAGAATGTAATCCGCATCCTTCCGTCCCCAGACGAAGATCCCTTTAAGGAGCATCACTTCCACTACAACCTTGGAAGCCAATCTGGTTTCCTCTGCCCGAAGCGTAACTTTGGGGACGATTGCCCTGTATGCAACTTTGCAACCAAACTCTTCAACGAGGGTTCGCAAGAGAGCATTCAGCAAGCAAAAAGCCTCTTTGCTCGCCAACGCTTCTTCTCGCCTGTTCTTGTTCGAGGACAAGAAGCCGAAGGTGTTAAAGTCTGGGGATACGGTAAGACCGTCTATGAAACCCTCCTCAGTCTGGTTCTGAACCCAGACTACGGTGATATCACTGACCCAGACGAAGGAACAGATCTGGTCCTGTCTTACGGTAAGGCTCCCGGTATGCTTTATCCACAGACGAAAGTCCAGCCACGACGTAAATCCTCCCCATTGTGCGATGATGGCGATGAGGCTTGTCAGGAGATTGTCGAGGCAGTCCCAGATCTGGATACACTCTTCGAGCGTAAGTCCACTCAGGATGTGCAAGACATTCTGGATGAGTTCCTCAACTCTGATGTGAATGCAGAGGACGCTTCCTCTGAAACCACAAAGTATGCCTCTACCACGAGCGAGGCATCTAATGATGTTGAGGCTGCTCTTCGAGAACTCGCAGGCTAACCAAGGGGGGCGCAAGCCCCCCTACTTTTTTCTATAGGAGACATTATGGCTAAAGCAGGTAAACTGTCTATGGCAGATATGCGAAAACTCATTAATAAGAGGGCTGGCATGACCGTAGCACACAACCTAAGTGAAGAGAATCCAACCGAGGTTAATGATTGGATTCCAACAGGGTCTAGGTGGCTAGATTCTATTATTTGTAAAGGACAACTGGCTGGTATTCCAGTCGGCAAAGTAACAGAGATCGCAGGTCTTGAAGCAACAGGTAAGTCATTCTTGGCAGCACAAGTAGCAGCCAACGCACAGAAGAAGGGAATTGATGTCATCTATTTCGATTCTGAATCTGCTATTGACCCTGCTTTCTTGGAGAGGGCTGGATGCGATGTTGATACTATTCTATATGTTCAGGCTCAGTCTGTTGAGTTTGTATTGGAAACTATCGAAGACCTTTTGGCTAACAATGAAAATCGTATGCTTTTCATTTGGGATTCTCTTGCTCTTACACCTGCTATTTCCGATGTGGAAGGAGACTTTAATCCACAGTCTTCAATGGCAGTAAAAGCAAGAATCTTGGCTAAAGGTATGTCCAAGTTGACTGTGCCGATTGCTAACAGCCAATCAACCTTCTTGGTGCTAAACCAGTTGAAGACTAACATTACCAGTTCGCCTTCGGAGGCTTTGACTACTCCCTATGTAACTCCGGGTGGTAAGGCTATGCATTATGCTTATTCTCTGCGTATCTGGCTGACAGGTCGCAAGGCAAAGGCTGCTTACATTACTGATGAAAGCGGTTTTCGTATCGGCTCTGAGGTCAAGGTCAAGTTGGAGAAAAGCAGGTTTGGAACACAAGGTCGGCAATGCAACTTCAAAATCTTGTGGGGAACTGAGGGTGTCGGTGTCCAAGACGACCAAAGTCTATTTGAAGCAGTCAAAGGCTCAAAGTATATGAGTTCTGCTGGTGCTTGGTATTCTTTGGAAATGGGCGACGGCAAAGTAGAAAAGTTCCAGCCTTCTAAATGGGAAGACAAAATGCAAGACCAAGCCTTCAAGCAGCGTGTCTATGACATTATGGACGAAGAAGTAATCAAAAAGTTTGACCAGCGACTTGGCAACGCTTCAGATTTTTATGAAGAAAATGATGAATAAATAATTAAACCCTTCGTCTAATAAAGGAACGGAGGTTTTAGTTATGAAGAAAATCATTATTACAAGTTTATTTCTCGTCCTTTTGTCTGGCTGCGCTTTTGCCCACCCAGCAGTCAAAGTCCACAATCCACACTATGAATGTGAAGAATACTATGTAATAGGTTATTCTCCATACTACTATGTCTACTATGATTATGACCATCACTACCACAGCAGTTATCACTATGGTCACAAGCATCACTACAAAAAGAAAGGGCACAAGCACCACTACAAGAACAAGTTTGGGAAGAAGCATTACAAAAAGAAGTATGTAAAAAAGCACTACCCAAAGAAAACCGCCCACAAGAAAAAGAAAAAATACTCCCACCACCACTAAAAGTTCTTGACTTCTCTCCAACATTTTGATACAGTAATCGCAATCATTGGAGGCAAAAAGGAAAAATCGAGTATAGTTAGTTCAATCAAATATAAAGGAGGACATAACTATGGACGATTTAGACTCTCTCAGAGAGAAGTTAGAAGAGAAGAAAGATCTCATTGACGAAGCCCTTTACTATGTAAATGCTCTTGAAGACGGCAACTACAACAACTCCGATGACGAAGACAAACTAAGAGAAGAACTTGAAGGTATTCTCAAAGACTTAGGCATCGAGTTGGAGTATGAAGAATAAAAAAAGAGTATTATTAGTTGACGCACTAAACCTTTTTATGAGGAACTACATTGTAGATCCCAGCCTATCAACCAACGGACATCCTATCGGCGGCACAAAAGGTTTCCTAAAATCTCTACAATCTGTTTGCAGAACAATTAACCCAGACATTATCTTTGTTGCTTGGGACGGCGGCTCTCAAAAGCGCAAGGCAATCGACAAGAACTACAAGGCTGGTAGGAAACCTGTGCGCCTAAACAGGGACATTCACAATATGACTGCTGGCGAACAGGAAGACAATAGGAACTGGCAACAGCAGAGAATAATCGAGTATCTAAATCAAATGCCTATTCTCCAATCTTATGTTGAGAATGTAGAGGCTGACGACATTATTGCTCTTGTCTCGCAATCACAAGCCTTAGCAGAGCACCATAAAATAATCCTCAGTTCTGATAAAGATTTCATACAGTTATGTGACGACACCACAATATTGTATAGACCAATCCAAAATGAGATACTAAATAAGAAAAGGATCTTGGAACAATACGAGATCCACCCAACCAACTTTGCCCTCGCCAGAGCAATCGCAGGGGACAAAAGCGACAACTTGATTGGGGTTGGTGGGGCAGGTTTGGCTACGGTAGCCAAGCGATTTCCTTTCTTGTCGGAGGAGAAATCATACACAATCAAAGAACTAGTAGATTACGCAGAAGGTGTAGACAGCAAACTAAAAGTATTCAAAAATGTTGTAGAGGGACAAGAAATCATTGAAAAGAACTACAAGATGATGCAACTATACTCTCCAAACATTTCAGCACAAAGCGCACAACACATAAGAAGAATGCTATACGACCCAGAACTAAACTTCAACAAATCTGGTGTTAGAGCAATGATGATTGAGGACGGCTTTGGTGCCTACGATTGGAACGACCTGTTTATACTTTTCAAGCGAATGTCTGTTGAAAGCAAAGGAGAAAGTTAGATTGGAAAATAAAGAAGGTATTTGGGAAAGCCTACCAATGCTGACGAAACTAGCGTCAGCATTTTTCGTTTTAGGCAAGGTAACAGGGTTTGCGACACTTATGACTTATTTTGTTAATTTAGAACTTGCAAAGTCAATGCTAATAGTGTATGCTACGTTTATTGGAATCAGCATTTTGTTTTCTGTTATTGAAATGTTCTCAACCAGAAAAGAAAGTGCGAAGCCTACGAAAGAACAAGTAGAGGCTTGGGCAAGAGAATATAAACTATTGGAAGGAAACTAATGGAGAAAGTAGATTTTTCGAGGTATGGTAAGACATTTCAAGACAAACTGACTTATCTTATTATGACCGAGAGAACTTTCGCAGATCAAATCGGTGAGGTGCTTGATTACAACTTCTTGGAGTTCAAGTATCTCCAGTCGATTGTTCGTAACATTTACAACTACAGAGACAAGTATGAGGTTTATCCCTCTCTCAAAATAATGGCTACGCTTATCAAGACCGACATTGACGACGACCTTGTAAAGCAACAAGCCAAAGAATACTTGGTAAATGTTCTCAAAGACCCTTCGATTATCGAAGACTGCGATTATGTAAAGGAAACTTCTCTTGACTTCTGTAAAAAGCAGAAACTAAAAGAAGCAATGATGGAGTCGGTAAAACTGCTAAACAACTCTTCATTCGACGAGATTAGCACAGTAATCAACACGGCTCTCAAACTCGGCTCAGACACTAACTTCGGCTATGACTACAAGTTAGATTTCGAGGAGAGATATAAAATAAAACACAGAAACCCAATCACAACTGGGTGGAAAGAGATTGATTCAATCTGTAAGGATGGATTGGGGAATGGAGAACTGGGGGTGGTTATTGCTCCAACTGGTGCTGGCAAGTCTATGGCTTTGGTACATTTGGGGTCTCAAGCAGTAAAGTTAGGCAAAACGGTTATTCACTACAGTTTAGAAATGTCCGACACTGTTATTGGGACTCGCTATGATAGTTGTATTACTGGAGTGAAACTTGCCGATACTTTCAACCTGAAAGAGCAAATCTATGAAAAGGTCAAGGATATTGAAGGAAATGTTATCATAAAAGAATATCCAACAAAATCAGCAACTACGGCGACAATTAAAAATCATTTGGAAAAAATCAAATCGAGGGGCATACCTATAGATATGATCATTGTCGATTATGCTGACCTTCTTAGACCAGTAAGCAATAAGAGAAACAGCGAGAAAAGACACGATCTAGAATCAATCTACGAGGAACTCCGAGGTATCGCTCAAACATTTGAGTGCCCTATCTGGACTGCCTCACAGACAAATAGAAGCGGGTTGAATGCAGAAGTTATCACAATGGAATCGATCTCTGAAGCATACAACA
>Ga0208160_1000246_pt1 | contig 26512 bp, 38 predicted proteins | sample CB_VirMetaG_FD_184536 | JGI IMG/M metagenome (GOLD analysis project Ga0208160, IMG submission 184536) | Freshwater to marine saline gradient viral communities from Chesapeake Bay - CB_1504_1 Viral MetaG (SPAdes) (version 4) | ecosystem: Environmental > Aquatic > Marine > Coastal | place: USA... | reverse complement strand
ACTTTACTGACGAGAACAACACGCTTCAGTACAGAATTGGTACAAACTTTGCCAGCGGTGGGCAGAATTTGTTGTTTGCTTATGGCTCAACACCGACTATTGGCATGACACTCAACGCCAGCGGCAACGTTGGTATTGGCACTACGAGTCCATCATCAAAACTTCACGTTTCAGGTGGAAAACTTAAAATAGTAGGCAGTGCAGGTGGCGGCGCAGGTGGCGGTTCATTAAGCGGTGAAGTTTCATCTGAGTTTCACATTCAATCTGACGACTATACAGGGACAACTTACGCAGATATTGTGTTTGATGCTGGCAATGGCTCAGGCACTTATACTGAGCGCATGAGGCTTGATAGCTCTGGTAACTTGCTGGTTGGTAAAACAAGTTTTAGCGACACGACTGTTGGTTTTCAAGTAGAACCAAGTGGAAGAACAACTTCAACAATGTCCTCCGCCACTAGTGGAACAGCTTCATTCAATCTTTATTCTACAGGAGCAGGAGCATATAGGTTTTATGTTACTTTGGACGGACAGATACGAGCAACTAACACTAGCATACTTGCTATTTCTGACGCTTCTCTAAAAGAAAACGTAAGGGACTTGGACAAGGGACTTGACACAATCAACGCACTACAGCCTCGCAGGTTTGATTGGAAAAACGGCGATGGCAACGACATCATGGGATTTATTGCTCAAGAAGTTGAAGAAGTCATGCCTGAGTTGGTTCACGACTACAAGTACAGCGATGAAGAAACCAAGCTAGGTTTAAAGATGGGCGATATGGTTCCGTCTATGGTTAAGGCTATCCAAGAACTTTCAGCACAAGTAAACGAACTCAAAGCCGAAGTAGCGGCACTTAAAGGAGCATAAACTATGTTTAACTGGACTATATCCGCAATGGATTACAACGTATCACAAGACGGTCACACCAACGTAGTGACTACCGTACACTGGCGCTGTTCAAAGGAAGACGGAGACAACTCTGGCTCATCCTACGGCACAGCAGGGCTTGAGGCTCCGGGTGAGTCTTTTGTCGAGTGGGCTGACATTACCGAAGATATGGCTGTTGGCTGGGCTAAGGCCGCAATGGGTGACGATCAGGTTGCCGCTGTTGAAGCCGCTATCGACGCACAGATTGCAGAGCAAGCTAATCCTACGTCCGGCACTGGCGTCTCTTGGTAAACTAATGGATGGATCCTCTATCACTTATTGCTATGGCGTCTACGACCTTCAAAAGTATACAGACGCTAGTAAACAGAGGTGCTGAAATTGAGGCTGTGGCTCAAAAGCTGGGGCAGTGGTATTCCTTTGCTGCTGACATAAGACAAGCAGAGAAAGAAGCTGAGAGTCCCGGTGTCTTCAAGAAGTTATTCGACGGAGAAACTGTAGAACAACAAGCACTCAACAGTGTCATAGCCAAGAAGAAACTAGAGGAACAAGAGAAACAAATACGAGAACTGATTGTTTGGTCTTACGGTGTTGAGACTTACCAAGAGATGATAATGCTCAGACGTAAGATCAAAGCACAGCGAGAAGAAGTAATCTATAAACAACGCAAGAGGCAACGTATGCTATTAGACGGTATTTTAATATCTATAGCTACTGCCGTATCAGCCGGTATTATATACGGTACGCTAATGGTAATTAAAGGTGTCTAATATGGCAGACGAACAGCGTCTTGAGCGCATCGAAGAAAAACTAGATAAGTTATCTGATGCTGTTTCTCAGATTGCTCGTGTTGAAGAACGTATACTAACAATCTTTAATAGATTAGATAGACATGAAAAACGTCTAGACGATCAAGAAGATGATATAAAAGAAATATCAGATGGTGTATTATTAAATACAAAAGTTGCTAATAATGTAGAACGAATGTTTTGGATTTGCGTAACGGGTGTTGTTTCTTTTGTAATTTATTTTATGAAATAAAATGGAGTTTATTATGAAATATTTTGGATTAGGCTTGTTGTTTTTTTCGGCTGTTGCTTTTAGTGCAACAGTTATTAATTATGATGATGGATCAACATATACATTAGAAGACAATCAAGAAATCTACATTAGTACACCGCAGAGTACTTTGTTTACTCGACAAATACTAAATAATAAAAATACATACTTTAGGGCGCAATCACCTTGGACTAAGCGAGACTATGTGCCTGACGAAGACGGTACAGACGAAATGACAGTAGGATCACACGAATGGTGCAAGGCGTACATTCCGTGGCACGAAGGCCTTACGTTTAACATGATCTCGTGGCAACGTGCCTGTGACACTAACAAAGATGGTAAGTACGGTTGTGGTGACGAAGGGTTTGATAGCTCAGTAGACGGTGGCGTTTGTAACTAATATGGCTTGGCAGGCTTTAATATCGCCAATAACAAATTTAGTTGGTGGCTACCTTAACAACAAGCATGAGCAAGCTCAAGCAAAGCATCAAGCAAAGCTACAGATTATTCAGAACGATGCTGATTGGGAATCTAAAATGGCTGATGCGTCAGCTAATAGCTGGAAGGACGAATGGTTTGCGCTTTTGTTATCGGCTCCTATTGTTGCTGTTATGTATGGTGTGGGTGTTAATGATCTTACTGTTATGGACAGGGTTCATGATGCTTTTGATGCCTTGGGCAATTTGCCAGAGTGGTATCAGTACCTTTTGTTTGTTGCGGTAACAAGTTCATTTGGTATTAAAGGCGCTGATAAACTTATGAAGCTAAGAAAACAATGACGCCAGAAGAATTAGATAAATGGCGAATAGTTCCACGGCTCTTAATGCTGTCTATGGTTATCATGACCTATCGTGTTGTTGAATGGTTTATGCAAATCCCAACACCTACGTTAGAGCAAGCAGGTTTAGTTAGCGTTATGACGGGAGCATTAACAGGATCTTTTGGATTATTTTTAGGTTCTGGTAAAAAAGAATGAATTATTTTACAAAAGAAGAGTTGAGTTGTCAGCACTGCGGTGCGTATAAATTCGATGAAGAATTTTTAAAGGTTTTAAATAACATTAGGCATGAATGTAATTTTCCTTTTGTTATTAGTTCTGGATACAGATGTATTGAACATCCTATAGAGGCTTCTAAGTCTCGTGCAGGCGCACATACAACAGGCTGTGCAGTAGATATAGCTGTAAGAGATGATAAAGCTTTAAAGGTTATTGAAGTTGCGATAAAGCATGGCATAAAAAGAATTGGCATAAACCAAAAAGGAAAAGGACGATTCATACATTTAGATATAGCAGAAGAAGAATATCCTTCGCCTGCTATTTGGTCGTATTGAGGAAACGTATAAATGGCTAGAAGACCTAAAAAAACTACTCGTAAAACGCCGCCAAAAACAGGGGGCGCTCGTACACCTGCGCCACCAAAGACGGGCGGTGCTAGACCTAAAGCGCCACCAAAGCGTCCAACACCGCCTCCACCAAAGCGTCCTATAGCGGTTCCAACAGAAGTATCTAGGCCTGTGTCTAAGACTCCACCAAAAACAGGTGGTGCTAGGCCTAGTAGACCAGCAGTAGAACTTCCAACAGAAGTATCTAGGCCTGTGTTAAAAAAACGTGCGGAATATGAGCAAGAAGTAAAAAGAAGAGATGAATTAAAAGCGCGTGATACGCAGGGAAAGCCTGCGCCTTCTGCACCACCGCGCCCTAAAGAATTAGCAGTAAATATGCAGCCAATAAATAATCGCGGGATAAGGCAGGCGATTACAAGGCCGCAAAGCACCCCAAAAACTCCTGTTGCGGCCCCGACTTTTCAAGTACAAGAACAACAACAGCCACAACAACCTCAAGCTATGGCTATGGCTCCTAATGTTAATTTAGATGATGTTAGAAGATTTTTAGACGGGGGAGGAGGCGGCCCTGGTGGTGGTGGTGGCGGCTCAACTCAGCCCCCGAATATAGATACTGATGGTGATGGTGTTGCTGATCGTTATGATCCAGCGGCAGGTGTGGAAATGCCGGGGCCAATGGAAATAACAGAAGAAATGCAGTATACGCCTACAAAAGTAGATACAACAGGCCTAGAGCAAACTGAAGTTATTGAAATGGGAGAAACTGCTAGGGCTAAAGTAGATCCTTTTGGGCCTGATGTAATTAGGACGTTGGCTCCAGAATCTAGTCAAGGCGGTAGACAAGAACCTCAAAAAGTTTCTAGTCAGCGAACTAGAGTTCAACCAACACCCACAAGAGGTGGGCCAGCACCGTCAATAAGAACGGGTGGGCCAAGACCAGCAACAACGGGTGGGCCAAGACCAGTAACAACGGGTGGGCAAACACCAGCAACAAGAACAAGCGATGCTGTAACAGCCACAGCAACAACGGCGGCGGCCCCTGAAGACGTTGAAGCTCAAAGTTATGAAGCAACAACAATTGCAGATAGGGTTCAAGACGTTGAAGCTCAACAGGGCGAAGTAAGTCCAGAGGCTCTTGCACAAGTAGATGAGGCTACTTTAACTGAAAGGGCTGTTGCGGCTGAAAGAGATACAGCAGCCGAAGAAGCCGCTTTAGCAGAAGCCGTCGAATATGAATTATCTTCAGGAGCCTTTGTAGATCCTGTTACGGGTAAAGTTGCTCAAGTTGCAGAAACCGAAGAAGCTGAAGCACAACAACGAGAAGCTATTACGGGCGTTCCTGCAACAGATGGTCAAGCTGCTGAAATTATTGGTACGGTTGGTTATAAAGCCGCTAAGATGCGTACAGTTAAAGGCACAGCCGCTAAAGGCGCTGCTGCCCAGATGGTTGCTGAAGTTGGTGAACTTCCTCCAGATTTAACAGCTACTATTGTCGAAGACCCTGCAACTGTTGAAGCTCAAATAGACGATCAGCCTATTGAAGTTCGTGCAAAAGTAGCTGCTTTGCCTACAGAAGCTTTAGTGTCTTCGCAGATGGAAGCACTTCTTGGTGGTCTTGAAGATGGTGAAGTTCCTGCTTGGGCCAGACCCGCAGTAGCCGCTATTGAAAGTAATTTAGCGGCAAGAGGAATGTCAGCTTCTACTGTTGCAAGAGACTCACTCTTTAATGCTATTATTCAAAGTGCTATGCCTATTGCTCAGTCTAATGCTCAAGCCTTACAGCAAAGGGCTGCTCAGAACCTCTCAAACGAGCAACAAGCAGAAGTACAACAAGCTAACTTAAACGCTCAAAGAAGGCTACAAAACACCGCTAATCGCCAAACAGCGGCTTCTCAGACGGCTCAAATGGCACAGCAGATGTCTATGATGCAAAGTCAATTTGCTCAAGATACTATGATGGCTTCTGCGGCTCAAGCGCAACAAATGCGTATGCAGAATCTTCAGAATCGTCAGCAGGCTGCTGTACAAAATGTTCAAAATGAACAGGCTATGAATGCTCAAAACTTAGGCAACGAACAACAAATAGAACTGGCTAATCTGCAAAATGAATTTAATACTAACCGCGAAAACATGAGTGCAGAGAACCAGAGGCGTATGGCTGAAATGCAAGTTGCTGCTGAGTTCTTGGCTAAGAATGCAGAATTTAAACAGCAAATGAACATGGCAAATCTTAGCAACGATCAGCAAATGCGTTTAGCTAATCTAAGTGCTTTGAATCAAGCAAGTGCTGATAATCTTAATGCAGCACAGCAGACAGAGTTAGCAAACCTTGAGTCTCGTATGAAGACTAATCTTTTACAAGCAGAAATTGCAGCTAACATGAATCAAGCACAATTAACGGCTGATCAACAAAGGGCAGTACAAAATGCTTCTATGGTTGCTAACATGGATATGGCGAAGTTTAATGCTGAACAACAAGTAGCATTGGCTAATAGTAAGTTTTTACAAACTATGTCTATGGCAGACTTTAATGCTAAACAACAGGCAGCAATGCAAAATGCTTCTGCAATGGCTTCATTAGATCTTGCAAACCTAGATACTAGAACAAAAATTGCAGCGCAAAATGCCCAAGCCTTTTTACAGATGGATATGGCTAATTTAAATAATCGGCAACAGGCTGCTGTATTAAATGCTCAAATGTATCAACAGGCTTTGTTGTCTGATCAGTCTATGCAGAATGCAGCAAAGCAGTTTAATGCTCAAAGCCAGATGCAAGTAGATCAATTTAATTCTAGTTTAGCGGCGCAGATTGATCAATTTAATACTCAACAACTAAATTCTATGAAGCAATTTAATGCTTCAGCTATTAATCAACAAACACTTGTTGATAAAGAGAATGCAACAAGGATTCAAACTGCTAATATTGGCGCAAGTGCTACAATTTCTGCTGCAAACATTAGTGCAAGTGCGGCTGTACAATCTGCTCAAATTCGTTCTGATAGCTCAGAGCGTATTGCAAATGCTCAGATGCAATTAACAGCTTCTCAGTTTAATGCAACTCAAGATTTTCAGCGCGAACAGTTTAATGCAGCAAATGCCCAAGCAATTGCACAGGCAGACTTGGCTTGGAAACGTCAATTAACTTTGGCTGAGACTGCTGCACAAAATGCAGCGAACCAACAAAATGCTCAAAATGCTTTTGCAATGGGTATGCAAGAACAACAAAATGCTTGGCAACAAGCTAGGGACGGTGCAAATTATTTGAGGCAGTCTTTTGAGAATGAAGAAACAAGAAAAACTCAATTGTATGCTGTAGCTTTAGGAAATGAAACTGCTGCTGGAAAAGAGTCAAGCACTAATGTTAATTCTCTTATAGGCATGATCGGTAGATTAATAGGTGGAGGGCCGTAATCGTGGGATTTTTTAAGAAAATTTTTAAAGGAATAAAAAAAGTATTTAAAAAAATTGGCAAAGGGATTAAAAGCGCCTTTAAAAAAATCGGTAAATTTATGGGCAAGATTGGTATTATTGGTCAAATTGGTCTTGCGCTTATTTTACCCGGAATAGGGCAAATGTTATCGGCAGGCTTACAAGGACTTGGTGGAGCTATGGCGGGATATAGCGGCTTTGGTTCAACAATTGTTAATGCTGCCGGTAAATTTATTCAAGGCGCTGTAAAAGTTGCTGGGCGTACTTCTAAGTTTTTTAGTAGTGTTACTGATGGTGTTAAAAATGTTATTGGTGAAACTGTCGGTGCTGCTGCAAAGAGTCTTGGTGTCACTCCCGAAAGCTTTATTGGTAAAGGTTTAGGAAAAGTAGGCATTGATGTTGGTTCTGCAAGTTGGGAGGGTGTTTGGACAAAGACTCAAACTGCCTTTACGGATGCTGTTGCCGCAGGAAAAAACATTTTTGTGCCTACAGTAGATCCTGCTACAGCGGCGGGATTAAGCACTAGTACAACGGCCCAAGTCCAAGAAGGCTTACAAGCAAAAATAGATCCTACAATTGGACAGCCTAAAGTTTCTACGGCAGCTTTTGATACTGCGGCAGAAAAACTACGACAAGAAACGTTACAAACTACATTTAGTAGTGAAAGCCTTTTGAGTCAGGCTCCTGCGCCAGTGCAAGCAGCCGCTCCTATAACAACGGGCGTTCCTGATTATGTAGCAAAAACTTTCGGTGAAAAGGTAACTGACTTTGGAAAAGAAGCTTTTGAATTAGGTAAAGGAAAAGCTATGGAAGCACTTAGTGATCTTCCTTCACAAGCAGTTCAAGCGGCAGGAACTACAGCCTTAACTAAACTTGGACTTGTTCAAGAGCCTGAATATATTAGCAATGTTAATTATGCTTCTGTTCCAGCACTTGACATGGGAAGCACAACGGATATTGGTTATGAGCTGACTACGCCGCCTTTGCAAAATTATTTTGATACTTATGGTTCAAACTTTTTGGCAGCAAATCCTTGGGGGCAAGTTGCACAATTATATGATGTTTATGGTGAAGCTATGAAACAACGAGGATACGCATAATGAATCAGCAGTATTTTGATGTAATCATGCAGGGTGGCCCTATACCGGGATCAAGTCTTACATCTGATCCAGATAATCCTGCGCCCTATGAAAAACCTCCAGAATATACAAACATTCATGAAGCTTGCCAATGGATTTTTAGTAAATTTATTGAAGAAGAAAATTATGTAGAAGTAATTCAATTAATGGCTAATGATATGCCAGTAATGGATATTACTCAAGTTTTTTTATTTAGTGGTTTTACTGAAGGTAAATGGGATGTAAATCTTATGATGCTCTTGGCAGAACCTACAGCTTATATTCTTTTGGCGCTTGCAGAAAGAGCAGGCATAGATCCTACTATTTTTAGAGGCGAAGAAGAAGATGAGGCCGAAGAAGAAGTTTTCTTTGGTAACAAAATTTCTGAAGAAAAACTAGAAAATTTAAAAAAGTTTAAAGAGTTAGGAGTTCAGATTCCTTATCTTTCAGAAAAAGATAAAAATAAAATAGATAGTCTTCCTACGGCTGAACAACTAGATATTGAAGAAGAAGAAGAAGAACAGCCCCAGCAAGAAGCAGGAAGCCTTTTATCAGCGCCACCCCCTGAAGAAGAGGTACAAGCATAATGGCTATTGATCAGTTTGCACAATCTTTGTTGTCTGATGTACGGCAACGAAATAGAGATCTTCAAAAAGAAAGAGAGCGCGAAGAACGTAAAGCTCTTTTGGCTGGTATTGGCGTTAATCTTTTAGGAAAAATTGGAAATAAAGTATTGGCGCAACAAACAGAAAATTTTATTAACTCTACTGAATACAGGGGGGCTGCTCAAGTTGCGCGTGTTGCAGACAATAATATTGCTGACTTTGAAGCCGAATGGAACCGCATTGAAAATTCTAAACAAGACCCGATGGAATATTTAATGAATAAATATAAGCCTATCGTTGAAGAAAGAATGAAGGCCAACACACCTGATTGGCAAGAAGGCCTGACAAACTATGATGGTATTTTATTTAAAAGGACTAGGGAGCTTGCTGAACAACAATTAGATAGGTTGATGCAGGCTAGAAATATTTATGAAGATAAAGGCATGGATCAAAATGCTACTCGCCTTGAAATGATTGCAAAAAAATATCGTCCTGCAACAATAGAAGATTTTGTTACAGGAAGACTTGTAAATTTTTTTGGTGGTAAAAGCCGCGAAGACTATGACCGCGAAGAAATATTGGCACTAAAAGACTTTACTGATTCTCAAGAAGAAGGTAGTCGCGGATATTACGCAAAGAAACTTAGATTGTTAAAAGAAGAATATGATCGTTCTGGAGATCTAGCAGTTTCTAAAGCTTATGCTGAAGGCATGACGCGAAAAGAAGCAGATCCAGCAGAAAAGTTTTTTACGGAAGTTAAAACAGATATAAAAACAGTTGGTGATAAGTCTTTTATTTATGAAATAACTAATACTTATGATCTTTCTAGTCCCGGTGGAATAGAAAAACCCATAAGATCAACCACTAAATTTAAAGGTGATCCTACATCTTTATTGTCAAATGCTGAAATTGTAAAGGCGTCTATAGATGCTTTTAATCCGATGGATTGGGTAGATGATAATTTTACTGAAGAAGCAAAATCTTTATTTTACAGAGAACTAGCAAACAATAAAGTTTCTGCTGCGAATATTAAAACACCAGAAGAGTTTGCAACTTTGGTTTCTGTTTTTGACACAATGGCAGCAGATAGTATGTCTTACAGAAACAAACGTGCAGATGAATTTTATAGCGGCACAGTTAAAGTTATTATGGAACAAGTAGGTTTTGGTAATATGCTTTCAGTTTTAAATATGCCAGAAAGCACTCAAGAAGAAATAGATGCAAAAGAGAAAGCAAAACAAAACTTGTTTTTAAAGTTAGGTGGTTTAAACGCTATGTCTGCCGATGCAGCAGACTTTTTAAGTATTTCTGTTGATAGAGGTCAATAAGAATGGCGACATATACCGCTAAGGTTAATACGCCTTATGGTGTTATTGAGGTTGAGCATGACGGAACTCCGTCTGATCAAGAGCTTATTCAAAAAGCTTTAACAAAAGTTAAGCAAAATGAACTCTTAAAAAACTTTGAAACATCAGAAACACCTCAAGAGCTTGCTGTAACAAAGGCTAAAATGCCTAGAGATGTTGAGCCTATAGACGAAGAAGAAGAAAACCTCCGTGCTGATGTAGTGCAGAACTTATCTCGTCTTGGTTCTGGCCCTTTAGGTCTTGTAAAGGATGCAATAAATGGTGCGGCTAACCTTGTTGGCGCAGATAAAAATCTTATTTCAGACGAATATTTTAACGCAACTAAACGGGAGTTTGTTCGTGGTCTAGGCGCTTTAGTTGGTGTAAAACCAGAAGATGTTCTTACAGAAGAAGGCGAATATAAGCCCATGACTACGACTGCTGGAGCGGCCCTGCAAGTTGTTCCTTATATTGCAGGGGGTGCTGGTGCTGCAAAGGCTATTGGTACGGTAGCTCCGAAGCTTCCTGTTTTATTTAACGGTATTCTTTCTGGTCTTACTGTTGATCAAGTTCTTTATGAAAAAGAAGATGGTGCAATCGCTAATGTCTTACAAGAGGCTGATATTCCCGCAGAAGGAATGCTAAAAGACCTTTTAGAGTTTATGGCTATTCAAGAGGACGATACTGTTTTAGAGCAACGACTAAAGATTGCTCTAGAGGGTATGGCTATTGGTGGCACTCTAGAGGGCTTTATACGCGGTGTAAAGGGCGGCAAAGACTTTATATTCCCCAGCAATGGTACAGTAGAAGAGCAAGTAGACGCGGCTACAAAGTATTTAAAAGACTCTAGACAAGAAGTTCAAGTACGGAACTCAGAAGTCCACAGCGACTTAAAATTTTCTGAAACTCCAGAAGGTGTCGCGCAAATTGAACAGCAGGCTAGTGGCCCTATAAATCGTTTTATGCGTCAAGTCTTTACGTCTAGAGGTTACTTTACCCAACAAGCCTATAACCTTTTTCGTGGTAAAGAATATGCTGAAAGACAGCTTGTGCGTGAAGCAGAAAATATTTCAAACAGGTTGACTAAATCTTTAGATCGGCTTGACTATACCATTCCAGAAGAAACACTAAATGATTTTTTTACTGGTAGAAACCTTGAGCGCATGGAATTAGAAATTGCGCCTACAGCCTCAAAAGAAGCAAGACTAGAGTGGATTGCTGCTGACATGGGCATACCAAGAGAAGTTGCAAGCGAGTTGATAAAGGCGAGAGAGCTTATTGATAGCCTTTCATCTAGGCTGGCTAATTCTAGTATTCCTAACGAAGAATTTCGTGAAGGCATTTTAGAAAATGTTGGTGAATATGTGCGAAGATCTTATCGTATGTTTGAAGATACAAACTTTAAACCCGATGAAAACTTAAAGCACCAAGTCGTAAAACAGTTACAAGACGCAAAGATTGCTGACGGTTTAGATGAGGCGCAAGCATACGAAGAGGCCTTGGGTGAAGTCAATGCTATTTTAGATAAGAGAACTGACTTTGCAGGGCTAGATTATTTTTCTAGGGCTGTAAGAGTTAATCGTGAAATTCTTACTGGTAGAAAAGATATTGACCCAATGATTCGGGAGTTGATGGGCGAGATTACAGACCCCGCAGATAATATTCTACTGACTGTAAGTAAGATGGCAAAGCTTGTCGAAACAAATAAGTTTGCTGATAACTTAAAAACTCTTGCAACCGGAAAGTATATATTTAATTCTCCTGTTAGTCGCAATGGCGTAGATTATAACGTAAAAATTTCTGGGACTAATTCAGGTTTAGATGGCACATACACAACTAAAGAAATGGCAACAGCACTACAAGGGCGACAGTCCCACTTTGCTTTGTTTGACAATGATCTTTTGCGGAGCTTTGCAGCCTTAAAGGGCGGCTCTCAAGCCATGAAGACTGTAGCGAGCCATGTAACACACCTTCGTAACGTGCTTGGTGGGGCGCAGTTTGGCCTAGCAAACGGCATCAACCCTTTCTTTGATCGTCAAGAAACATTTAAGGTGCTGGTTAATGCAGCAAAAGCTAAAGGTGATGAAGGTCTAGATAAACTATATGAAAAGTATTTAAGTTTAGGTGTCATCAATACTAATGTTAGGGTTGGTGAGTTTAGGCGTCTATTGCAAGAAGGTTCAGAAATAAACATTGAGCCTCGACAGTTGTTTGATCGCTTACAAGGCTACGGCTTAGGTGGCATCGAAGAAAAAATTAAAGTTCCTGCAAAGGCTGGTCGAAGTGCCTATCGTGCTGCTGAAAAAGTATATATGGCGGTAGATGATTTTTACAAAATAAACGCCTTTAATAAAGAGCTTTCTGTTTTGAAAGAAGCATTTCCTGATGAGGCTTTAGAAGTCTTAGAGCAGCGAGCAGCTACAATTGTTCAAGATACTTTCCCGAACTACGACAAAGTTCCAAATGGTGTAAAGGCTTTAAGATATTTACCTGTAGGTAGCTTTGTATCGTTCCCAGCAGAAATTATTAGAACGTCTACAAAAATTGTTAAGCAAGCATCCGATGAAATTACTTCTGGAAATGCTCAATTGAGAGCGCGAGGGCTTCAAAGATTGGCTGGCTTTACAACATCTATGAGTGCTTGGGAAGGAATGGCTATTACCGCAGGAACTCTTGCAGGGCTTACACCAGAAGAGCAAGAATCTGTTCAGAACATTTCTCATACGCCTTGGTCAAAGGCCACAAGGATTCCTTATCGTGGTGAAGACGGGCAGTTATATGTTGCAGACACACAGTTCTTAGATTCGTATAGCGTTCTAAAAGAACCTATAAAAGAAGTTATGCACCGTATACAGTCTGGTCAGCTAAAGGGACAAGCCTTAGAAAAGTATATGGCTGAAGCTGTTGTAGATGGAAGCTCAAAACTTTTAGCTCCTTATCTTGGACAGTCTATTATTACTGAATCTATTTCAGATCTGACATATGCCGCAATGAATGACGCAGGTAGATCACCATCTGGCGAACAACTTTTTCCTGAAAATGAAACAAGGCTCAATAAAGCTATAACTATGTTTGAGCATCTTGGAAGCGCAATGATGCCCGGATCTTTAAACAGCGTTATGAATGTTATTGATGCGGGTCAAGGCGCTAAACGAGCAGCGACAGGCACAGAGAAAAAAGATTTAAGTGCTGAACTACTTGCAAACTTTACAGGCGTTAAGTTCTCAAAGCTTGATCCAGCAGATAATTTATTTTACGCGGCTCAAGACTATATGGCCTCTAAGCGTGGCTTTATGAAAGGCAAGCCTGACTATGAAGTAGAGCCAGAAGAACTTCAAAGGCGTGTAAAACTCAATCTTGAAGCAAACTATTCTGCACAGCAAGACCTGTATCTAAAAGTAGAGGCCGCTAGAGATTTAATAGGTACTGAAAGAACCTATGAAATGCTAGTAAATGGTGGTTTGAGTCGCAAAGCTGCTCTGGCTTTGATGAACAATCACTATTATGATTCTACTTGGGCAGATCAAAACATGGCTGGTCTTCTGAAGATGCCCGGAACAAATGAAGAGATGCAAGAGACTATTCAAAAGATTACAGAAGAGCAGTTGAAGTATCGTTATAGCCCACTGATTCCAGTAGACGAAGAATCTGTACGCGCACGAAACGAGCGTGATAGGCTTGCTAGAGGCGGTGAGGTCACAAATGTTCCTAATGCTCCTATGGAGCCTGACGAGCGCATCAATAAAGTTACAGGGCTTCCATACAACGAAACTGCTGGGCCTGCCTTTATGGACGAAGAAGATCCTATGAGGCGTCTACAGCTTTCTGAAGGCGGCATTACAAGGCGCTTTGCTGTTGCCAAAGGTGGCCTACCTAAAGATATGTATAGGCGTGACGGTAGCATTAAATCTGCACAAGGATTTCTTGGCCCCGTTAAAAATTTAGAAACTGGAAAGACTATGACAGAGCTTTCCATAGATTTAGAAATAGGTGGCAAGAACGTACAGATTCCTACTATGGTTCCAACCCTAACGTCTGAAGAAATAGAAATATTACAAAGTCAGAATTGGGAAGGAAGGGCCAAAGAGCTTCCGCGTTCTATTGTTCGTAAGGCTGTTGACCACGCTAGAAAGAGAATGGATGCTGGATTAAATCCGTTTTATCAAGATGATGAGGGGCGTGAAGGAAAGGCTAAAGGTGGTAAGATTGACAAGAAGAGTATGGCCTGCAACAGTCCTCGACGTACACCTAGCCATCCTAAGAAGTCTCATGTTGTAAAAGCCTGCGAAGGCGGTAAAGAAAAGATCATTCGCTTTGGTGAACAAGGCGCTAAGACTGCTGGCAAGCCCAAAGCAGGCGAGTCAGCGCGTATGAAGGCCAAGCGCAAGAGCTTCAAGGCTCGTCACAGGCGTAACATTAAGCGCGGCAAGATGTCTGCGGCTTATTGGGCTGACAAGGTTAAGTGGTAACGCTCAGTAAGGTTGTATGGCGTGATGCCGCTGGAGGCTCAAACATGGGCTGGCGTCCTTTACTAGCTTTAAAAGAACAAGAGACTGCTACAGTAATTTCTTGTGGGGCTATAATCTATGAAGACGATGAAAAAATAATTATATGTCCACATATGATTATTGAAAACAATGAAATATCAGAAGGCGATGCAGAGATTGCAATACCAAAGACTTGGATAATTTCAAGAGAAAATTTATTAGGGCTACCGCCGGGAGATTAATAATATGGGAGACTATAAAAGAGCGGCACAAATGTTTCTAAAATTTGCGGGGCCGATGAGTCCTAGTGGTAGAGCATTGAGTGCTATAAGTAATTTTAGTGGTGTTGGTCAAATGGAAGGCTCTGTAAGTCACAAACCAAATACTGTTACCCCTAGCCTAAGAACAATGAACGAAGGCGAGCAGGCTATGGCTAAGAAAGATATGAAAGGTCGAAAAGGATATAATCAAGGCGGCAAAGTAGATTATAAAGACATTGGACATATGCACACTAAAGTTTGTGGACACAAATAATATGCCAATAAAAAAAGTAAAGGGTGGTTATAAGTGGGGAAGTCGCGGAAAAGTTTATAAGCGTCGAGAAGATGCAGAGAAGCAGGCGGCGGCTGCATACGCCTCTGGCTATAGAAAAACCTATAACGAAGGGAGTAGAGTTAATGAAGCAGGCAATTACACGCAGCCTACAATGCGTAAAAGATTATTTGAACAAATTAAATCAGGCTCTAAAGGTGGGGCAGCGGGTCAATGGTCTGCGAGAAAAGCTCAGATGCTGGCGAAGCAATACAAAGAAAAAGGTGGCGGCTACAAAAGCTAAGTTTTATATAAAACTATACAAAAGGAATCTTCGTGACTCTTAAAAAATCTCAACAATCTTTAAAGGATTGGACAAAAGAAGATTGGGGTACAAAGTCTGGTAAGCCTTCGACGCAAGGCCCAAGTGCTACAGGAGAAAGATACTTGCCTAAGAAGGCTAGAGAGTCTCTTAGCTCTGCTGAATACGCAGCAACCTCTGCAAAGAAAAGAGAAGACACAAAAAAAGGCAAGCAGTTCTCCAAGCAGCCCAAGAATATTGCTCAAAAAACTGCTCGCCATAGGGCCAATAGGGGCGGCTTCCTTGCCAACGCTATGCCTACTGGCAAACCCTGTTGATTGCATCAATCTCTGTCTCTAACTTTGCGTGTATATCCCCAGTAATTTCTTTAAAGGATCTAATCGCCGCACGAATTAATACTTGAGACTCTTCTTCCTTGAAGACCTTGGCGATGTGATGATCTGGTAACTCAGTATGCTCAGTGACTAGAACACCATCTGAGTCTATCAAGATCTTAAAGCCAATAATAGTTCCTTCTTTCATACCGCTTCCTTTTAATTATAATTCACAAGCTCCACCAACGCAAGCTAATGTTTGCGATCCCTCCGTAAAGTCATCTGACTCATTCAAATCCCAATCAAAAGACTCTGGGAATCCTTTCATCATCTCATTATATTCTTTCTTTGTGATCTGCTCATAGGGTGCTTGAGCGTATGTATGATTGTCATACGGCAAGAAAGATATGCCAGAGATTGTATCAAAGTTATTGTATACCCAATTACCGATTTCAAGAAAGTCTGAGTCACGGTAATACACTGTGATGCTAGGCTTGTGTTCACACCAATGTTCTTGGTATACGGCCCACAACTGTAGTTGCTCCATTCCTGTCTGCTCTGAGGCGAACACAGCAGCCTCTGGAGCCTTCTTAGGGAACGAGAATACCTTAGTACTGGGTGAAAGGTTATCTATTTCACAAGGCACTCCAGCGTCTTCTAAGACCTTACATAGTGGATCTCGCACATCAGCCCTAACCCGTCGAATATAATAGGGGGCATAACGTCCGTGTATGCCTGACGCAGAATCTACAAGTTGGGATACCGTACCGCTAGGCTTAACGCAAGTGATAGCTGTACTCTGAGGAATGCCAAGCCGCTCTGACCAAAGCTTATTAGTTTCGATGGCTTCATTGCGTAGCTTCTCTAATAAAGATCCTAAGTTGGGATTGTCTAAGGTTAAGAGTGGGTTGTCTAGAATACCAGTAAGACTAACGCCCAACAAAGACTCTTCCTCAGTATTAGTTTTCCAGATATTTCTTAAGTATCTAAAGTCCGTTAAGGTAGCTTGGAGAGTACCCAAGATAGTCGCAACTCGTACTTTTCTCCTAAGACTGTTAAGCGTATCTTCCGGTCTGACGACCACTTCTGAAAGGTTGCAGAATTGATTTGGTCTAAGGATGATTTCACTGCAAGGGTTCGTTCCGAAATCTCGTTCACTATCCCGTCTACCGTTTCTTGCAGCTTGTTTTTGACTTGCAGCACGGCTGAAGATTCCGCGCTCTCCGCTTTGTGATTCATGTAGGCTACTCCATTCGTTAGAAAATAAATTAAAGGAAGGCTTGCTGGTATAGCAGGCACTATTATTTGCAAGGCCGCGTTGGGGTTCTGTATTGTACCAAGCACCATGCTTTGCTTGACGAATATCATCGTCCTGTAAATCAGAGAGGCTGATTAAAGCACTGCGTCTTACCCCTCCAACAACAACTATTTGAGCGATTTTGCAGCAAAGATCGTGGCATTCAAGGGGCGTAAGCTTTCGTCCAGCCGCTCCGTTAAATAATCTAACTGTAAATTTGAAGAGGTCAACAAGAGGTTCTGGGCCACTTGCTCTACCTCCAAAAGTTTTAAGGCTGGAACCCGCAGGTCGAACTCTAGATGTATCCCATTCTGGTATTTGACCACTATACAACAACGAAACCAATTCCCTAAACGATTTCGCCCATCCAATTTTTGAATCCGGTACATGAATGACTGTATCTGTTGCATGGAAATCCTCTGCAATTTCTGGAAGTTTAGAAACGTACTTTTCTTCGACGCTAAATCCTACTCCTGTACCACACATAAGGACATACATCATCTCATCAAAGGCGCGAGGACTATCAATAGCGAGATAGCTACAGTTAAAGCCTGCTACATTGTCGCGGTCTAATGCTTCTCCTGCGGTCATAAGCGCCCTCATAGAAGGCATAACCTCTAGATCGTAAATAGATTTAAAGATTTCTGAGACATCGAAATCATTTAAGTATCCTTTGTCTACCCAATAATTAACGTATCGGTTGACAGTTTCTTCCCATGTTTCTCTACGCTGTTCTTCTGGTAGGTAACGAGCGTATCTGCTTTTGTGTATGTATTGTTGATAAGCGTCCAATTATATTACTCCTTTCTTGGGTGGTATACTTTGACCAGTTTTTTATTTCAGTTAGATTCCTTCCGCATCCTATACAAACATCATCCTTTAGTTTGCATATCTTTGTACATGGTGATTTCATTCCATCTCATCTATAGTATTCAAATCATTTATATTTAATTTATATTTGTCTCTTTTCTTCAGAGGCTTGAAGCGTTCTTCATCTTTATCTTCGTGTTTCTTTCTTTTGTGGCGGCTGAATTTTTCTAGGCGCTCGCGCTTTCGATCATTCATCATCTTCCAAGCTTCCTCGCTTTGTTACATCTATCCAATCTTCTGGAATGCTATCTTCAGAGAACCATCTAAATTCTTTTGAAGATGCCCACTCAGCATGATTGCGTTTTGTGCCATCTTTTCTGCGCTTTGCTTGAGGCATTGGTGCATTGGGATCAGCAAACAAAAAGACTAATTCAGTGTCTTCAGGCAGAGCCTTAGCAATCCAAACATATTTATTGTATTCGCTATGATCCCAGAAGCGGCCCTTAGCTTCTAAATAAATTTTCTTACCATCAACCTCTTTGATAAAGTCAGGGTGATAAGTATGCTCAACAATATAATCAACCTTCTCTGAGTGAAAGCTCCATTGATTAAGTATGCCAGAGTGTAGTTCATATTCCCAGTTTGAATCGTAGCCAGAAACAACATTTTTTTCTTTTGGGCGTCTAACTCTTTGGGGCCGTGTACCCTTTCTTATTTTTGGTTTCAATGTATTGTTTCCTTTTCTTGCGTATCACCATACATATGATGCAAATGATAATAGATCTGTATTAATGCCTGCTCATCTAAATATTTTTCTTGTATTATTTTTGTTGCACAATAACAAATTAAAATTTCTAGCGGCAAATTCTCTATCATGATAAATCAAGATGACTATAAGAGTCAATAGGTCTAGATGGATTACGCCTATATAATTTCTTCAGCCTCTTACGAGTCCAATTTTCTGTAAAGGCAGACATAAAAAATTGACCTTCAACAAAATAATGGCTGTTCATTTTCATATAATCTTTATAATTATCTGGTCTAATTTTAGCTGCCTCTTCTTCTGACATAAGACTATGAAGCCATTGAAGAGAAATCTTCTCGACCTGACGATTAATCTGCTTCATTATTTTTCTATTCATACAATCTCTTCTACCCTTGGAGCAACCTCAACGTGCGTCAGATATGTGGGGCCATTAGCATACTTAAATGCTCTTAAGCCTCTACCATTGTTAGCGTCTTTATAACACTCAAACTTATAAGAACAGTAGTTACAATTTCTATTCAGCTTCATGTTACCTTTCTTGCCATCAGGCACAGACTCATAACATCTTGCTGGAGGCGTAGCCAGCTTCAAGGCTTTACGAACATCTTGAATCTGTTTGCTTATGTTGGGCTTGTCTAGCTCTTCTGGGCGATATAGACAAAGCTCACCGCTCTCTTTGTTAATAACTAAGAAGCCGCCTTCAGAAGACTTTTCAGCTTCTTCATAGCCAGCAAGCTGCGACATATATCCAAAGGGATCATCTTCTCGCAGGCGTCCTTCACGAAACTTATTGAAGGCTATCTTAGATGCAGTCTTTACGTCTACTACTTCGCCATCAATCTTACAGTCGATATGCCCCTTGATCCCACGAACATCTATTTCTTTTTGTTCGTCACTGACTTTGTGGCCTGCGGCACGAACAAGCATAAGAACAATTTCTTCAAGGATATGTCCGTAAAGAAACTTAATTTGTGTAGCTGGAGAGGGTACTGAAGATTCAGAAGGTAGGTTCTGCTCGTACCAAAGCTGCCTAGCTGGGCGACCAATGTTAGACATACGCAAGGTAAACTCAGAGTTTCTTTCTGAAGGCCTTGCCCATGCTAAAACGGAATCTTTAATACGAGCTAGTGTAAAGTCCAGATCTTCTTCTGATAAATTAAATTCACGGCCTTCGGATAACTCTGAAAGCTGTCCATAAATATCGTCAATCAGTGTGTCAAGTTTCATGCTCTATGCCTTACGAAGCGACACTTGCGTGTCTTTGAATTGTAGTGTAGATACTTTACACCAAGCTCTTTTTGAAGTGGAGTCTTTGCAGATAATCTACTATCCTTATAAGACTTCACATCTATCAAAGTGATCTCACCTTCTGGATTCATAGCCACAATGTCCACTGGCCCTGTACATCCACAGTTCTTGAACACATGATAGCCGTTGTCCCATAGCCATGTAACGGCATAGTGTTCTGCTAAGTCACCGACTCTGTTAGGTTCGTGCTGTGTTTTCATATCATTAACCTATATTTATATAAAGTTCCCTTAACGTGTTTTCTTTCTACTTCATAGGCTCCAAATTTTGCCATTCTCAAATTTCTCATGCAGGCAGAGGCACCCGAACCTGTCATGCCTGTTCGCTGGGCCAACTTCTCTAGCGTTATCCACTTACCATCACACATAACATCATAAATTTTTTTATGGCTACCTTTTAATTCATTGCCCTCAATATCATAAGCTTTTGGAAACATATCTATTTGTTTATTTAACTCATCAGTGTGTTTCACTCCAGTTATCTCCTATCTTGTACTCACCATCAAGAGGGCAGAATAATTCTAGCTCCTCACCCGACTGCTTTATTGCATCAACCCCCAGCATTCCTGTTGTATCAGCTACAGATTCTTTTACTTCTAACTGCCACTCGTCATGCACATTACAAACAAAGTGTGCGTCCAAAGTGTTGAGCCTGATTAGCTGATTGAAATTTATCATAGCCTGCTTCATAACAATAGCGCCTGCACTTTGAAGCAGTGTGTTCAGCGCGGCGTGTTCAGAACGTACATATAGCTTGCGTCCATCAAGACCCTTCAAGAAACCTTTTGAAGCCGCTCTGCCAACTGAGTCTTTAAGATGTTTAAATGCAGGGAGATTATCGAAGAAACGCTTTCTAAGTTCCGAACCATCACGTTTGTTTCCTCCAACCACACTTCCAAGTTTTTCATCTCCTGCTCCGTATAAGAGTGCATAGATAAATGTCTTCGCCTGATTTCTTGATTCAAGTCCTGCAAGTCTTTGGTTAGCTGAGTGTATGTCTCCGTGGAGTATTTCATCTTTGAATCCCTCGTCCTTCATGTAGTGTGCCAGCATACGCAACTCAAGTCCACTGGCGTCAACACCCACTAGCTTGTATCCTTCAGCAACAATCCAACAGGCGCGACACTCTTTGCCGTAGGGGGCTGAGAGGTTAGGAACTTGTGCCATGTTTGGGCTGTTATGTGTCATGCGACCCGTGATTGTTCCGTTAGGATTTACAAAGCCACGAACACGATCATCGTCATGGGCCTCTTCAAGCCAAGAAGATACTTGAGCTATTCGCTTCTGAAGCAGAAGGTACTCAGCAATCAAGGTAGCTTCTGGAATATCTTTAATCTTACTGAGCGTAGATTCATCAACGATTGGTTGGCCCGTAGGAGTAAACTTCTTAGGCTCCCAACCAAAGTCAATTAGATATTCACCTATCTGTTTACGTGATCCAAGGTTGAATGGTACTTCTTCAATGCGTACAGCCTTACGCTTAACTGCAATTTCTTCATACTCTTCTTGAGTCAGTCTGCTTTTCTTTGTTGATCCCTCAATGAGAGCCATCTTAGAAAGCGCACCTGTCTTTGTGAAGTGAGCAAGCAATACAGTCTTAAGCCGCTTAGGCCTAAAGGTTTTTTGAACTTCACGTTCAACTTCTTTTAGGCGGTCAGTCAGTTCAGCAACCAGAAGGCTTGCGGCTTTAACGTCCAGAAGAAATCCATGCTCGCGTTGATCAGCAATAATTTTTAGTGTCTCATGCTCAAGAGTAACTGACTGCCGACTAAAGCCACGAGACTCAATCTTAAGATTATTAAACATCTTTGCATTGAGTACGGCATCATTGCGACAGTAGTTAAGCATCTCAGGACTATACTCACCAAACTCTGTGTGGTCTATCTTCTGAAGGCCAATACGATAGCCCCAAGACTCAAGGCTATGGCCTCCCTCACGAGTAGGATTGAACAGTCGAGAAAGAACTAATGTATCTACAATGGCTCTACCATCTGCAAGATCTATGTTGTGTATTTTTTTTATAGCTGGGAGATCATAACCAATAATGTTATGGCCTATCAGCTTGTCGGCTGTAGATAGATGAGCCAGCCCCTGAACAATCTCAGTAGGCCCAAAGGTCTTTGTCTCGCCTGAGTCGGGATCGACAGCAGCAATACACCAGATCTTTGTAGGCTCAAGGCTATCAGCCTCAATGTCAAATACTATGCTCTTCATAAGCGGCTTTGGCCTCTAGTTCATCCATACGATTAGGATGCTCAACTTCAATGTAAGCCATCCACACTGCTAATACTATTACCCAACCGATCATAACTCAAGCTCATCTTGTTCTTCTGCTTCCATTGATATTTCACTGAGCCTGCCAGTATTTTTATCATAGAAGAGATGCGTAGCAATTCCTGTGTCGCCAGTATAACGAGACTTAAGAACTCTAACTCTTGTTGTGCTGGCCTCAATTGGATCCTCAGATTGTTGATTACGCTCAAGAGAAATTACACAATCAGATAACTGTGCGATGCTTTGAGAACCTCTCATGTGACTAAGGTTTACTTCAATGCCATTCTCATGCCCACGATTACCATCAATCCTACGCAAGTGTGAAACAAGAATCAAGCCCACTCCAGTTTCTTCAACCAGCGTTCTAAAATTGTGCATAATACAATCTATGTTTCGGCGCTCATCACCATCTGTTGTCATCGACAATAGCATATGAAGGTGATCAAATACTATCCACTTGCATTCAAGGCCTATAGCCATGAAACGTAATTTAGAAAAGATACTATCGACATCATTCATTCCAAGGTGTGCATGAATATAAACACGATTCTCGTTGTGTCCTCCATAAAGAACATTAAAAAAATTATCTATTTCTTCTTCGGTATACTTGGCTCTAACGCTATCAATGTGTAGACGATCATTGGCCTCAATAGAAAGTATACCATCTACTGTACGCCTCCAATCTTCTTCAAGAGCGATAACACCGACGCGATCATTAGTATTAGTAATCAACCAGTGCTGAAGCTCTCGCGTCACACTAGACTTACCAAGGCCTGTGCCTCCCGTCAAAGTTATTAATTCTTTTTGTCTTAGACCTTCAAGCTTATCATTGAGGCCGTGCCAAGGATAAGGTACTGATTCTTTCTTCTCGCGCTTCTTGTAGTTGTCACGCTCTTCACTGACGTTTAGAATCCCAGACGGCGTATAAAGTTTTGAACCCCACCACGCAGTAACATAAGCTTTGTGGTGGCCCAGCTTGAGCATCTCATTAGGATCTTTGAACTCAGGTGGGAGATTGAGGATCTTAGCTTTTCCGGGCTTGAGGATACGCGCCACTTTCTTTGCGGCTTCTTTTCCGGGCTTGTCGTTGTCGAATGAAATGACCACCGTATCAAACGATTCAAGGAACTCAAGATTTTCTTGGACATCTTTGACTGCGCCTTGCGCTCCATTCTTAACAGATACAACCGGCCATTTACTCCCCAGAAGTTCGTATGCCGCCATAGCATCACATTCACCTTCAGTGATCGTAATGTATTTGCCGCCCGTCTGCGCCACTTGCTGACCAAAAAGACCAGTTCCTTTGGGCGAGCCTGACCAAGTAAATATTTTATTTTCTCTGCGAATTTTAGTAGCGACTTCTTCATTGTTTATGTACGCTGGATAATGATGTTCAATAATTTTACCGGCTTCATCCTTGACTGACCGGACGCCATATTTCTTTGCAGTTTCAAGGGATATCCCTCTGTCTGTTAGTGCATGATAAAACACACTTTGTGTATCCTTAAATGAATTGTTGTCGTTAGATCTTTTGAAGCTATTAAAGTCTGCCACGTTGCCTCCCATTGCAGATTCATAGTCTTTAAAAAAAGTCCCGCAACTAAAACATTTTGCAGAACCGTTTTGATTTACGGAGACAGGATCGCTGCCTCCGCAATTTGGACAAGGTTTTTGATAGGCCACAAAGTCGCCCATGTTTATTCCTCCGTTTCATTGTCCTCAACCAAAGCTTCATCTTCAAGGAACTCTTGCATCTTGGAATGCAGAGCAACTGAAGAAGCCTGTAAGATTGTTAAGTCTGCTTGCAGTGCGTCCATTCTTTGTTGGACAGTAACAAGAAGATTGAATGTTGCCTGACCTTCGCCAGACAACTTCTCAACATCATAGGTTTTATCTTCGTGCGTGTATCTATAATTCATTATAATTCATCTCCATCGTTGTCATCAGAAACAATATCAAACTCTGCTCCATCTGGATTTGCATATTCAATAAGATCTAATACTTGCATGGCCTGAAAGTCTAGACCTTTATATGAAGTACCATTCCAAGTAGTTTCCCACTCTTTGTATTGAACACGAACCTTTGAACCATTACCAACAGCAACATTTAATGGCTGTTTGTTGCGGTCTAAAAGTTTTGGGGCAGAACGAATCATACCATTGGGGCCATTAACTTTACGTTTAATTAAAAGGGCTGGGCCTTCTTCCATGTCTTTAACCGTAAAGCCGCGAGATCTAAAATCATTTGCAACCTCATCATCTACTACAAGATTAACTGTATACACAGGGGTATAAGTTGTATTAGGTGTAGTAACAGAAGCCCAATAAGCAATGCCTTCAACAAGTGCCATAATAAAATCTCCTTAAGATTTGTTAAACAAGAAAGTGATGTAACGCGGAATACAACTAATAACATAATCTTCAGTCAATGCTTTTGCCTCCTTTTCTGACATTAGATTAATCCAACTAATCATATTTCTCATAGCGTCTGAAGATGGTAAGCCAGTACCTAGCCCCATAACAAACGCACGACAAAGATGATCTTCAACATCAAAAACCTCATCCATTACTCATAGTCTCCTGTAAGTATAGTCATCTTTACAAGATCTAATAGAAGATTAAACTTTTCCATATCAATATCAGATACTACTCTTAAGTCTTCTCCAGTATCAACTATTAAGATAAAAGGATATCTTAACTCTTCTTCATTTGAAGAGTCTTGTAATTTTTTAAGACCTTCAGTAACTTTATCGTTAAGAGATTTCTTTTTATCTTGTTTAAAATTACCTTGTATAACTTTCAACGATTACCTCCAGAACCTTTTATCACTCCACGTTCAGCACGACTGCGTAGTTTAGAGAGATTATACTCCGCAACAGTAGACAAGTCAACCCCCTGATCTTTCAATAACATAGAAAGATTCCAAAGGACATCACCGGCTTCTGATATCACATCATCTATATTGACATTTTTATCGTCGCCCCTTAACATAGGCTTAATAAATAAATCAGATAGTTCTGCTGACTCAACCATCAAAGATGCGATAGGATAAAACATATCTTTGTATTGTGCCGTTTCAGCGGCAGCTTTTTGATAGTCATCAAATTTCATTTTGAGCTTTCCTGTATTAACCAATCAAGATAAACACGAGCTTTCCTAAGATCTTCTACACCATTTTTGTATTTAAATCTATGTAAATATTTCATAACATTTCCAGCACAGTAGTCACAAAAGCCGGGGCCAAGCTGTTGCTTGATATAATCAATTGCTTCTATACCGCCTTTGTTGTAGTGCTGTGGTTTTGTAACAGCATTATGTTTATCTTGAGGATGATAAAGCTTTCCGGTTATAGTACTAGATCTAATATTATTCCATTCTTCTGGTGTTACATCATCAATACTCATAACTTACCTCCATATTAAATGTAATCAGTTAATATAAAAACAACACTAAAGAAAATAATTATTCCAAAAGCATACCAATATTCTGGCATGGTGTAAATAAAATGTTTTATGCGGTCTTTGTCCATCTCATTGGCCTCCCTTTCTGTAACCAATCAAAGAATTTAAATTCATAATATTTGTTGTATGCTGTAACAGTGTCAGGATCTTTGAACTCGTCGGGCATACACTGAGGCGGGTCAACAAATCCTTTACTCTCAATGCTTTGCGGGGCTTTGCTAGTAAAGAACTTTAACTTATCCCAACTCTTATGGTTATGATTGAAACGCTTTTCAAACTCTGTACTGAGGGCTTCAAAGTGTTTATACAACCATTCGTAATGTTCCTTACTTTGTCTAGCCCAAACTGTACTAGGATGATTGACATGAGCCGCAAGATAAAACTTATCATCATGTTTATCCATGACCCAGCGTTTAGCCTTGCGGCCTGATTCAGTGCGACCTTCAACAAGATTACCGTCAAGGAAACGATGAGCAGTAGAAAGAATCTGTGCGGTTTCCAGCGGCATCTTAACAATGTGCTGGTCACATAAACTTTCTGCGGCTTTGCGTGGGCATTTACTTCGATAAAAGATATTCATATTTAACATCCTCTAACACATATTAACAAAGCTATTCATATGTACAGTTGCGATATGAATGTTACCATCCATACAATACTGATAAGCATCTGCTAGAGCGTGTGCCGCTTTCGCAACCAAGACCGCTTGCTCATCTTTGTTTATTCCTTCGCACGAAAATGTAATTTCATGCAAAAGTTTCATTTCTTTTTCGCCGTCTTGTTGTTCGTAAATACGAATGATTGAATCATGCCAGAGCATTTCAGTCGATATCATTAGGCTGATCTCCATTATTTTTTATCTTTACTTCTTTATCGCAGTCATCACAAAATGCTTCGGTGTAGCTATCAAGTTGGGCCACACCAAACTTTTTTTCTAAGTTATTCCAATAGATATCACCCCGCCATATCAAGTCTGTGCCGTTGCAGACCGAGCAGTTGTATCGGTAATAAGAATTACTCATATCTAGTCTCCATGATCCGACCAATGATAGTCTGCGTTACTCATGTCATCAGCAATAAGATCGTATATGTAATCAATATTAATCCAGTTAGTAATATCAATTCCATAGGCTTCTACTGAAACGAGTTCAACTAA